>Ga0114962_10003314_pt1 | contig 13078 bp, 7 predicted proteins | sample C_130820_MF_Meta_FD_87017 | JGI IMG/M metagenome (GOLD analysis project Ga0114962, IMG submission 87017) | Freshwater microbial communities from Lake Croche, Canada to study carbon cycling - C_130820_MF_MetaG | ecosystem: Environmental > Aquatic > Freshwater > Lake | place: Lake Croche, Canada... | reverse complement strand
GGCCGAAGGTTGGTATTCGTGATGACAAGGGGATTTTGACTAGCCAAAACGTTAACATTTAGGGTGCGGGTAATTGAGCCTACAGAGTTTGAGGAATCAAGTGAACTTCCGCCGTACTCAACAAGAAAGCCCTTGTGTGTTAAGTTGTAATATTGTTGACTTTCCTTGTAGTAATAGGCGTAGGTGTCATCCCATAAACCATCCGCGTAAAGATAGGCCCCCGCTGCCTGTTCACAACGAATTAAATCACCTTGCACACTCGCCATGTTTGGTTCGCCTGCATCCCAATTAGAAAAGGTTGGAGTGATGCCAAAACCGTTTTCAACAATTCGATTGTCACCGCCGTTGTAATCTGGTGATGCCGGGTCGGTCCATCTGAAGTATCCCTTTTGCCCAAGTGGATGTCGTCCATCTGAGCAAGTGTTATTTGGCCACGCCAAATTACTCGCACCGATCCAGGCTTCATTCCCAGCTAAAAGAGTTTTTACAAAGGCCTGCTCGCTGCTATTCATAATCGTTGCAAAATATCCGCGCATTCCATTGAACGTGTATCCCGCAGTACCTGATTGAACAGATGTACCGCCATTAGCAACTCGATCGCCATTAAAAACTCGATAATCCGTTCCGGTGATCGACTGAAATGCGTCCAGCCAAGTTGCCTTATTCGAAACAAATTGGTAGTAATGTCCATTGGCCGAGTTGAATGTAATTCCAGTCTTGCCCAAGGAAGTAACCGTTGCACTGAGCGTCGCAGTTCCAGAGGACGTAGGAGCGAAGTATTTAAGAGTATTCAAAGCCGTATTGAGATCACTTACCTGCCCAGAAAACGCAATGGACGCTGCCCTATCTGTCAAATTTGTTTGGTATCCCCCAACAGAAGTCAGCCCTGTTGCGGTTGCTATCCCAAGGTTCCCATTGTTCGAAGTCAAGACTACTTTTAAAATCGATCCGGTTTCGTATCCGGAAATTTGCAGTGGATGGTCTTTCAATTGATTTGAATTTAATTCACTGATCGAATTAGAAACGGCATCAAGATTTGTGATACCGGAGCCAATCGAAGGGCCACTCGCGTCAGCACTTGCAGGTTCGACGATACCGGTCGCCAGTCCCGTAAAGATGGTGAGTAGCATGACAAAAGCGGCTACCACCCGAGGAAGGGGCTTATTACTCAACGTGACCATTTGTCCAGATCTCATAAACACAACGCTAGTCACAGAGAGCTATTTGTGCTCAAAATAGCGAATTTTTGAAGGGATATCCCCCCGATAAAAAGAAGAACGCCGGATTCGCTAAATCCTAAATCTTTGTCCAGTGGGCGTAGAGGGTAACTGCAGCACTAGGCTGATACGTCCCACCAGCGGAACCAATTGAATTTCCACCGCTTGCTGCGTCATACCAACCGGAAAATCTGTAACCAGTCCGTGTAGGTAGCGGTAAGGTCAAAAGTGATCCGCCGGTAGATGTAGCGCTAGCTGGCGAAACGGATGATCCGCTGCCATTTGAGTTATAGGTAACTTTGTTGCTAACTGGCGTCCAGATTGCAAAGAAGGTCTTATCAGCACCGGTTGAATAGGTAGTAACTCTTGAAGTTCCACCTGATGTTGCAGACCAACCACCAAAGGTATTGAAAGGTTTGGCCAGTGCAGGTGTTCCGGTATTTCCAGACAAAATGGTTGCAGATCCGCCAAATGTCCAACCTTGATCTGCTGGGACGTTACCAATTGAGGCACCGTTAGCGTCATAGGAAATCGCGTATGTGTTGGCGGTCCAGTGGGCAAAGAACTGTTGCTGCGGACACGGCCCGTAGGTAATGTTGCAATTTAAAAACGTAGGGGTAAATGAGGTTCCACTTGGCCCCGAGCCAATCTTAGTTCCACCGGCTGCCGAAGTAAACCAACCATCAAATCGATAACCAAGCCTGGTGGGAGTTGATAGCACTATCTCGCTTGAGCCAACTGTATATTTTAAGTATGTAGAACGATCCCAAGATACAAACTGAAGCGGATAGATATTTGGAGTCCAGTGTGCATATAGAGTCTTTGAAGCCCAATTTCTGTAAGGAAGCCCACCGTTGGTCTCCCAATTCCCGCCTGAGGCTGCTGAATACCAGCCCGTTTGTGTGTAGCCCGCTCTTGAAGCGATTGGGGCGGTAATCCATGATTCATTTGTCTTCCAGGTTGAGCTAGCCACGGGTGTTGAGCCGCCATTGGCGTTCCAAGTGAATGTGTGTGTCAACCAATTCCAATTTGCCCAAAGAGTGACGCTCGAAGTTGGAGTAAAAGTTGTTCCAAGATGGTTTCCATTTGGATCCACCCAAGAATCAAATTCAACCACTCCGGGAAAACCAGAAGTCAAGGTTGGAATTGGTAGGGAAATTGCCGATGAACCCACTGTGAAATTTTGTGAAGAGTAACTTATTGACCAGTTAGCGTTGTTGACGTTGTACGTAACCGTATAAACATTCGCAACCCAGACGGCAGTAAGTTGCTTTGAGCTGCTTGGGACTGTGTAAGCACTGCCAGCGGCATAAGAAATGGCACCATCGCTCCAACCAACGAAAGAGTAACCGGTTTTTGCCAAATTCCCAGCACCTGGCAAAGTGATTATCGATCCCACTGTCTTGTTTGTTTGGCTTGCAGGAACAGTTCCTGTTGCGCCACTACCTAAAGAAAATGAAATTGTGTATCTAGATCCTGACCAGATGGCATACAAAGTGGCATTGCTAAAACTGTTGTAAGTTGTGACCGCAGTCGTTGTATCTGGTGTTGCGCCCCAACCGGCAAATGTGTAATTCGCGCGCTGTAAGTTACCCGGGTTGTAAGTTGTCCCGATTGCCGTTGCCGCATTCCCTGCTGTATAGGTTAAGGGCGACGGTATCGAACCAGTTCCAAAACCGTTTCCATCAAAAGTTATGTTGTATGTGATTGCGGTCCAATTTGCTGTAAAAGTCACAGCGTTGGATGGCATCGTGAACTGCTGCCCAACTGCATATGTAGTTCCGCTATAGGACCAACCTGAGAATGTGTATCCGGCTTTTGTTGGTGTTGGTAAATTTAAAACTGAGCCATTAATTACGGAGCCTACCAAAAATTGGTTACCACTCGCCTGCGCTGGAAGTGCTGCACTATTTCCACCCGTAGCTCCCACAAAATCATAGGTAACAGCAAAAGAAAGTGGGGTCCATTGTGCGAAAAGGGTAAAACTTGTTCCGTAACCTAAATCAGGGTCTAATTGATCTGCGTTAGGGGCCCAAGAGGTAGTTGTCGGCTCCAAATTAACAAATGCGATTCCGCCTGCATTTGCGTTTGTATCATCAAGCCATCCTGCAAACACATAATTAGCTCGAGTTGGAATTGTTATTGCAAAGTAGCCACCACAGTCACTTATAGTCTTGGATTTCTTTTTTCCAAGGCCTTCCACTGTGCCACCTTGATATTGGATTGTTGCGCTATATCCCAATGAGGAGCAAGCGGTGGCCTTTGCCGGTGCGATAGGCAAGGCGGTAAATAATCCTGCGAAAAGAACAAGTGAAAGTAGCGAAGTAATTGATTGCTTAATTGAATTCATGGCGCGTGATTTCATTTAGCTGTCCAATTGGCTACGAAGGTAAGGTCGCTGCTAGGAGCACTCAAAATTTTCCCCGGAGAGTATCGCTCAGTTCCAGCAGATCCGATTGACCACCCGGCGAATGTAAATCCATCTTTTGTAGGTGTATCAAAGCTATACGTAGTTCTATTAATAGTGGCACCGACATATATAGGAGAGTTGAACGTTGAAGTTGTATTAGTTGGCGTGCCATTTCCACCGTTAAGGTTATATGTAACCGAGTAAGATCTGGCTTGCCACTGGGCAAACACGTTCGAAATCGATCCATCAGTGCTCCAGGATGTGCTTGAGGCAGTCAAGCCTGGAACGGGTTCGGCACTATCTGGTGAACCTGGTATCAGATCATCTGGCTGCAATGTCCAACCAACTAAATTGAAGCCTTCGCGAGTGAAAGCTGGAACTTGCACAGAGCCTGAACAAACCAAAATCTTCTGTTTTTCAACGGGGCTACCAGAAATCAGGACCTTTCCATCATCGCCATTTGGGAAGAATATGACTTTAGCTTTGGAACAATTATCCGCATTTGCATGACTTTGGAGAGAAATACAGGCAAATGCCACCACTCCTGATAAAGCAGCAAAGGCTATCAAGCGATGTTTCAACGAGAATTTGACTGTATTCATGAGGTAAAAATAGCAAAAGAAGAAGTTCCGGTCTAATGATTTTGTCAATTCGCGAGGAATTCAAAGGTTTTCTGTGGGGTTAGCCCCCCCACGTTTCACCAGAGATCTTTTTGGAGCCCAGTTAGCGTTGGTTTCTTCCGCAGAAATACATTCTGGAACTCGATTGTGGCAAAGCGCACGAAATAATATTTTAGCTTCTCCTGGAAATTCAGGTCAATTGTAATTTCTTGTCTCCTGCGAATCGCTTCTTCATACAACCTTGGTTGGCTTTCTCTTAATTCGTTTAACATTTCTTCTTCGTGCTTCCAGAAATCTAGGTACTCGTTTTTAAATCTTCCTTCTCTCGAAGGGCGATATTGTGGGCGATCCCAATTAATTGCTTCCCGCATAAAATACATTGCTTTCGCTCTTGAGGACATTTTCCAAGGTTTTGGGTAACCCGCAAAGTGCGTTACAAGTGGCGAAACAAAGTGAACATCTCCTGGTAAGTAATTGAATTCTCTGGGCAAAATTTCCACGTTGTCGTGAAGTATAAAGTTTAGTACGTCTTGATCGTTAAAATCCATTTTGAATTCGGGACGCCTCCGACTGATATCTTGCCATGCCTTATTAAAATTCAAACTCTTCCATGCCTTTGGCGAAAGAAGCATTACACCGGTATTGAAATACTTATCGGAATTTATTAAATAAGCTTGATTTGAATTCTTTTTCTTCAACTGTTCGAGCGTAGCTTGCCTATCAGGCACTGCACGAATAACAATTGTTCCAGTATCGCTTTTCGACTCCCCAAATTCAAAAATCCTCTCCCACCCTGGCTCTAATATCAAGTCAGAATCCAACCAGACAAAATTCTCATCCAGGCTATCCAGAAACAAAATAGGCAGATAATTAACACTTGTTCTCCCATGGTGGGATTCGAGGTCCGCCGGCATTTTCAAATCCATGATCTCTAGAGTTATCCCGAGGAAATCTGCATAATTTCGCATAAAAAGTAAGTCTTCCTCGTTGAAACTGCCATTCAAATTTCCGACAATCATCTTCCTAACAGCTGTTGAACTCATAGCAAAGCTTCGCGTCATAACCATCCACGGGTAAATATAATTTGGGTTGTGTCCAGTTGCGACAATTTTTTCTGCCGGCATAGTCGTCCCTCTCAAATCTCAGCCTTTATGGCGGGTAGTACCAGTTCGGAATCGAACACTTCGACAGGAACTGGGCGGTGGCTCACCAAAACTATCGTTATCTTCCCCCTAAGTTTCCTGATTGCTTCCCAAATATCCACCTCCATGGAAATATCCAAATTAGCTGTTGGTTCATCTAGAATTAAGAATCTCGGTTCTGCGTAAAGAGCTCTTGCAAGTCCCAGCCTCTGCCTTTCACCTGCAGATAGCAGGTTTCCGTCCTCTCCGACCAGCTGATGAATTCCAAGTGAGTTCGAATCAATCTTCGACGTCAAACCAGAATTCTGAATGGCCTGCATCAATCTAATTTCATCCAACGTCTCAAAGGAACCACCACAAATATTTTGCGCAATTGTTGCATTGAAGACTGGAACATTTTGTTCAACAAAACTTAGCCCAGAAATCTGTCTACTCATTCTCACAGCGCCCTGCTTTCCAACAACTCGTACTTCTCCGCTGCTGGGTGAAAGTAGCCCTGAAATCAGATACAGCAAAGTCGTTTTCCCCGCACCGCTTGGGCCTCGAACTAAAGTCGTTGTCTTTTCCTTAAAAACCGTATTCAGACCCTTAAATATCGAAACCTGCGATCCGACATATTTAAATTCCACTTGATCCAAAACTAGATCACCGGAAAATTGGACCTTACCGAAGGCGGAATTATCAGATGCCCTGTCGTAGTCAATCAAGCCCCCAAATATTGGACTTCCTAAAGAGGAGTAAAATATTTCGAACTTCTCAAGTGACACGAGCCCCTTCTTAATATTTGTCGTGTTGTTAATGAAAGAACTGAGAACAGGGAGTGCTCGGAAAATACCCGCGATTAGCAAACCAATACTAGCTAGTTGATTTTCTTTCTCGAGAGGAATAAATATCAAAACCGCCCCCATTCCGAGTAAAACGATTACCTCAAGAGCAAATCTGGGGGCACCCCCAACGATATTTGTCGCGCCAAATAAAGTTCTGGTTTTTACAGATCGCTTCCAAACTTCCAAGGACGTATTACCAACTTGATGTGAGAGCATTAAGAATGGCGCAATTTTAGTGCTCTCAATCTTCACTCTGTCCAGGTTTCTTCGCTCAGCGTACAGGGTAAGGCTGGCCCTCCTTTGCCAGTTGCCGAATATTAAACTGAGCAAATAGCCGGAAATAAATAAAAACACCACTAACGAAAATGAAAGTGCCGGCATGAAATAAATCAACGTTCCTAGAATTACAAAAAGGGTGAAAAGATCACCACAAAAAGTCGGCAATGCACTTATCAGAAAACCGAAGACTTCATTCGTCAAATTACCAACAGTCATAACCATATCAACTGTTTCGCGATTATTTCTTTTCTCCATATCCTCTTCAAGAGAAGCTTCAAACAGCGCTGTTTCTATGGTGGCTGCTCGTGCAGAAAACTTCGAATTTGAAATAAGCTGTAGCGCAATTGATGCGCCATTCTTGAACGCTACAATGCAGGCTAAAACAATTAATTCAAACCAAATTTTGTTGGATAATGTTCCAAATAGAGACCAAAAAAAATGATGCGAAAAATCTTGATGGATTGTAAAGTTACGAATTACCGGATAAAAGGCAGTCATAAAAAATAAGTCGCATAATGCCAAAATGATTTGGCTAATAAACATCAACTTTAGCCAGACTGAAAGTTTCTTACCTAAAATTTGATTGAGAAAAACAAAAAGAGCTTTAACTTGCACTAAATTCTTGCGGTCCATCATTTTTTTCTCCATAGATAGTCCGGCAAGATTAAGACTCCATAATATCGTCCGATAATGTAACTAATCATGAATAATGAATTGACAATAATTCCCACATACGTTCGAATACTAAAGATTTTCAACTCAAATCTCGATAAAAGGAATAGAGAGGAAGTTATGAAAATAAATGGGATGACAGATAAGGGCACCGACTTGAGAGAAAATGGATTAGCCAGAAGTGGAAATCCAAAAAAAATAATTGAAAGAACCCAAGCCAAGTCAGGCAATCGAAATTTACGGTAGTCAATTAGTAGTTTTGTTGCTTCGGTCCCCTGCTGAAATTGCCATTTCACAGTGTTGCGCACGCTCTTGCTCTCGGAATGTTTGACAATTAGATCTCCTACACACTTTGTTCGATACCCTGCCAATTCCAGATTCCACGCCAGCCTGATGTCATCTCCATATGGCAGGTCAGGAAATGAAACATGCTCTATAACTGATCTCTTTATCAACATATTGTTTCCAGTTAGGGCGGCACTTCCACCTCGAACTCTAGGCTTGAGCTTGGCTACTCGAGAAATTACCACGCAATCCCCGTCCGGTATCGCTACCCCAGAAACTGCATCGTATTTTTTATTTTCAATGAGGGAAACACACCGATCCAGCCAATCAAAAGTGAGTTCCACATCAGAATCCACAAAGGCGATGAACTCGCCAACGGCCAATTCCAACCCGGACAACCTGGCAAATCCACGTCCGCAATTCGTCGGTAGTGAATGAACCTTAAAGTGAGGTGTTTTGGCGAGGACGGCTTGCGCAACACGAGCGGTGTTGTCAGTCGAACCATCATCGATGACAATTACCTCAAAAGTTAGGTCCGTTGATTGACGAATCAAACTTTCCAACGTCACAGGAATCTTCTTTTCTTCGTTATATGCAATCACTACAAAAGACACCTTAATTTGTCCACCGCTAGTCAATTAGGATCTCCCGATACAATGACTCATACTGGATCGCCGATTCTTCCCAAGAACGAAGGTTTCCCCATTGCATAGCCGCGATCTGCTTCTTTTGATACGACTCCTCATCCGTCATAGGTAATTGGTGAAACAGATCAGAAAGATTTCTCTTTGAAACCACATCATTTGTGCTCTCAAACTCAATCTTACACGTACTAGGGATCCAGCTCAGTTCCTCCATCTTGGGGACTATAACAGGCAGTCCGGCAGAAATCGCGGCATTTAGGGATCCAGAATTATTGATATTTCTGCAGGGGTAGACAAAATAATCCGCCGCCAGTAAGTAGTGAGCGAATTCCTGATCTGAAAGAAAATCGTAACGTACTTTAAGGTCAATATTTTGAAATGACATTGAGGTTAATAAATATTCTAAGCGCTCTTTATATTCCTCGTCGGATCGCCCCGCTATTCGCACGGACAATCTCCTCGGTAACTTAGCGCATGCCTCGATAAGAATGTCTACACCCTTGTAATCTTGCAGATTACCGACAAGAACTAACAAAAGATTTTCAGCGGGTACATTTAGTGCAGTTCTGGCTTGCTCTCGACTTGATACAGGATCGTATTTTATCGCACCCTCCTCAATGATTTTATGAGGCTTATTTTTCAGAGAAGATTGCAATTTTGTCTCACTCAATTGGTTTAAGAAAACCAATGCGTCAGCTCTATTTATCAGGAATTCTAAAGCTCCTGAATCGTTATTGAATACTTTTGAATGGCTGATTAGGTCATGAACGGTATAAACAATCCTAATTCGAGATATTTTGAGCGTAAAGATCCAAAAACGAAACCAAAGCCAAATAGCTTCTCGCAAAAACTTATTTGTTGCCCAATGTAATTGCCATTTCCCAACAATCCAGTGAATATTCACTATTTTGACGCCAAAAAATTTAAACAATATTGATAAAAAGGGTGCTGCCAATAAATTTACAGTTTTTGATGATGTCGGTTCAGGGAATCCAATAGTTTGCATATATTTTTTATTCAAAGAATTTTCAAGCAAACATACATAGCCAAAACTATCACGCGGGTATTGCAGAATTGGAGGGAGTTTGAATGGAAGTAACAAGCGCCCTACTAGACGGAAACACGACCCACTTGCGTACGCAAAATGATAAAAGTGTTCAAAGATAGCTTGCCTTCTAAATCCGTTTCTCAAAACGAGAATGGTAGAAATTGCAAAAGGTAAATAAAAATAAGTATTCCGAATAGAAAAGAACGTTAGTAAAGCGGCGTAAAGGGGAATCAGCATTGGATACAAAAAAATGTCCGGGTTCTTCCTAAGTCGCCTAGAAACTAGAGAAGGGTGCTCTACAAGCAAGTCGACAATTCCCTTACCATACCTCCACGCTCTCCTAAACTGCCGCCGCTGGTTTCCACAGTCAACTCGTATGAGGGCGCTTGGTATACAAATGATTTGCTGGTCACTTTTTCTCAAGAACTCCGCAAAGTCATCATCCTCGGCAACTTTCAAATCTTCATTGAAAATTGGATTCCTTTTAATCCTATCCAAATTGAAAGCTAAGTTACCGCAAGATGGATATTCAATCTCCTCGCCCCTTTCTTGGAAATTTCTTTTTTGGATGGTTTTTTCTTGATGAAAGAAGATAAGAGGGCCACCGACCGCGACGAATTCATTATTTTTGAGGGGTTCATACAAACTCCGTAGCCAGTTAATTGATGGAACACAGCCTGCGTCGCAAAATATGATAATTTTGGACTTTGCTTCGGCAATACCTAAATTTCGTTGCATAGAAATAGTTGAATTAGCCCCGATGGGACTCACGAAGTCAACCCATCGAGTCCAAGGATGGGCATCTTTGATGTCATCAATTCTATGTTCAGAGGCGTCTATCACAATGCATTCCGCATCTATCTCGTTGCATTGACTCTTTAGTCGGGTAAGCGTTTGACCTACAAATACTTCGTCTTTAACAACAATTATCACGCTACAACTCGGCGTCAACTGGTCCTTCATCTATACAACGCCGTTTTATCGGTTACGAAAACAGGCAAATAGTACTTATCAATGTAATCCGAGGGAAATATATATGAATTGTACAGGGCTCGATCATAGGCAACATGGCCTAATTTGTTTGGCCCATTTTCAAAAATGAATGAACTTTGATCCAAAACAAAAGGTGCTATGTTTGCAAAAACTTGCGCTTTCGTTTTAAACTTTAAAAAATTAACGACAGCCAACCCATCCATCTGAAGCCGGTCTTCTGGATAAAGCTTTGCGGAAACCCATTTTGCAGCATAATTTTCATCATGACTTATTAGTTGTGGGTCAATGATGGAATTCTTTTCATAAATCCTAGCGACAAATGAGGAGTCAAAAAATGGAGCTAGGCCAGACACACCGAAGAGTAGAATGCAAGCAACTAAGCCCGTGATGAAACGAAGAAATTTTCCTAAAATTCTTCGTTCGGATATGAACTCCATGAATAGAGCAAATGGAAGAACCCATACGATAGCAATCTGCAGCGCCGCCCGATCAGGGTTGTAAACCGCTGCAAAGAGACCCGAAGATCGCAGGAGTACGGCGAGAAGGAAACCGGAAAAAGTCAAGCCAGCAAAGTCATAAAGTGTTTTAACTGAATTAGATTTGGTCATAAACTTGCTCAACTCAGATTGAATTGTACTTCGCGCTTCAATAGAATTTGAGTTTTGAATCGGATCTTCGCTAGGAAGTCTGCGCCTAGATAAAAATATCCAAATTAGCACAAAGGTAATGGACACAATAATTGCCTGGTACCACAACTTGGCAAAATTCTCAGCCTGAGCAATGAGGTAACTAAAAGTGCTTCCAAAAAGTGGTTTGATTACAGGGGGATCGACCTTCTTCATATCGTAATGAAAAGATTCAGGACGCAACTGAAATTCAGGGTGTGAAACTGCTAAAGACAACATAACACTTCTTCTGTAGTCCGCTGAATTTAGGTTCCTGGTGGAAGTACCCTGGAGATAACGTGTAAGTAAATTTTTATCTTTAGTGGGTAGCAACCCCAATCCAGTCTTACCGCTGCTCAATTTAGAAATTAACCCTTGTATGTTATCACTGCTATGCGTAATCACTCCGTTCCAACTAAGAGTTACAAGTACTAATAAGATCGCAAACGGAAGAGTAAAGATGCGTTGACGGTGAGTTGAAAATGCCTGCTGAATTCTCCCGGAAGTCACGGCCGAAAATAAATCAAATGTCACGAATATGAAATATGCCAAACTCGTTAAAAGTGCCATCGCGGCTAACAAATAAGAAGATGAATAGTGTGAAAAGCTCAACCCAAAAAAAAGTAAGGCAATAAATCTCTTTCGTCGAGAAAAACTCCAATTGTCCTGGAAAACGATTATCCAAATTCCCAGAAATAGCATCAGACCAATAATTTGCCGATTAAGAGCAGGGAAATTGTTAAAGAAAGAGATTGACCCAAGGATTAAAGCATAAATACTGATTATTGCCTGTCTATTTCCCGCAAATCTCCTTGTGAATTCAAAGAGCACAGCCGGTATCAATGCGGCTAATGCAGAGTAAAAGAATTTGAAAATAATTAGAATACTGAACTTTGACGCAAAGGCCAGCACGGCGGGTAGCAAAGTTATTGATAGCATAGAACCATAGGCGCCTAGAGGTTGACCGATAGACCAATAATGAGTTGTTACAACCGTGTCGGCAACATTGTACTCTGAATTGATGTCGTACCCGTAGAATCCATATCCGCCCCGAAGTGTAGAACTGAGCAAAAGAACGTAAGAAAAAATCCAAAGCGCCCAAAAGACAAGTCCACTATTGTCCGAAACTCTTTTACTTCTTACTAAGACAATCAGAAATAGAAATGCAAAAGTTGTTAAAAATATTGACTCTACGGATGAGCTATGTTCGTTGAGCCTCAATGTTGCATGAATAGAAAAGGCGATCAGACCTAATGTAGCTAGAAAAAATCTCTTTCCGGAACCACTTATTTTGAATCTCTTAACTTGATCTAAATTGGGAACATTTCGCGCGCAAACTAGACATGACAGGCTTATTAACAGATTTATATAGAATCCCACAATTAAATTGCTGCAATTTTTTTCTAACCCGAAAATCCACAAGATTTGTGTGAGTAAAAAGAAAAGGAACATAACAGAAACTATCGAAAGTAAAATTGAAAAAAAGAAATTTAAAAGAGTCGTTTCAAAATCAATCACTCGGATTTGCATTATAGCCATACCCGGAAGAGTGATAATTGCTAAGACAAGAAATATTTGCAACACTAAATTTGTCGATATGAATTGTAAAAATAGATACGAAGATGTGAATCCAAGTGAAATGTAAAGATAATGCACGGGGTCTAAATTAAAAAGATTTTTACTTTTCCTCTGGGACCTTCCATCACCGAGCAAATTCGACTGAAAAAAACTTAGGATTTCTCTGGTTCTATCCTGCTTATTCATGCTAATTCCTTATGAAAAGCTAGGAGGCAAGTCGAAGACCAGAATCCAATTAGATGTGAGGTTTCAGAGATAAAAAGTAGGTAGCCATCAGGAATCAAATACATGAAGGGTCGTGATCGAAGTGCGTAGAAAAGTGGAATTGCGAGGAGTATAAGTATTGTCACTAGATAATTTTGAAGGACAAGTGCAAAAGCAAGAACCATAAAGACCAACACGGGAACCGGCATGATGGTGGGTATGCCACCTTCTAGGCGAAAACGAAAAGCTGATGAGCATCCGTATTTATAAGATCGCTTGATAAAACTTTTGAGAGAACTATCTGAATCATGGCGAACGAGGATGGCATGATCAAAATAGATGGCAGTTGGTCCAAATTGGCGAATGACTCTAGATGCCAGATCTTCATCCTCAGCCCCGATGGAATAACGCAGGTCATAGCCACCGATCTCTTTGATGGGGGCGACTCGCATGCTTACGTTTCCGTTAGAGAAACTTGCGATCGAAGCGGCTCT
>Ga0114962_10003313_pt1 | contig 13080 bp, 11 predicted proteins | sample C_130820_MF_Meta_FD_87017 | JGI IMG/M metagenome (GOLD analysis project Ga0114962, IMG submission 87017) | Freshwater microbial communities from Lake Croche, Canada to study carbon cycling - C_130820_MF_MetaG | ecosystem: Environmental > Aquatic > Freshwater > Lake | place: Lake Croche, Canada... | reverse complement strand
GGCGCAGCGCTTCGGCACTGCCAAACTCGTCGCCCGTGAGCAGGTGCAGCAAGGCATTGCCTGAACCGGCGCGCTCGGCCATGCGCAAGGTGGCACCGCCAGTGGCCATGATGCCGCGCTTGACTTCGAGTTGCGAGAAGCGACCATCGTCGGCGGCGACCACAATGTCGGCCGCCAGCATCAGCTCAATGCCCAGCGTGTAGGTGATGCCTTGCACCGCCACCACCATGGGTTTGCCGCGGCGCCGATACCCTTCCATGCCCAAATTGAGCGGATCGACCAGACCCAGGGGCACCGACTTTTCGCCGCGTTGCATCAAGGGGGCAATGGTCGGCAAATCCAGGCCGGCGGTGAAATGCGCGCCCTCAGCGCACAAAACGCCGACGCGCAAGCCCGCTTCGTCTTCGAGCCGGGTATAGGCCTCGCCGAGTTCGCGAAACATCTTGGGCGTAAAGCCGTTGCGCTTGGCGGGGCGGTTGATCGAGATCTGCAGCACCGCGCCATGCACGGTGCAGTCGATCTGGCCTTCGGGGTGGGTTGAGATGTTCATGCTCATCATGTTATGCGCTCTGCTGGAGCCGGTGTTTCACCGAAGTGACAATCTGTGTAGAGCCAAGACTTTTGTAGAAACCAGGCAATTTGGAGAAGCCAAAAATTTTGTGGGAGCTTGCCTGCAAGCGATAGGTCTGAGCGTGCCTGCACTCCCATCGCCAGCAGGCTGGCTCCTACAGTCCTTCAATCAATACGTGTACACGCCCTGCTTGGTTTTTCGGCCCAAACGACCAGCGGCGACCATCTCTTTGAGCAAGGGGCAAGGGCGGTATTTGCTGTCGCCAAACTCTTTCAAAAAGACCTCCATCACAGCCAGGCATACGTCCAGCCCAATCATGTCGGCCAACGCCAAGGGGCCAATGGGTTGGTTGCAGCCGAGCTTCATGCCGGCGTCAATCGCTTCGGCTTCGGCCAAGCCTTCGGCCAAGACAAAGAAGGCTTCGTTGATCATCGGCACCAAGATGCGGTTGACCACAAAGCCAGGGGCGTTCTTCACCGTGATCGGCGTCTTGCCCAAGGCCAGCGCCATGTCGTGAACCGCGTCGTGCGTCGCGTCGCTGGTTTGCAGGCCGCGAATGATCTCCACCAAGGCCATCATCGGCACGGGATTGAAAAAGTGCATGCCGATGAAACGGTCGGCGCGCTGTGTCACGGCGGCCAACTGCGTGATCGAAATCGACGAGGTGTTGGAGGCGATGATCACCTGCGCGGGCAACATGGCGTCGAGTTGCTTCAGGATCTTGACCTTGAGGTCCTGGTTCTCGGTGGCCGCTTCGATGACCAACTGCATGGCTTTCAAGTCGTCATAACTTGTGCTGACTTGGATGCGGGCCAAGGCGGCGGCCTTGTCGGCCTCGGAGATTTTTTCTTTCTTGACCAAGCGCTCCAAGCTGCTTTCGACATTGGCCAAGCCTTTGGCCACGGCGGCTTCAGAAATGTCGACCATGACGACGCTGATGCCCGATACGGCACACGCTTGTGCAATGCCATTGCCCATGGTGCCGGCGCCAATGATGCCTACGGATTGAATGCTCATCGCTGAAATTTCCTTAAAACGGTTGAAATCGGATCTGGCCTTATCTTAGCGGGGCCAGGCGCCAACTTTCTGACGCCGCGCACAGAACATGGAACGCAGCAAGAAGACCGATGCACACCCGTGCGATGATTCAGCCTCGATGCGAGCCCCTATGAACATTCTGTTTGTCCACCAAAACTTTCCCGGCCAGTTCAAGCACTTGGCGCCGGCCTTGGCCCAACAGGGCCACAACGTGGTGGCGCTGCACATCAACGCCTGTTTGCCCATGCCCGGCGTGCAATTGGTGCGCTACCAACCGCAAGGGCGATCGGGCCAGGGCACGCACCGCTGGCTCGTGGACCTGGAAACCAAAACCATCCGTGGCCAAGCCGCCTACCACGCCGCGCGCCAACTGCAGCATGACGGCTTCACCCCGGACGTGATCGTGGCCCACCCGGGTTGGGGAGAAAGCCTGTTTTTGCAGCAAGTCTGGCCCACAGCCCGTCTGGGCATTTACTGCGAATTTTTCTACCGCGCCCAAGGCGGCGATGTGGGTTTTGACCCCGAGTTCCCGAGCTCCGACCCAGACGCGGCCTGCCGCTTGCAACTGAAAAACGCCAACTACGAACTGCACTTTGCACTCGCCCACGCCGGTCTGGCGCCCACGCAATGGCAGGCCTCGCTGTTTCCCCAGCCCTTTGCCTCGCGCATGAGCATCATCCACGACGGCATTCGCACCGACCTGATCCGGCCCGACGCCAAGGCCAGGGTGCAACTGCAAACCGCGAACGGCCCGCTGTCGCTGGGCCGTGACGACGAAGTCATCACCTTCGTCAACCGCAACTTAGAGCCTTACCGCGGCTACCACCAGTTCATGCGCGCCCTGCCCGCGCTGCTCAAAGCCCGCCCCAAAGCCCGCGTGCTCATCATCGGCGGCAACGACGTCAGCTATGGCGCGGCACCGCCCAAAGGCGCCGACGGCCAAACCCAGACCTGGCGCGAGATTTTCTTGAACGAAATGAAGGGCGAACTGGACCTGCGCCGCGTGCACTTTGTCGGCAAAGTACCCTACGCCGACTTTTTGCGCGTGCTGCAGGTGTCCACCGTGCACGTGTATTTGACCTACCCGTTTGTGCTCAGCTGGAGCCTGCTCGAAGCCATGAGCGCCGGTTGCGCCATCGTGGCCAGTGACACCGCGCCGGTGCGCGAAGCGATTCGCCACGGCGAGACGGGGCAGTTGGTGGACTTTTTTAATCCGGCGGGGCTGGCGCAAGAAGTCATTGCCCTTTGTGACAACCCCGCCGAACGGTCACGGCTCGGAGCAAAGGCCCGGGCGTTTGCGGTAGAACATTACGATCTGGAAACGCACTGCTTGCCCAGGCAGATTGAATGGGTCAGGCAATTGGCAGGGATTTGGGATCGGACATGAATCAGTGGTGGAATGCGCCCATGCAATGCCAGACTTCATGACCTAAAACCGAAAGCCTTTTGTCGTCATCGAAATTGGAGGGCAGTACTGCATAGACAAGACAGTTCGTTTGGAGGGTTTCATTGTTGCGTTTGACAACAGCACAAGCGTTGTAAGGCTTGGTAGCCGTGCCAAGGCTATCTCCATCGCTCATTTGTAAGCTTTGGCAAACTTCATTGACCCGACTGGGGTGCATGAATCTAACCTCTATGTTGGCTTTATTCCAGCCTTCAATTCGGGGGGCCTCATAGCTTCCTGCAAAGGGCGCCTCGGTCAATAGAAACGACACCGCCAGCAAAACAAGACCATTCCCAATTGAGTTAAGGCGTTTATTTTTTGAGCCCGCCTTCATTCTAAAAAAGTCCATTAAAGCACCATTAAAGTAATAAATATGGTCAATATTAATACTTTAGATTGTTTAAATTTACTTTTTGCTATTTATATTGTAACAATTTTACTCAACAACTGCGGCATTGAATGCAATCCGGTTCTGACCGTCATTGCGATGACTACGGTCTTGTGAAGTTTGAAACCACTCTAATAAGGCTTCGCCGTCCACATCATCAGGTCTCGCAGCAACCTCAACTCCTGAACCGCTTGCGCGTCAGCGCCAACGCCACCCAAAACGACAGACTGGCAAACAGCGCCAACACCACACCATGCCGCAGCGCGTGTTCGGGCCAGCGGTCCATGAACAGCGGGCGCACCAGCTCCACCGCCGCCGACAGCGGCAGCCAATCGGCAATCGCGCGCACCAGCGGCGGCAGTTGGTCGCGTGGAAAAAAGATGCCCGAGAGAAACATCATGGGCGTGAGAAACAGTGTGAAGTAGTAAGTGAAAAAGTCGTAGCCCTTGGCCAGCGCGTTGAAGATCAGCGCCATGCAACTGAAGGTGATGCCCACGCCCAGCAGCACGGGCCAGGCGGCCAGCAACTTCCAGCTGTGGCTGATGCCCAGGGCGAGCATCACGCCCAAAATCGCGGTCACGGTGAACAGGGCTTTGAAGGCGGCCCACAGCATTTCGGCCAGCACAATGTCGTCCAGGCGCACCGGGGCGTTCATGATGCCGTCCCAGGTTTTTTGCACATGCATACGCGAAAACGCCGAGTACAGTGCCTCAAAGGTGGCGGCATTCATGGCGCTCATGCAAATGCTGCCGCTGGCCAGGAACAAGATGTAGGGCACTTTCTCGCCGCCCATTTCAATCTGGCCAATCAGCGAGCCCAGGCCGTAGCCAAAGGCGACCAGCCACATCAGCGGCTCGGCGATATTGCCCACCAAGCTGGGGATGGCCAGCTTGCGCCACACCAAAAGGTTGCGCAAGAAAACAGGCCACCAGCGCATCGACAACTGCGGCGCGCGCCAGTGGGAAGGCGCGGAGTTCGCGGCGGGGTGCAAGGTGCTCATGCGTCCTCCCTGATTTGGCGGCCGGTGAGTTTGAGGAACAGGTCTTCCAGATTCGCCGGACGGTGCAAGGTGCGCAGCTGCGGCCAAGGCTGCAGCGCCAGCAGCAAGGGCTGGGCTTGTGCGGTGTAGAAAAACACGGTTTCACCGCTGACTTCAATGCGTGCGGCCAAGGGCTTGAGCTCGGCGTCTTGCGCCAGCGCCAAAGCGCCTGCGCCGTAGACTTCCACCACATCGGGCTCCAGGTGCTCGGCAATCAGGTCGCGGGGCTTGCCCTCGGCGATTTTGCGGCCGTGGTCGAGCACCAACAGGCGGTCGCACAGGCGCTCGGCTTCGTCCATGAAATGGGTGGTGAGCAAAATGGATTTGCCTTGTTGCAGCAGGTTTTGCAAACGCTCCCACATCAGATGCCGCGCTTGCGGGTCCAGGCCGGTGGTCGGCTCGTCCAGCAGCAGCATGCTGGGGTGGTTGATCAGCGCGCGCGACAAACTCAGGCGCCGTTTCATGCCGCCCGACAACTCGCCGGGCTTGGCGTTGGCTTTGCTGGTGAGCGCCCCAAATTCCAGCAGCGGCGCAATGCGCTCGCGAATTTGCGCGTCTTTCAAGCCAAAGTAGCGGCCGTAGACCAAGAGGTTTTCGGCGCACGAAAAATCCGGATCCAGCGTGTCCATTTGGCTGACCACGCCCAAGCGGCTTTTGATGGCCAGCGCGTCTTGCGGCATGTGCAGGCCGTCAAAGTAATCGATCTGCCCTGCATCGGGCGTGGACAAACCCAGGCACATGCGCAGGGTGGTGGTTTTGCCAGCGCCGTTGGGGCCGATCACGCCCAGGCATTCGCCGGGGTGGATTTGAAAAGACAGGTCGTTGACCACGGTGGCATCGCCGTAGCGCTTGACCAGGTGGCTGACCGATAACAGGGGTGAACTCATGGCGGTATTGTGCCCGCACGAAAGCCCGCTGGCGCGCAGCGCCGGGCCCGAATGCGGGGCCGATACAATGCGCTCACTTTCACCTTGGAGCACGCTTTGTCTGACCGTTTGGCCGTATGGCCGCAATATGTGATGCCCAAACGCGCACTTACCGTGCTGGCCGGCCGCTTGGCCAGTGCCCAATGGGGCGCGTTCACGCACTGGGAGATCAACCGGTTCGTGGCGCGTTACCAAGTGGACATGTCAGAAGCCGCCGTGCCGGACACGGCCACCTACGCCAGCTTCAACGAATTTTTCACGCGACCGTTGCGCGAAGGCGCCAGGCCTGTGGCCGATGCAGCTTTTGTCAGCCCGGTGGACGGCGCCATCAGCCAATGCGGTGCCATTGAGCGCGATCAGATTTTTCAAGCCAAGGGTCACTACTATTCGACCCGCGCCCTGGTGGGCGGCGACGCGGCATTGGCTGCGCAATTTCAAGACGGCCAATTTGCCACGCTGTACCTGAGCCCACGCGACTACCACCGCATCCACATGCCTTGCGACGGCCGCCTGCTGCGCATGATTTATGTGCCGGGCGACCTGTTCTCGGTCAACCCCGCCACGGCGCGCGGTGTGCCGGGCTTGTTTGCCCGCAACGAGCGGGTGGTGTGCGTTTTTGAATCCGAGTTTGGCCCGTTTGTGCTGACCCTGGTGGGCGCCACCATCGTCGGCAGCATGGCCACCGTGTGGCATGGCTTGGTGAACCCGCCCCGGCCCGGTGTGGTGCAAGAGTGGCGTTACGACAGCCAAGACATACGTCTGCAGCAAGGCCAAGAAATGGGCCGGTTTTTACTCGGCTCCACCGTGGTCATGCTGTTCCCCAAAGCGGCGATGAACTTCAACGCCGACTGGACGCCATCGCGGCCCATTCGCATGGGCGAGGCGATGGGGAGTTAGATCTCGATCTTCGAGCCCAACTCGACCACCGCGTTGGTGGGCAAGTGCAAGAACTCGGCTGCAGCACTGGCGTTGTGGTGCATTTGCGCAAACAACTTCTCACGCCAAGTCGCCATGCCGCCACCGATGGTGGGGATGACGATGTCGCGTGACAAGAAATAGCTGGTATTCATCGGGTCCAACTCGCAGCCATGGCCTTTGAGCTGCTCCAAAGCTTTGGGCAAGTCAGGATCGTTCTTGAAGCCGTAATTGACGATCACTTGCCAGCAGTCGTGGCCCAGGGGCTCAAACTCCAAGCGCTTGTCCAAACCGATCCATGGCACCTCGTGTGAGCGCACGGTGACAAACAGGTTTTGCCGGTGCAGCACTTTGTTGTGTTTCAGGTTGTGCAGCAAGGCGTTGGGCACGTTGCCGTTTTCAGCGGTCAAAAATACGGCCGTGCCTTCCACGCGGACGGGGGGCGCAATGAACACGGCGTCCAAAAACTCATCCAGCTTGAAAGCGTCGGCCTGCAAGGCTTCGCGCATCAATCGGCGGCCGTCGTTCCAAGTGATCATCAGTGTGAAAATCGCGCCGCCAATCAGCAAGGGGAACCAGCCGCCGTCAAACAGCTTCATCAGGTTCGACGCCCAAAACGCAAAGTCGACCACGAAGAAAAACCCGGTGGCGCCCAGGCACAGGGCCAAAGGCAGCTTCCAGCCGTAACGAATCACGTAGAAAGTCAGCACCGTGGTGATCAGCATGTCGGTACACACCGCAATGCCGTAAGCGCCCGCCAAGTTGCTCGACGAGCGGAACATGCCCACCGCCAGCACGATCATGGCAAACAGCCCCCAGTTGACAAACGGCATGTAGATTTGCCCCATGTCGGTGACGCTGGTGTGCAGCACCTGCAAGCGCGGTAAATAGCCCAGTTGGATCACCTGTTTGGTGACGCTGAAGGCGCCTGATATCAAGGCCTGGGAGGCGATCACGGTGGCCATGGTGGCCAAAATCACCAAGGGCAACAACGCCCAGTCGGGGGCCATCATGAAGAAGGGGTTTTTCACCGCCTCAGGGTTGGCCAGCAGCAAAGCGCCTTGGCCAAAGTAGTTCAAGGTCAACGACGGCATGACCACCGCGAACCAAGCAATGCGAATGGGTTTCTTACCAAAGTGACCCATGTCGGCGTACAACGCTTCACCGCCCGTTACACACAGCACCACCGCACCCAAGATGATGAAGGTGATACCAGGAAAGTCCCACATGAACAGAACAGCATAATGCGGGCTCATGGCCCACAGGATGCTGGGATTGGTGGCGATGTGGTACACGCCCAGCACCGAAATCACGGCAAACCAGACCACCGTGATCGGGCCAAAAAATTGGCCAATGCCTGCAGTGCCACGCTTTTGCACCGCGAACAGGAAAAACAAAATCACCAAGGTCAGGGGAATCACAAACCGTTTGAAGGCAGGGGAGACCACCTCCAAGCCTTCCACCGCAGACAGCACCGAAATGGCCGGGGTAATGACCCCATCGCCATAAAACAAACAGGTGCCAAAAATGCCCACCATCAACAAGCGCCGGCGCAACGCCGGACGGTCTTTGACCGATTGCGAGGCCAGGGCCAACATGGCCACCAAGCCGCCTTCGCCATGGTTGTCGGCTTTGAGCACCAAGGTCACGTACTTCACCGAGACGATGGTGGTCAATGTCCAAAAGAAAATGGACAGGATGCCAAACACATTGTCGGGGGTGAAAGGCACATGGCCTGAGCCAAACACTTCTTTGACGGCGTACAAGACGCTGGTACCAATGTCACCGTAGACGACACCGATGGCGCCCAAAGTGAGCGCTGTGAGGGATGATTTTGTGGCAGACACAGATTTGCCAACTCCGAGGGTTGGCTCCAAAACAGACAAGAGCCGTATTCTGCGCCTCTTGACCCCTGTCGGCTATCGCTTCAGCCCACCGTCGGGTGGAAAATCAAAAAATGTTGCATTGCAGCAACTTTGTTACCAGCCACCTGAAATTGAGGCTTTAGTCGTAAACCTCGGCATGCGGGTCGCTGGCTTCGAGTTCATAGCTGGCAGCCAACATGGCCAGACGGCCAATCACGCCGTACATGTAAAAGCGGTTGGGCACGCTGGCGCCGGGTTTCACGCCGGGCTGGGGCAAATGAGGGCTGTCGGCGAAGGCCAGGGGCACAAAACTGGCGCCGGGGGCATTCAGGTTTTCATCGACGCCGCGATCGGCGTGCACTCGGTAAAAACCACCCACCACATAGCGGTCCATCATGTAGACGACGGGCTCGGCCACGGCGTCATTGACGCGCTCGTGGGTCAAAACCCCTTCTTGAATGATCACATCGCTGACGGTCTGCCCGTCTTTGATGACATTCATCTTGTTGCGCGTCTTGCGGTTCAGGACGTCCAGATCGGCCACGTCACGCACGGTCATGATGCCCATGCCATAGGTGCCGTTGTCGGCTTTGACGATGACAAAAGGTTTTTCGTTGATGCCGTATTCTTTGTATTTGCGCTTGATTTTGGTCAAAAGCGCGTCCACATTGCTGCGCAGGGCCTCCATGCCCACGCCTTCGGCAAAGTTCACATCGCCGCACTGGTTGAACATCGGGTTGATCAGCCAGGGGTCAATGCCCAGCAGTTTGCCAAAGCGCTTGGTGACTTCTTCGTAACACTGGAAATGTTGGCTCTTGCGCCGCACATGCCAGCCGGCGTGCAGCGGCGGCAGCAAATGCTGTTCATGCAGTTCTTCCAAGATGCCAGGCGCGCCGGCCGACAAGTCGTTGTTCAGCAAAATCGTGCAGGGGTCAAAGTCTTTCACCCCCAAGCGGTGCCTCGTGCGGATCACCGGCTCCAGCGTGACCGACTCGCCATTGGGCAGCTCGATCACGGTGGTGTCTTTGATCTCCGGATTGACCGAGCCGATGCGCACGTTCAGGCCGGCCATGTGGAAGATGCGCTGCAACTGCACCACATTGCTCATGTAGAACGGGTTGCGGGTGTGGTTTTCCGGAATGATCAACAGGTTTTTGGCTTCGGGGCAGATCTTTTCAATCGCCGCTTGCGCCGCTTGCACCGCCAGGGGCAGCATTTCGGGGGTCAGGTTGTTCCAGCCGCCGGGAAACAAGTTGGTGTCCACCGGGGCCAGTTTGAAACCGGCATTGCGAATGTCCACCGAGGTGTAAATAGGCGGGGTGTGCTCCATCCACTCCAAACGAAACCAGCGCTCAATAGCGGGCATTGAATCCAGAATGCGCTGCTCCAGCTCATTGATGGGGCCGGTCAGGGCAGTAACGAGATGGGGAACCATGGCAAAAACCTTTGAGCAGGTGTTGGGGAAGATCAGACTGCCTTTATATGGGGCAGGTTCTGACGATTGCAAGCGCCGGGGCGACAGGGCTTGAGGATGGAGGGCGTGTGTGAAAGGTCAGTGACGCACTTCGCCGTCGCCCAGCACCACGTATTTGAGGGAGGTCAAGCCTTCGATGCCCACAGGGCCACGGGCATGGAATTTGTCGGTCGAGATGCCGATTTCAGCCCCCAAACCGTACTCAAAACCGTCGGCAAAGCGGGTGCTGGTGTTGACCATCACGCTGGCCGAATCGACTTCGCGCAAAAACTGTTGGGCGTGCATGTGGTCGCGCGTGAGGATGGCGTCGGTGTGGTGGCTGGAGTAATGGTTGATGTGGGCAATCGCCGCATCCACGCCGTCCACCACCTTGATGCTGATGACCGGGGCCAGGTACTCCTCAAACCAATCTTGCTCGGTGGCATCGACCACCTTGGCACCCGGCACAGTGGCCAAAATTGCTTTGGCCTCGGGGCAGCAGCGCATCTCCACACCTTTGGCGGCGTACACCGCGCCAATGGGGGGCAAGAAGGCGGCCGCCGAGGCGCGGGCCACCAGCAAACCCTCACTCGCATTACAAGGGCTGTACTTGTTCGTTTTGGCGTTGTCCGCCACTTTGACGGCCATGGCCAAGTCAAACGGGAAGTCGATATAGGTGTGGCAGTTGCCGTCCAGATGCTTGATCACCGGCACTTTGGCATCGCGACTGATGCGCTCGATCAGCCCTTTGCCGCCGCGCGGAATGATGACATCGACAAACTGGGGCATGGCGATCAAATGGCTCACGGCTTCGCGGTCGGTGGTTTGCACCAGTTGCACCGCGTCCACCGGCAAGCCGGTGTCGGTCAGCGCCTGCTGCACCAGCAAGGCCAAGGCCTTGTTCGACTCAATGGCTTCGGAGCCACCGCGCAAAATGCAGGCATTCCCGCTCTTGATGGACAAGCTCGCGGCCTCGATCGTCACGTTGGGGCGGCTCTCAAAAATCATGCCGAACACGCCAATGGGCACCCGCATCTGACCCACGCGGATGCCGCTGGGCATCTGCTTCATGCCAATGATCTCGCCGATCACATCGGGCATCGCGGCCAGTTGCTCACAGCCCAGGGCGCAGGTTTCCAATACCTGTGGGCTGAGCTTCAGCCGGTCCAACATCGGGCCCGACAGACCCGCGGCTTGGGCACGCTCAAGATCTTTGGCGTTGTCGATTTGCAAAGCCTGAAAATTCTCGCGCAGCAAAGCAGCCAGTCGCTTGAGCGCCGCGCTTTTGACCGCCACCGACGCCTTGGCCATGAGGGCCGAAGCCGTCTTGGCCTGCTGGCCCAAGGTCAGCATGTGCGCGGCGATACGGCCTGCGTCGACAGGGGCGTCAACCTGGGAGACGATAGATGTGGCGTTCATTGGCGAAGTCATGGCGCTATTTTCGCATTTCTGCTCGGTCGGCGGGACACGGGCGTCATAAGCCGCGCGCATCGTGCCGCCGCGAAACGGGCAGCGCCCGAATTACCGGGCGTTACAGGCCCGGCTCATGCGCATGGCCAGGCGCTGCAAGGCCTGCCAGCCGTCTGTGGGCCATTCGGGCACTTTCAGACCTTTGACGATGCCGTCCACTTGGTGCGCGGCCAGCAGCATGCGGGCCAGATTAGCCTCCGACAGGCGCGGCAAAATGCGTTCAAACAGTTTTTCTTTGGCGCCCCAAATGCGGTTTTCGCGCAAGGCCATGGGCAAGGGACGACCTGCGGCCATGGCGTCTTTGACGCGCTTGAGTGCGCGAATATCCTCGGCCAAGGTGTAGTGCACCAGCACCGCCGCCTCGCCCTCGGCTTGCAAGCCCTCCAGCATGCGCTGCACCCGGGCCACTTGGCCCGACAACACCGCTTCTGACAGCTTGAACACGTCGTAGCGCGCCACATTCACCACCGCGCCCTCAACCTGGGTTTGGCTCAACTCGCCCGTCGGATACAGCAAACCGAGTTTTTGAATTTCCTGGTGCGCGGCGAGCAAATTGCCCTCTACCCGGTCGGCAAAAAACTGCAGCGTGCGTTGGCCCTCTTCGCCCGCGGCCACGCGCTGGCCCTGCAATTGCAGGCGCTGGGCGATCCACATCGGCAAGGCCTGGCGCTCCACGGGTTCGACTTGCAAGGTGACGCCAAAGTTGTCCAGCGCGCCAAACCAGGCGCCTTTTTTGGTGGCCGCATCCAAGCGCGGCAGCATGAACAAGGTCAAGGTGTCGGTGTTGCCCTGGGCAGCTTCGGCCAGTTGCTGAATCGCCGGGCTGCCTTCTTTGCCGGGCTTGCCCGAGGGGATGCGGACTTCCACAATCTGCCGGTCGGCAAACAGGCTCAAGGAACTGCCACTGGCCAACACCTCACTCCAGTCAAAGTGGGCACCGGCCACTGTGTGCACGGTGCGCTCGGTGTAGCCTTGCTCGCGGGCCGTGGCCCGGATCGTGTCGGCGGCTTCTTGCACCAACAAGGGCTCGTCGCCATGCAAGGTGTAGAGGCTGCGCAAGCCTTTTTGCAGGTGTGCGCTCAGTTGCGGCAGGCCCAGTTGCATGGCTTACAGCGCCCGCACCGCGCCCAGGCGGCGCATGATTTGTTGCACGATGTCGGTTTGCATATCGCGGTACATCGTGGCCTCTTCAATTTCTTTCGACAGGGCCGCGGTTTCGGTGAAACTGAGGTCGCGCTGCTGGAACAGTTCCACATCAGCGATCACCGCTTTGCCCGCCGGCGTGCGCAGGCGGAACTTGATGCGCAAGCGCAGTTGCAGGTCACGCACCAAGCCCGAAGCGTTCACGCCCACCACCACACGCTGGCGTTCTTCCGAAAAAATATCCAGCACCACGTCGGACTTGAGCATCTCGATTGGGTCTTTCAGAACCTCCAACTGCCCGGTGGCCAGCAGGCTGCGCCGCATCTCTGTGCCCAAAGCCGAGTTGGCGGGCAGTGTCAGGTACACCGTTTTGAAAGCAAACTGCGTGGGCTGGCGCAAGGCAAAACCGCAGCCGCTCAAGGTGCTGCTCAAGACCGCAGCGCCGCCCATCGAAAAGCCGACGGTGAGACCACGCAATAGCTGGCGGCGTTGCATCTTCAGAGCACCAGGTTAACCAGGCGCCCAGGCACCACGATCACTTTTTTGGGCGCAGCACCGGCGGCCTGTTTCTGGAACTCTTCGCTGGCGATGGCGGTTTGCTCGATCAAGGCTTTGTCAGCCGTGGCGGGCACCACAATCGAGCCGCGCAGCTTGCCGTTGATTTGCAGCATCAACTCGATCTCGTCACGCAACAAAGCCGTGTCATCGACCTCGGGCCAAGCCGTATCCAGCAAATCGCCGCGACCCGTGGCGTAGCCCAAATCGGTCCACAGCGTGAAGGCAATGTGCGGGCACACGGGGTAGAGCACGCGCAGCAAAAGCGAGACG
>Ga0114962_10003311_pt1 | contig 13085 bp, 14 predicted proteins | sample C_130820_MF_Meta_FD_87017 | JGI IMG/M metagenome (GOLD analysis project Ga0114962, IMG submission 87017) | Freshwater microbial communities from Lake Croche, Canada to study carbon cycling - C_130820_MF_MetaG | ecosystem: Environmental > Aquatic > Freshwater > Lake | place: Lake Croche, Canada... | reverse complement strand
ATCTGGCTTATACTTTGCAACAGCAACAAATGATGTTAGTACAGTATCAAGCGCTGATGCAATGTTAACTGTTACATTACCTGTAATTGCTATAACATACCCTATATTTTACGGTAAGTTCCCAACAAATTCTACGCAGTTACAATCAGGCGATACAGCTTATGCTGATGTAACAAAATCTGATGAGGTGCTTAACCCTATAGACAGTTATTATAGCGACAATACGCTATACACTGGACCTGCTGTACAAGGCTTGCCATTTGGCAGTAATAGCTTAAAGGTTATTGCAACTAATAGCGCCGCAGGTATTGTTAAATTAGATATTACTGAAAATAATTTTGCTCAAAAATTATGGACTCCATCGGTATTTAAAGTAATGAATGTATCGCATTACGGCCAGCTGCAGCTAACGTTTCAGGACGTGACAGCTGCTTTTGATACTAATTACGCTACATACACTCGTGATGGTGGCGGTAGTGTAAGTAATAAATATGATCTTCGTACAATGTTCCACTGGGTATTTGTACCGTCTGATCTACCTGCACCAGATGGTAGATGGGGCACGTCCGCAAATAATCTAGACAAAGTATTTAACGTCACAGATGGTCTACCAAACCCATTACTTTACGCAAGTCAAGCAATGACAATGACGTTAGCAGACGGTACAAAGAGGTTGTATGATATATATCGTATTTCAGCTGCACAGAGTTCAAAAACATTTAGAATTGATGTATAATTTATGGCTATTACAATAATTGAATCATCCCCGTTTAACCAACAGCTTACATCAGGTAGTTATTACTCTACAACTCTGTACGCTATAGCATCTACTGATGTACCTTCAGCTACACTAACATATAATTGGTCAGGTAATCTCACTAAACATACAGGGACAACAAGTGTGTTGTATGATGTTAAGCCTGATACATATACATTAGTTATTGCAGATGGTACGTCAACAGCGGCGAGCGCGGTGTTTGCTGTTCAGGCTGAAGAACCTTGGTACACGGGTATTGGGCCCGCGGCATCTATTACTTTAACCAACCCCAGTGGTGTTGCCAGAGTGGCTCAAGATGTTGAAATTCAAGGAGGTATACATATCTACGATGCATTAAACGATATGCTAAACGCTTCAAGTAATTCACAGCGTCTGAAATACGGGCAGTTAGCGCGCGTATTGCATGATAACAATAGTAATAAAACACGCGTAAAGCAAGTGATTGACAAAACATATAAATTCAATGTCAAAGACCCTCAAACCGCAGTAGCAAATAAAAAACAAATTATAGATGACGCTAAAGCTGCGTCTATGACTGACCCATCAAATTGGCATACAACAACTATTGGACCGGGGTCAGGTGCTAAAGCGACTGCTGTAATAGCCAATGGTAGTGTCGCATCTATTACTGTAGTTCAAGGGGGCACGGGCTATTTGAATGCTATTGGCAGCAATGCAACTACAGTAGCTTTATCAAGTAATTATCAAACCCACACAGGCACACACGCTACTGCTCGCGCTGTTATTTATAATGGAGCAATTACAGCAATAACGGTACTTACGCCTGGTACAGGTTATTCCTCACCGCCTATTGTAAATATTTTATCTGGTACATTATCAAAAGTAAGTTCTGCACTTGAAGGAGTGACTCCAACATGGAATCTGGGTACAGAATGGATAGAATTGCCATTTGTGAACTGTCAGCCTGATAATGTTACTACAACAGTCAGTGGTGGTAAATTATCTGTTATTTTTCCTGAAGCTGCGCCTGCTGAAACATTGTGGAGTAATCCTTTACCGCCTGCTACAACTGTCGGTGGTTTGTCACCATCAACAGCAGCAAGCATGTTAACAGGCTTAAACGCGGTTGAAATATTAGAACGTATTTTATACCCATATCAACCCATTACAGTATCATTGTCGCATAAAACATTAACAAATGCATCAATGCCTGCATCACCAATGGTAGTGAAAACATCTTTACCGTTATTAAATAGTAAATTAACAGTTACTGTCGGTAATTCAAATAATCTTATTGATAGTAATATCGCGACATACGCAATTACAGTATCTGCTGAAATAACCACTAATACCGGAACAACGTTATATAATGTCGGTGGTATCAGAAAACAAGATCTTGTTAATAACGCTGCAACCCTTACAGTTAATATATCTGATGTTGTTGGAGCAAATGATCAACAACGCGTTACTTTTAGAGCATATGCAACTGAAAAAACAGCAAATAATACAAACGATCGAGTTGTTTTAGGTACATTAACATATGATTGGGATTATTATAAAATATGGTTAAGAGATGTTAATGATAATGTATCTGGTACATTAGATTACACTGTATATACTACTAAAGCACTAGGTTCTACTTACAGTGGTTCATATAGTTTTGTTGCACCGGATAGTACCCCGCGTTATCTTTATATATTTTTACCATCAACGCTTGCATCACAGCCTACAACAATAGGGGTAAACGAGCGCGTGTCGTTTGAAACTGCTGGTAATGGTTCTCTAGTACACCATAACGCAACAGTAATGTATGGTTCAGATGCAATTACGTATTATGGTTATCGTAGTTACTTTCCAACCGCTGCAGCAATAACCTTGGCTTTATAAGTATTATAAAATTATGTCTGCTATTCCAAATACAATTCCTTTTGTCGGTACTATTGCTCCAGCAGATGCTGCGGATAATTACCCTGTAACAGACCCACAGTACGGGTTAGGTGGTTTTCGTACTGTTGCTACTACATCAGCTCGTGATAGTATTCATACTTTCCGTAAACAAGAAGGGATGGTTGTGTATGTTACAGCTAATAAAACGTATTATAAACTTGAAGATGGTGTATGGGTTATATGGCCTTATTTTCAACGGTTATTAGAGCGTTCTACAGAAGTCAACACTCAATCTACTACAAAATACCCAATTGCAGGAGCATGGGCAACAGCAATTGATCATACATCTACAATCAACAATATTTTAATTGATACTGCAGGAAAGCGGTATATACCCATTGATTTAACAAGAGCAGATACATTTATGGTATCTGCATACACTCCGCTTTTAGAACAGGGTTCAGCAGCATTCGAAGGATTTGTTCTTATTAACAACAGTGACATAGTAAATTCTACTACCAAGTACCAAGGTAACGCAGCTCTTAACACTACAATATCAACATTTGCAACTGTTACAGAGTGGGTTAATCAAATATACACAACCACGCTTTTCCTAAAGATGGTGGCTGTACTGCCTGCGTTCAAAATAAAATTATACAACGGTACAATTACAATAGCCAATGGCGTTGCGACACAGATGACAACAACGTCATTGCCAATTAAATGGAGTGGTAGTACTGCTCCTGCATTATATTCTATTACACCATCTCAGGTTTATCAGGAATCTGAAGACATTTTTATGTTCACTACACGTTCAGGTGGAGCTAGTTGGTATGGTTTTGTAGGGGGGATAAATTTTGCTGGGGCTACGGTGTAGCTACTATAATTAATAGTAGTCATGTACGGCGCCAAGCGTTATATTCTCGATACCCGGTTTGGGGCAACAAACCCAAATAGACGTCCTAAGTCTGGGTCGGATGGGTATAATCGCCCCAGTAATTGGACTGAGGATTGGAGTTATCATCCATATATACCGACTACATCTGTGCCTGGGGCCAAGCGTAGTATGATTGATGTAAATCAAAGTATACATCAAAATGTATTGCCATAATTTATTGTAAAACATAATTACAGTAAATGCCTCGTCTCGCTATTTTATTGTATGTTTATCATTTAGATCTATGGTCTGAAATTAAACTTCTTTTAAACCATTGTGAAAATTTTGCAGTATTTTTAGCAGTATCAAAATCTCAAAATAATAACGAGCTTATACAAGAATGTACAGATTTGTATAATGTTGAGCAAGTACTTGAACTTGATAATAAAGGTTTAGATATATATCCTTTTTTGCAACAACTTAATAAAATCGATGCAAAAAAATATCCGTATTTTTTAAAAATACACACTAAAAAATCAAAATTATATTTACAAACTTTGTCAAACGAATGGTTTTACACACTTATTAATTCGTGTATAGGCAGTAAAAAACAATATTTTGAAAATATACAGAGTTTAGAACACGATAAAAATATTGGTAGTTTATGTGATGAGCATTTTATAGTAGATGGTAATGAAAGAATACATCATTTAAAAGTTATTGAATTATGCAAATACTTAAAAATTGATTATACTAAAGTACAGCAGTCTTCGTATATGTTAGGTAGTATTTTTTTCGGTAAAACGATACTGTTTAAAAAAGTATTAACACCAAAAGCTATTAAACAACTTTCGCTCCTGCTTGAAAGTGATAATACATACAGTCTCACCACACCAAATTACGCACATGCTCTTGAGTGTGTAATGGGGTATCTTGTACACGCACAGAAACATAAAATACAAAACATTAAAAATAGTTATATTCACATATACAACACTGAGTTAGATACAACTTTTTGCGTTGTTAAGATGTATAATAATAAATGTTACATTAAAGGTAATATTTTTATTACGGGGGATATACTTAAAGAAACGTATGAAGAATTGATTATATCATGGAGCAATCGCGGTGATGTGAATGTTTTGTATTACATTAGATTAGATGATGAAAAATACACGCGTTCAAATGATACTGTTAATACAAAATCATTTAATGTGCACGAATACAAACTACTCAATAACGATTTGCATCATTTAACAGACGATGAAGCATTTGATCATTATTGTGACACATGTACATCTGAACACCGGGTTTATAAAAAGCAGCATATTCTTGATGTATTTGATAAAAGTTTTTATTCTAAAAAATACACTGTACCTATTGAGCAAGCAGAAATTGATTACATATATAAAGGTAAGTATGAAGGCCGTGTAATTAATAATGCAATTTTAAATAACAGTTTTGATTATGGTTATTATATAACACATTATGATTTTGTTTACAAAAACAAATACACAGCACTAAAACATTACACTGAAAACCCTGGTAACAAATGTAATAGTATAGTGGCTTACAACAATGATCAAGCGTGTATAAGCAGCACATGCTTTTATGTATGTAACATAAAAAATAATAAAGATGCGTATAATGCAAGTAATGATATTAATATTATATCACAGGCTTGTAAATGTATTGTTGTAACAAATAATAATACATTTATAAAAAACAATAAAAATATTACAGTATTGACATACAATAAACAAATTAATGAGTATGCTTGGTATAGGGATTTTTTGCTTCATGGTATAGAATATTATACTAAAAAACGTATAAAAACAGAATATATATGGTATGCAACCAATCAATCAATTATTTTAAATAATATTTGTGATTTTTTGTATAAAGCGCAATGCGCAGATGTTGATTTTTTATCTTTAACAGACAGCTACACAAAAGACGTTCATACAAATAAGCATGTGTACCAACTTAATACATCTTGTTTATTTTTCCGCAAAAAACATCTTAAAATGCTACGTACATGTTTACAAAGTAGTATTAATGACATACAAAGTACGTATACGTTTGAGCGTCATCTAAATTGCTACATTACAAGATTTTTACAAGACTGTAAAAAAAGAATAGGGCCAGTTTTATCTGTTGCGCATGAAACAGAATTACTATGGGGTGATATGATCAGTGTTGATATGTCACGTATGTCTGGTATTTTATACAAGCATAAAATACCTATTGTAAATAAATCTTGTCTTAACTATTTTAGGTCTCTTATACCTAGATCTTTTAAAAAACAAAAGCATGTACCTATACTACAATCATGGCTTGAACAAGATTGTATTAAACCAATTAAAAACAAAACTGTTTGCTGTATTTTGCACATACACACAATGGAGCATTTAACAGAAATTAGAGAGTATATTATTAAATTAAACTCACAATACCCAATAGATTTTTATATAACAGGTAATTATGTTATGTATAAAAACGTTAAAAAAGGATTAAAGGTAAATATGCAATACATAACTACACCTAATAAAGGAATGGATATAGGCCCATTTGTTTTTGCTTTAAAATATTTTTATAAAAGTGGTATTAAATATGACTATATAATAAAACTACAAGATAAAAAAACAGATTCATGGAGAAAATTGTTTTTTACAAATATATGTGATAACCTTATACATTACTTAAATCTTTTGTGTGATAATAACGTTTCAGTTGCTGCACCATATATGCAATTAATACCACTCGACGACATTAACAGCGCTTATATACAAGACGTTATTATACGCAATAATATTGATTTTAACTTGCAAAATGAAGTTGGTTACAACGGGTTTATAGCAGGCACTATGTTTATCTTAAAACATAGTGTGTTTAATAATTTTATTGAAAGATATAATATTGATCTTGATTTTGAGTATTCTTGCTTTGAAGATGGCGCTGTTACAAACAATATTCCTACATACACACATGCATGGGAACGTATTCTCACATGTTTAATACCAACAGTTATGCAAACACAAGTAAAGTGCATATAACTTTAATTTTGCTAATAAATAAATATACAACATAGTATGTCTGACATTTTCGTGCATTATATTGATAAAAGCAGTTATCTTGGCAACACCTTGCGCGAGATGAACTCGGTACAATATATCGATAGGGATGAATGTATAGGTGATTCTTTAAATAAAATTAATCTTAATTTTAGCAATTTAGATTTTAACTTTGCGGTGCTATCATCAACGTCTCATACATGGGCTATCCAAAATAGTGCAAATATCAATACTTCGATGAATTGGGTATCTAGTAATAAAAATTATATTACTGACGCCTCAACTTGGGTACATCAAAACACTGCTTATAATCTTGATATACTCACATGGATGCAGTATACAAGTGCTGCCGCAAAAGCTACAACAAATTGGTATATTGAAACAAGTGCATTTGAGTTTAATATACAAACTTGGGTTAAAGAGAAAAGCGGTTTATTAGATTATGTCTTAGCTACACAGTGCTTAGAACAAACACCACTTTATAGTATTAAACCGGTTTATAAATTTGATACAACAATACATAATGGACAGTTAAATATTCTCGAGTCTGAATATAGCTCGTTACTTGGTGGGTACAACAATACACTTGATGGTGATTATAGTATATTAGTTGGTGGTATTAACAACCACGTAATTGGTAATGAAAATGCAGTAGTTTGTGGCAATTCAAATACAGTTCAAGGAAGCGCTTGTGTTGTTGTTTGTGGAACATATAATTTACTATCGGGTGTTAATTCGTTTATAGGTAGCGGCACAAACAACGAAGCTAACGGCGGATCAAGCGTTATTGTTGGTGGCTCGAGAAATACTATTGACGGTAATTTCTCAGGGATTGTTGGTGGGTTAAATAATAAAATTGTACATAACAACTCGTTTATTGTTGGTAGTAATATTACTTCCAATGCACCAAATACAGCTTTTGTTAACAATTTAAATATTGCTAGCTCACCGGCAGCAGACAACACAAGCTCTGAATTATTAGTCCGTGGTAAAAATGGTGCTATTAACGCTCGTATTGTACGTAATTTACAGTTTATTGACCCAATGTTTAGTTGGGTGAGTCAAAATAGTGGGTTTTTAAATAATGTAGAAGCATGGGTATATGACAATAGTGCATCATTTGCAACTACTGCTCTTATTACAGCTTTATCGAGTAAAATTGAAACAGATATTCAATCATCTGAAAATCGTATTACCACTGGAGATGTTTTTACCTGGTCACGTAATACAAGCGCGCAAATATCAACTGTTAATAATTGGTATAATACAAGCGCAGCAAGTATTAATGCTGCTACTTTATGGGTAACGGAGCGGGAGAGTCAATTACAGTCAGTAATTAATACATATTACACTAAACCACCGGTAACCAAGATTGTAAAACACATTGACGTGATAACACCTCTGCAAACATTTTCAATCATGCACAATTTAGGTACGCGGGATGTTATTGTACAGTGCTATGATAGTTCTACATACGATACTGTAGAGCTATCTGTTATACGCAATTCCGAAAATGAAATATTAATAGATGTAGGTAATGTAAACAGTGGGGCGTATCAAGTTGTTATCATGGGTTGATAATCATTGGCGCGTATATAATATATATACATGTATGAAAATCTAAAAGAGGATTTCAGTAGTTACGTTAAAGAGTGGCATGACCAAGTAACTGAAAATTCAAATTACTACAAAGATTCAGATTTTATATTTGCTGTCACGCAAGTAACTACAGGTACTTTTTTTAACGGTAAATACGGTGATGAACCAATGGAACCTTACTGGTGCTTGCGCTGGAGCGGTGTTACTATGCCCGAGCACCGCGAAATTATACAATTTTTCAACAGTGAAGAAGAATTGTATATTTGGGGGTGTAATTTTATTGCTACTCAATTAAGAAAAATCAGGAAACCGGATCTTTCACAGGAATAGGTGTTGCAAGCTTTTTGTTCCATATCTGCGCGTCTTCAACAACTGAAGGATTAACATTTTTATAATTACCGAGATGACCCACAAGCAAATGACAATTTATACCATGTTTTGTGGTTTCGCACAATGATATAAGATTAGTAGGTTCTAATTCAAGCTCTGGGTGTAGGTGAAACGGTTTAATATGATGTACTTCAACTTTATCTTTTGATTCACATACTGCGCAAGTACTATTTGCCAATAGATGATTTTTTCTCACAGTAGACCAATGCGAGGATCTCGCTGTGCTAAATGAAGGTGTTTTACCTTGTAGTACGTCTTTGATAGCAGTAATCATATAAAGTTATTTATTGAAAAATCGCGCTTTTTATAATATAATAACAAAATGGAAAACGCAATTTGTGTCTATAGCGGTGGTATGGACAGTACAGTTCTGTTGCATCATTGCTTAAAAGAATATGACAATGTATACGCATTAACGTTTTTGTACGGTCAAAAACACAGCAAAGAAGTTGAAATAGCTTCAAGAAATTTTAATGATATTAAGAATAACAATAATCGCTTACAAGAGCATATCATTCTAAATTTAGATGTATTTAATAATTCAACATCAAATAGTAGTTTGTTAAATGCATCTATTAATTTACCTACAATGAAAGATATTGTAGGTCACCCGCAGCCTACATCATATGTACCAAATAGAAATATGATGATGTTGAGTATTGCTGCTAGTATTGCTGAAAACAAAAAAGCTAATCATATTGTATATGGCGCTGTAGCGGTTGATAATTTTAGTTATTGGGATTGTACACAAGAATTTGTCGATGGGGTTAACAACGTCTTGCAATTAAACAGAATGTGTAATATAAAAGTGCATGCTCCTTTATTGTATAAAAGTAAAAAAAATATTGTCTTAATGGGTAAAGAATTAGGTGTTGATTTTAGTAAGACATGGACTTGTTATAAAGGAGAAGAACTGGCGTGCGGAACATGCCCTAGTTGTAGTACGCGGATTGCTGGCTTTAAACAAGCAAACATAGTTGATCCAATTACGTATGCTATTAACATCACCTGGTAATATGTGTGGTATAGCTGCAGGAACAAAAATAGAAAAAGTATTTGAATTGTATAGTGATAATCTAACAAGAGGTTGTTTCTCTACTGGTGTTTTGTTTATTACAAGTGACAACAAAACAAATATTTTTAAGTCACCTGGGTCATTAACTCTAGAACAGCTTAAATGCTACATTAAGGCAAATGATCTCGATATTAATTACATACTAATGCACAGCCGTGCACCGACAAATACAGGTGAGCAAGAATTTTATTCACAAAACAACCATCCTTTTCAGTTTGGTGATTATTATGTAGCACATAATGGTATAATTACAAATTTTAAAGAATTTACTGAATCTCAAACATGCACTGTTGATAGTAACATCATACCTGTGCACCTTTTTCACAGCGAGAGTATTGTAGAGGTATTTAGTAAATACCAAGGGCTCTTAACATGCTGGGTATACAAGGCAAGTACAAACCAAGTTTATATTGTTAAAGCGGGTAGTACACTTTTTGTCAAAGATGAATATTTTTCGTCAACAAACTTTGAAGGTGCGCGAGAAATAACTGACGGCACTGTACACGAATTAATTGAAGGTAGTTACCAATTAATTGATAGTTTTAATTACGATAATCCATATTATGTCTAAAAAAATAAAATTTGTTACGGCAACAGAGCATTCAAAAGATAAATTTGTTGAACAATCAACGCTTTATAAAAGCTATGTTAATAGCAGTGAACAAAACTTAATTGAGTTAATTGTAAACTACGATAATACATTTGGTTTATCAAAGGTGTATAACAAGTATATTACAGATCAATATAAAGATTGTATTATTGTTTTTGTGCACGACGATGTCGAAATATTGTCTAATAATATCATTCAATTACTTAACAACAGCCCATGGGACATCACAGGGCTCGCAGGGGGACGAGACTATTCTATTAAAGAGTCATGTATGTGGCATTTATGTTGCCCAAGGGATAAGCTTTCTGGTGCAGTCAGTCACCCAACATATACACAAAATGGTAATCAATTTATAAGAAATGCAGATGAGCAAGCAGTTTCGGTATACGGCCCATGGCCTCGTCGGTGCTCTGTTATTGATGGGTTGTTTATGGCGGTGAATATTGAAAAAGCGCTTGCATTAGATTTTAAATTTGACGAAGATTTTGATTTTCATTTTTATGATATATCTAGCTGTATTATTGCAAATAACCGCAAAATGAAAATAGGCACTTACCCAATTCATGTACTGCATCAAGGGTTAGGTGATAGTGCTTATAGTGACTCATGGAAAGCAGCGCATCAAAAATTTTTACAAAAATGGCAATTGAACAATTAAAAAAATACTTTAATATATAAAACTATGATTATTGAAAAAGCAATATATGACGGATCAGATTTAAGCGATCGTTTTGCGTATCGTTATGCACGCAAGAATGTACTACCTACTGGCAATATAGTTACGTATGTAGCACCAATGCACGTTGAAGCTGATAATATGGTTGATCTTGAAGATAAACTTGAAAATGACTTTATCTATAGTGATAAAGCAGTTAACTTTTTAATTGAAATCCCTAACATATCACTATATGCAGGTGTTTGCTTTCAGCGCTTGTATAATAGCTTGCTAGCAAGCTTATTGTGTAGCAAGTATATACCAAACGCAACGTGCGAAGTTGATGGTGATGATATTTATTTTTTCGTAAATGAAGAAAGAAAAAAAGCTAGTGTTAGTATTGCTAAAGAATGTAATAACGCTGTACTGATACACACAGGCATTAATATTAATGCAGGTGACAAAGCTCCGAGTTTTGCATATTCTACAAATTTGACAGATGAACAAGCAACTGAGTTTATGGCGTCAGCATGTGAGCTTTTTTATAAAATGTCATATGACATCTTTATTGCTACGACAAAGATTGTAAAATGAATATTTTTGACTATCTTTCAGATATTCAAACTGTTAAAAGCTGTAGCCTTCCTCTCGAGGGCTACAGCCCTTATATGTTAAATCGTTGGATGAGTTTTTACACTTCTAATTTGTGTACTGAAATAAATAACCATTGTAATACATATAGCGCAAATATAGACAAACTGCAGCACTATATTCTTCTATCTGCCATCACACCAAAGAGTAAGTATTCAAAGCGAATAACATACATTAAAAAGACGCAAGAAAAAGAAGATAAGAATTCAAAGAATATTGAAATACTTGCTCGTAACGCAGAAATATCTCAAAGAGAGTATAAAGAATTGCTTGAATTTAAACAGAACATATTATAATATACCTTATGTTTAAAAAACTTCCTCAAGAAAATAGCGGATTAGTTGAAATTGAAAATTATAAGAATTTTCCATTACCTGAAGATTATGAAATTACAGAAGTTTTAGATGATATTTTAATGGCTGAATTTGCAGATTTATCTGAAGATGGTACAAGTGTTATGCGCAACGGTATTCACTTACCGCAAGGTGTGATTGATCAACGCGCCTGGCGCGTTGCGCGAGTTATTTTAGCGGGACCTAAAGCTAATTTAAAACCTGGTCAATTTTTTATCTTTCCAGGGGATAAAGGAATGCAAGGTATGAGAACAATTAAAAAGAATAACAAAATGGTAATTTTTATTAATGAGGATCGTATTTTTGCAATATGCAAACCTAAGAAAACTGATTAAATAATGTATCTATGAATTTATCTGCAACGGGGTTAATGGCTCTATTACAAACACACGTTGTAGAGCTGCGCTTTAAAAGAAGACACCGTAAACCAGGTTTTGCAGATCAGCGCCGTATGCTTTGCACAAATGATAAAGATTTGTTATTATCAAACGACGGCAGAAAAGTATTCCACTATATACCACCAACTGAACCAAGAAAATACAACCCTCTTACAAAAAACCTTGTAGGTGTGTTTGATATTTTCATGCAGCAGTACAGAATGGTAAATGTCTCTTCGTGTGATGTTATTGCGGTTATACCTACTAGACCGCCTGATAAGTGGTGGGAATATTTTAATAATCAAGTATTAAAAATGTCCGCAGGACAAAAATTAATGTTTATGAATAATTAACTTTAGTAAAAAAGGGGGCGTACTGGTTTCGACTGTGTACAAAAGCTTCAATTGCATGTCGAGGAAGTCTGGTTGGCCTCGTTAAAACATCTGGACAAAAACTAAATGCAACAGACAATACTGATGCGCTCTTAGCTGAAGCAACATACATTATCAACAATGTTGATGAGTTCCTCTTTGAGGAGCAGTACGAGCTCGCAGCCTAAGAAACAGAAATAGACTCCGTTAAAGTTTCTGTTATATGTAACGGGTAGGGCAAAATCGTGAACCCCTGAGAAAAAAGTCGAGAGTTACTGGTAGACTTCGCGCCAGTAGGCAGACTTTAAAAGTGAGGTAGGTATACCCAAGCAGCCTTTTGTCATTCAAATGCTAAAAAATCCTAAACATGTAGAAGTTGCAGTGTATGTATATAGGACAGGGGTTCAACTCCCCTCGCCTCCACTTT
>Ga0114962_10003308_pt1 | contig 13092 bp, 17 predicted proteins | sample C_130820_MF_Meta_FD_87017 | JGI IMG/M metagenome (GOLD analysis project Ga0114962, IMG submission 87017) | Freshwater microbial communities from Lake Croche, Canada to study carbon cycling - C_130820_MF_MetaG | ecosystem: Environmental > Aquatic > Freshwater > Lake | place: Lake Croche, Canada... | reverse complement strand
GTGCTACTACATTGCAGATTTTCAATATAGACAGGGCGGAAGTATAGTTATCGAGGACGTAAAAGGTTTTAAAACCAAAGATTACATTATTAAACGCAAGCTCATGCTTGAAAAGCACGGCATAACCATAAGAGAAATTAAATGACACTAGACGCATTAATTTATTTCGCCACCATTTTATTCATGATCTGGGTATGGCTTGAGGCGGCTAGATGGTAGATATATCAATAGCTATTTTTTTAGGGATTTCAAACGGTAGTCACACTTGGGAGTTATGGGAATGGTACTGATTACACTTACACGAGAAGAAACCCTGAATATTTTAAAGGCGTTATCAAGACTGGATGGTTACTTAATGGCTATACCGAAAACGTATGACATATTCAGCGAGTTAGATTACCCGATTGACCTATTAACTAACAAGCTATTGGAAAAGCAAGATGATCGACTTTGTTGAAAGATTGCTTGTGAAAGTATTTTTAAGCCTATTTTTAATCATCGCAAGTCCTGCAATTTTATGGTTCATAATTAGAGGAAAGTAATGTGGATATTAACGCGCTATCGAATTACGCAACGGTACGACAGAAAGAAATTCTAGGCGCTATACAATCTGAAGGAAGCGAATTTAAAGCAGGTCTTAAGTTAGGCATACACCATACAACCGTTAATAAAGCTTACAAAGCCGTTAAGTATAAAGCGGCAATGCAGGGCTGGTCGCCAGACCATGGTTTAGTCCACGCATTACCAGATGGCCTCAAATTAAAAGGGACTTCTACTTTATACGATATGGAGACCGGGGCAGCTAAGATTCAATGGGTTAAGTCCTTAGTCGATAAAGAGCGTCAAGAGGCGATATTTTTAGAAGCCTTAGAAGGTTTTGCAGAAGCAATACCTAGATCAGAAAAAGTTAAACCACCTGAGCTGACTGATGACAATTTATTAGCTTGCTACCCAGTGGGTGATCATCATTTTGGTATGCTAAGTTGGCATGAGGAAACGGGTGATGATTATGATTTATCTATAGCAGAAAGCTTACTCAGAGGCTCTATAGATTATCTGATTGAGTCAGCACCTCATGCTGAAACTGCTTTAGTCGCAATCCTTGGCGACTTCATGCACTACGATTCCTTTGAGGCTGTCACACCCGCCCATAAGAACTTACTCGATGCAGATAGCAGGTTCCCTAAGATGGTAAGGGCTGCCATCAAAACCCTACGCTACATGATTGCTCAATGCTTACTTAAGCATCAAAAGGTTCATGTCATTATTGAGATAGGTAATCACGACCCGTCAAGCTCAATCTTCCTTATGGAATGTTTCCATAACCTCTATGAACATGAACCCCGCGTCACTATAGATCGATCCCCTTCTCATTTTCATTACTACCGTTTCGGTAAAGTCTTAATTGGCACACATCACGGCGACAAAGTTAAGAGCGAAAAACTGCCAATGATAATGGCAACCGATAGGGCTAAAGACTGGGGAGACACTGAGCATAGGTATTGGTGGACAGGTCATATACACCATGACAGTGTTAAAGAGTTCACAGGCTGTAAGACAGAGAGCTTTAGAGTCTTAGCGCCGCTTGATGCTTATGCAGCTAATGCAGGCTATCGATCAGGGCGTGACATGAAAGCAATAATTATGCACAAAGACTTCGGAGAGGTTGAAAGGCACATCATTAATTCACAAATGCTAGGAATAATATGAACAAGCAAATTGATAACATAAACCATCCAACGCATTACACTCAAAGTGCGATTCAACCGATTGAAGTTATAGGAGCATGGAAGCTATCTTATTGCCTTGGTAATACGATCAAATATATAGCAAGAGCAGACCATAAAGGCAACAAACTAGAGGACTTACAGAAAGCTCGATGGTATCTCAATAAAGAGCTAGAAGATCTTGAAAGGAATCGCTGATGGCTGATATATGCGACCAAGCGGACATACAGCAGCAAACACTACTAGACGCGATGATTAAGAAAGCTAGGGGTAATGTATCGATTGAAGGCTCTGGCCTGTGCCTAGCATGTGGTCATGCAGTGAGTGCGGTGTATGTTAAGGGTAACGCCATGCTACCTAGATGGTGCTGCATTGAATGCCGTGATGTTTGGGATAAAGATAATTAATAGCTTTTATTTTCTGGAAAATACACATGTATAGCAACTATGAAAATCAACGATTAATCGATAGAAATGAACCTAAATTTATAGGTTGGGCCACTGACAGAGAAATGGAATATTTAGATAATATCGGTACAAGTGTCCCACCTGAACATCAAAGTTTTGTAAAAGTGGAATATTTAAGAGGCTATCTAAAAGCCGCTAGTTCACGCATAGACTGGGGCAGTATTAATAAAATACAGGTGATTCGATATGCTACGCAATTACTTCAAGATGCTGTTGAGTGCGCTATATGAGGCTAATTTTCGATTAATTAAATAGTGTTATAATAAGCCACACCTCCGCGTAACAGGCAATAGAAGCTATTGCGCTCAATTATTTAATGGTAATAATCAATGTCTATCAGCGTAACTATCTCTAAAACGGATCAAGGCACTTTTACTGTCGCTCAGGGCGATGCAATGCAAGACGCAAGTCAAGTACCCGCAGCGCCCGTTGATCCTAATGCACCTCCTGCAGCTCCTGCAGCTGTCCCCACTCCTGATGCTGACGCTGATACAGATGGCACGCAAGGGCAACCAGCTCCCGATTTAATCAGCGCTTTAAAGATGGCCGCCGCTATATTGTCAGCCGATAAAACACCTTCTGCTTATCAGGGCGGATTTGATGCTGGAATGGCAAAGAATAACCCTGGCAGTTTGCAAGGCGGTCAATAATGGAGTCTATACAGCTAGACGGCATAGCGGCACTTGAACATAGCGTACTACAAGGCGTTCAAGGCTCAGCTAAAATGACCTCGTGGAGCAATACCGCTGTGTGGTCTTATGCTCAACAAGCTTTTGTTCCTGCATCCCAGCCTACTGATGTATTAATTATTAGGGGCAGCGCGACAAAGACACTTAAGATTCAATCTATTATTATTTCAGCCGAGTCGTCATTAGCAAGTGTCCTGAGTGCCTCTATTATTAGGCGCTCAACAGCACCTGTAGGGGGAACATCAACAGCACTCATCGGCACACCGCATGATATTTTAGATGGTGTAGCAACCGCTGCAGTTAGTTTTTATACGGCAAGCCCTACAGTTGGTACGATATATGGAGCCGGTAACGGTTTATTGGGATGTCAGCAGTTAATCTGCGGTAATAGCGGCGCGGTTCCCGCAATTCCAGTCTGTTGGAATTTTGGTGGCACGATGGACGTTAAGCCGATTATCTTGCGAGGTATCAATGACTATATCTGTATCAACTTGGGCGGCACAACTTATTCAGCTATTCCATCGTTAAAACTAGATATTGAAATAGATATTGAAGAAGACAACTCGACGATTGGCGGCTAAGTAAGATGGCTAACATCAAGACGACAGCGGCAGAATGGAAGAAAGCTAAAGCCTACTTTGAAGCTGGTTTGTCGCTCAGTGATGTTGTAAAAAAGACGGGCATTAGTAAGTCAGCATTAAGCAGAAAATCTAATGCTGACGGCTGGTCAAAAGGAACACAAAAAGAACAGTTAGTGCTAGATGCAATCAGGGTTTCAGCGGCAAAAGGAACTTTAAACGGAACAGAATTAGCTGTTCACGATGAACTTGTTACTGATGCTACTAAAGCCCACATGTTTTTTGGTAATGCAGCGGCTCAGAATGTCAAAGAAGCCATGGCTATGCCCTGTGAAAACCATAATGATTTTAGAGCTAGAGCTGACACGATTAATAAAGGCCGCGAGAATGTGTTAGGCAAAGCACCGGATACATCTATACAAATCAATAACGGCGATAATAAGTCAGCTATTAAAGAGATACGCCGCTCAGTAGTCTATCCTGATTACATTGAACATGATTGAGATTGTTGATGGCGTAATGACTGTTAAGACTGCTCCGGTATTCTTGCCGCTGATCCCTCCTAAAAGATTTAAAGGGGTTAAAGGCGGTCGTGGCGGTGGTAAGTCGCATTTTTTAGCTGAGCTATTGATTGAGGAATGTTACACCCAACATATTAGGGCCTGCTGCGGTCGTGAGGTTCAAAACTCTATCAAAGATTCAGTGAAGCAGCTGCTAGAAGACAAGATACACAACTTCGGCTGGGACAGTGAGTTTAGAATCACTGATAAAGAAATCACCGGCCCGAATGATAGCCTAATTATATTTAAAGGGCTACAGAATCACACCGTCACTAGCATTAAGTCATTAGAAGGATTTAACCGGCTTTGGCTGGAAGAAGCGCAAACTATTAGTCATAAGTCACTAGACTTAGCCACACCGACCTTTAGAACAACAGGGTCAGAAGTCTGGGCCAGTTGGAACCCTGATCTTGCTACTGACCCCATCGATAGATTCTTTCTTGAAAACTTAGATGACCCTGATTTTATTATGGTCGAGGCTAACTATCAGGATAATCCGTGGTTCACTGATGAACTAAGAAAGGACATGCTTAGAGATCGTAAGCGTGACCCTGAAAAATATCAAAACACCTGGTGCGGTAAGTACAAGACCAGCAGTGAGGCTAGAGTCTTTAAGAATTGGACGGTGCAAGACTTTGAACGGCCAGTCGGCACGGTGTTTAGACTGGGCGCTGACTGGGGTTTTGCTAATGACCCCACGACTTTAGTGCGTGGCTCAATACAAGGCAATACGCTGTTTATCGACTACGAGGCTTATATGATAGGCTGTGAGATCGTGAATACACCGGACTTATTTAGACGTGTACCGGAATCAGACAAGTGGTTTATCACCGCCGATTGTGCCAGACCCGAAACGATTAGCTATATGCAGAAGCATGGCTTTCCTAAAATCAATGCAGCTAAGAAGGGTGCAGGCAGTGTGGAAGATGGCGTGGAGTTTCTAAAGTCTTTTGACATCGTTGTGCATCCACGCTGTGAAAAGACCATCGAAGAACTCACACTCTATTCATTCAAGATCGACTCACTCACTAATAACATCCTGCCGATGTTTGAAGATAAGAACAATCACATCATCGACGCAATACGCTATATGTGCGAGGGCATTAGAAATATGAAAGAACAGCGCAAAAAAGTAACAGTGCCGCGATTTGAAACAACGGTATACGGAATGGGTTATTAATGAATAGCAACAACAGACCAAACTTAGACGAACTAGAACTTGAGCTGGCAGTACAGGAGCTTGACCCCGAACATTCTCAGCATAATGAGATGCAGCGCTTAACACAACTCAAAGCCTTTGCTCAAGGGTTAGTCGCTAAGCGTAAAGAGGCGGTAGACGGGCGCAAGTCATCAGGCATTGAAGATATCTGGCGTGAAGATGATGAATACTACGATGGTATAGACGAAGTCAATCGTGGCGAGTCTATGCTTAAGCCTGCAAGCTTAACCGGATCTCCATATTACTCGCGTAGTGATAGTGCTAGCAAATCCTCAAGGTCAACAGTCTTTGTCAATATCACTCAGCCCTATGTTGATATGGCATCAAGCCGTGTCGCGGATATGTTGCTACCTACAGATGACAAGCCTTTCTCTATTCAACCTACACCCTTGCCAGATGTTGTTAAGTCAGCGGATGATCATAGTCACATGCCTGACGGTCAAGCGACTGTAGCACAAGCTGCACAAGCGATGATGCTAGAGATGGATACTAAAGCCGCTGCCGCCGAAACCCAAATATGGGACTGGCTAGTTGAATCTAACTGGCACTCTGAAATGCGCAAGGTCATCGAGCAAGCGGCACGTATCGGTTCAGGTGTTATTAAGGGGCCCTTCCCGTCAAAGTCTATCAAGCGCAAAGTTGATCGCAATCAAGGCGAAATCAAGATGGTCATCGATGTGGAAATCAAGCCTACCTCTAAGCAAATCGACGTCTGGAATTTATATCCTGATCCTTCTTGTGGACAGTCTATACATGATGGCGATTATGTCTTTGAACAAGATACTATCTCAGCAAGGCAGCTTAGAGAAATGATCGGGGTTGATGGCTACATTGAATCAGAGATTAAAGAATTATTGCAAGCGGGGCCAAACAAAAAGAACATCGACTCTAAAGGTAAGACCTTAGACACAGATAAGTTCGACATCTGGTATTACTACGGCAATGCGGATAGTGATGATATGCAAGCCTCAGGTTGTGACTGTGAGGATGGCGACCAGATACCTGTTGTTGTCGCCATGGTCGAAGATAGAGTCATTAAAGCCGGTTTATCGGTCTTAGAGTCTGGTGAATTTCCTTACGATGTCATGGTCTGGCAGCGTAGAGTCGATCACTGGGCAGGCTTGGGTGTATCAAGACAAACACGTACGAGTCAGCGTATGGTGAATGCGGCCTCTAGAAACATGCTAGATAATGCCGGTGTCGCCGCTGGCCCACAAATGATTATCAATACCTCTGTGATCTATCCTATGGATGGGCAATGGTCGATCACTCCGATGAAGTTGTGGGGTATCAATGATGATGCTGATGTCCAGGATGTACAGAGAGCTTTTGCCGCCGTACAAATCCCCATGATGCAAGCCGAAATGGGCGCTATCATTAAGATGGGCATGGAGTTTGCAGAACGCGCAACCTCTATGCCATTACTCATGCAAGGCAATCAAGGCAGCGCGACTGAAACCGTAGGTGGTATGACCATACTCGACCGCAATGCCTCTAGTGTGCTTAGACGTATTGCTAAAATATCCGATGACGATGTCACAGAGCCGCACATCACGCGCTACTATGAATGGCTGCTACTCTATGGCAAGGATGATGCCATGAAAGGTGATATGAACATTATATCGCTAGGCTCATCAGCCTTTTACGAGCGAGATGCACAGAATCAGGCCATCATGACTTTATTGCCGATGGCGCAGAACCCAGCCTTTAATCTTGATCCTGATAAGTTGATGTCAGAAATTCTTAAGATGAATAAAATCAGCCCTGAACGGGTTAGATTTTCAGAACAAGATATTAAACAAATGAAAGAAGCAGCACAAAAGAACCCACCGCAAGACCCCGCTATGCAAATTGCCCAACTTAGAGCCAGTAGCGCTGAGAAAATAGCGCAAGGCAATGCTCAGTCATCTATGCAAGTTGAACAGCTTAAACAACAAAGCTGGCAACAAGAGACAGATGCCAAGGTTAAAGAAGCGCAAGGCGAAATGTCATTAAAACTACACTTAGCCCAACAAGACCACGATAATAAGATGGCCTTAGCACAAGTGCAGTATCAGATTGAGATCATGAAGCTATCCGAAAGTAGCAAACAGTCATTAGCCGACATAAAAGCACAGTTAGCTGCGACCTCTATGAAGTTGAACGTACAGCAATCGCTGTCTAATCAAGCCCTACAAGTCGATGCAGGCAATACCGCTAACACCCAAGCACACGAACGAGCTACGCAGTTGCTAGACCATAATCATGAGAAGTCTATGCAAGCGTCAACGCCTTTAGTGGAGCCAGCAGGGCATGCGCCTGATGGTCAAGCGTATGAGTTATGAGTAAAAAAGGCATGTTAGTCAGTGAAGCAATAGCACCTATACCTGAGCAGCCTATTATTAGTGCCGGAATGCAGCAAGAGGCAGATAATCAGAAAGTACAATCAGTGCTTAATAACGCAAAGTCTCAATACAAATTTATACCAAAAGATACCTTAGCAGTCGCTAATCGAACTAAACAATTGGGTGGCAGTTACTTAGAAGCATGGCCTAAAGGTGAAACAGGTTATGTAGGTGCGGTCAGGCCAAAAGAGTTGCCGATTGATAAGCATGGCTTAGAAGTCACTAGAGTTGACGAAGTGGGCATTAAAGATATAGCGGGTGATACGCTTCATCACGATAACTATGCTCATGAAGTAAGAACCAAGCTAGGGCAATCAATAGTTAACAACCCAGAGCAACTAAATAAGTTGAAAGCTATAGCAAGAGATTATTCATTTAGTAAAGATAGGGGGATGTCAGAGTCTGATAGCATAAGAAACGCTGTTGATTCTGCTATGCGTGGTCATGTTGTTGAGCAATGGCCTGCTGATAAAGTAGCAGCTATGATGTACACCCCAGATCAATCAAAGCTACTTGAAGGACTCAAGTCATATATGGTTACAGGTAAGAAATAGCCCCAAAAAACACACTTTCTATTTATGTTAAAATAGCACCTACTAAACCTAGTTAATTAAATGATACTCACCGAATCTGAAAAAGACAGTGCTTTATGGAACAAATTGGCGACCCATCTTCGTGAGTCACTGCAAGAATGCCATAGATCACTTGAAAAAACCTCTTTAACTGCGGATGAAACTGCTGTTATTCGTGGACGCATTAAACAGCTGCGGCTGATACTGACGATCAAGGTAGAAGCCAGTCAGCAACTGTCAGCAGCAATAGCACCAAATACTATATACCGATGACGTAACCGCCATCAATCTATAACTCAGGCTGGTATTGAAATCAGTTTGATAACTCACAAGACATCCGGTGCGCTGTGTGCTTGTAAAAGGTAAAGATAATGACTACTGACCATGATTTATTCAAATCGCAATCAAATTTTGACGAGGCCGACGTATTAGAAGCGCCGACTAGCGACGATATTTATGCGAAAAGTTTTGAATTAGCCACTGCTGATGAAACCGAAATAGAAATTGATGTTGCACCCGCTAATCTTGTTGCCGGTGTTACTGACGATGAATTAAAGGCTGTATTAGCGAGAGCTAAGCGCGTTGATGAACTAGAGGAGCGTCTCACTAAAACCCATGATACCGCCTTTGGGCGTATGGGTAACTTAGAGCAACAGTTTAGGCAGTTGCAACAAGAACGATCACAACACGTAGCAGCTCCTACCCTAACACCCGACTCTTTTAAAGCACTGAACGAATACTTTGGTGACTCAGATATAGGGACGGCTTTAGCAAATGATCTAGCACAGCTACAGTTAGGATCTAGTCAGAACATACCGTCGGGCATCGATGAGCAACGCTATAACTCAGACATCAGCCAGATTAAAAATGACTTTGAAGAAAAGTTAGTCAGTATCGTACATCCAGACTGGCGTGAGATTAAAGGCTCACAAGAGTTTAGTAACTGGTACCACTCTTTAGATACAAGATCACAAGAGGTTATCTCATCATCGTATAAAAGCGAGGATGTTACTCACGCTTTAAATGAATTTAAAATTTGGCATGGTAAATTATTAGCCTCAGTCGATAAGAAGCAAAATAGACTTGAAAATGCACTTCCACTGGCATCAGGCGGCGGTCGTCATAGCAAACAAGCTAATCCTTCTTATGAAGATGCTTTTAACCAAGGCTATCAAAACGCAAGAAAATAACCAGTAGACCGTATGAAACGGTTTGCTTAATTGTTGTGCTTATCCGGTACGCTGGATGACACAGGTAACAAATATTATAAGGATTAGCAATGGCTATTCAGAATTTTGACCAACAAGCGGCACGGTTGGGTAAGATGGCCGGTGAAATTATGGCGCACGCCAAACACACCGAAGTCTTAACCCCTGCCATCCAAAACTTAGACATGCCTAAAAACAAGTCTGATACTTTAGTAGTACGTTCATGGGTGCCCTTCGGCGGTACAGTTTCGGCACCTAACTCATTCTTTGGTACTGGCTTAACAGGCGACACTTTCGCAGCATCTCATATCACGCAAGAGGGTATTACCCCTGCTGCCGATACGATTGTGCCGCGCGATGTCACGCTACAGTTGAATCAATACATGGCGCTATATGCGTTGACTGATAAAGACTTTGATCTTTATGAAGATGACGTAGCCGAAGCCATGAAAGAACAAACTGGCGAACGCATGGGCTTGGTGCGCGAAATGGCTATTTATGGTCAGATGAAATCAAGCACTAACAAGTTCTATGCAGGGTCTGGGGCAACCTCACGCTCAGGCGTTAATACGACTGTTGCTGAGCGTTACGTATCAAAAGTTGTCCGTTCTTTATTGGCTAATCATGGCCAAGTCATCACTAAGATTCTTTCACCTTCGACCGACTTCGGCACCACTTCAGTGGAAGCGGCTTATGTATGTTATGTACATACCGATGCTGAATATGACATTAGACGTTTACCGGGCTTTCGTGAAGTGGCGGCATACGGTCAACGTAAAGTCATCAGTGAATACGAATTAGGCACATGGCAACGCGTACGCTTTGTAGTATCACCTGAGTTGCAACCCGTTCTTGCCGGTGGTGCAGCTATCGGCACTACAGGCTTATCTTCTATCGGTGGGGTCAACATTGATATTTACCCTTTCATCTTCTTAAGCAAAGATGCTTTTGCTCAAGTGAGCTTGCGTGGCTCAGCAGCAATCGAGCCTATCTTTTTACCACCGGGTGCAAAAGACAAGAATGATCCAGGCGGTCAACGGGGCTATATCGGCGCTAAGTTTTGGCATACCTCAGGGGTGTTAAATCAAGGCTGGATTGCTGTATTAGAAGCTGGCGTAACAGCCCTTTAATCAATAGCGCCTCTGCTACTGTAGGGGCGCATTTTGGAGATTTAACATGGCAGCATTAGTATCAGCGACTAATCCACAGCAATCAGTGCAAAGTCGCATTAAAACCATGCGTGAGCCCCACGAGCAAAGAGCATTACAGCTTTTACTAGCAGCAATGCAAGTAGATTTAGCTAATGTCATGGCTCAACACAATGTAGTTTGCGCAAGACTGGATGCCCTATCAATAGCCGCAACCGCAGCGGGCGCAGTAGCCCCTGTCGGTACCGCTATTGCAACAGCGATCCCCGCTAACAACGTATCATCTTTAGGTGCAGATGTGGCAGCCGCTACATTACTCACCACTATTTGTACTCAACCTTAAGGAACAATCATGGCTTTAAAATCAGACATTTATGGGTTAAATATTAACCCAAGTTCGGGCGGCCTTACAGCGACAGCAGCTGCGACGACTATTACTATAGCAACAGCGTTAAGCGCTATCTTGAATGGCTTTTTTGTCGCATTAGCAACGGGCGCTAAGGCTTTAGCTTTAGTTAATAACAATGGTGTTGCGGTCACAAACTTCCCCTTCTTAACAGCACCCATATTGTTGTCAGGTATTTACACAGCAACCAATGGCTTAGTCACGTCTTATGGTCAGGGCGCTATTATGGTCAACTGCTTGGCATATATGCTGGGTGGTGTCGCTGTAGCCCCGAGGACATCAGGGGCAACGATTACCTTAGTGTCCGTTGTTGGACCTACGGTCAATTATGACTTTAACGGGTCTATTATTGGCACAGTGACTTCAGTCGGCGGTAATGCCTCACCCGGTGAATTAACCTTTCCTGATATCCCTGATTATTTGGTACCGGTTAATTACTTCACCGTAAAAAATCTACCTGCTACAGCGACAACAGCGTCTGCGACTCCACTATTTACCTTCGGTGCGACTAACTGGAACGCAACCAATATCACGACAGCATCGTATGATATTTCTACCTTACCTTTACGCCCTCTATTAACTGCGTAAACCTAACCATTGCGCGGCTATAGTGTTAGTCGCGCTTTTTAAGGATATTTATGGCTATCAATAAAAATACCAGCGACACCCGCGATCTTAAAGTAGGTCAAGAGCAATCACACGAAATCCCTATGACAGGTCATGTTGACCGTAGCGCATTTCAAGACGAATTTGAAACCGTAGACACGCCAGACTACGATGAAGTAGCCAAACGCACTGCCTTTTTTGAAGAACTGGTAGAAGTGAAGGTACTAGAAGACCAGCGCCCCAATGCAGAGCAATTTATTCAAACATCAGTGAACGGTATTAATCAATTCTTTGAGCGTGGCGTACCGGTGTTTGTTAAGCGCATGTTTTTAGAAGTCTTAGCAAGAGCAAGACCTTTTAACATTACGACGCAAGAGTATGTGGACTCAAACGGTAGTAAGGCGACTAAGATTGTTAAATCATTTGGTTTAGCTTATCCCTTTGCGGTGTTAGCTGACAACAATCCAGACGGAAGGCGTTGGTTAGAAGCCATTCTAAAGGAGGCTTAAGTGAAATTATCAGATCATGATAAAGAGCATCTAGAGATGGCTCTCAATGGCTATAATCTTAGCAATAGCCTGTCGCCAAATGGTAATACTAATGTATTTAACAAAAGTAACTATGCTGCTGTTGCATTTGTAGCGACAGGGGGTATGACTGCGACTACCCAATGCGTTGTTTCTTTAGATATAAACTTAAACATTTATAATTTTCCAGCCGGTATTAACATTGTTATGCCGACCTTAATTGCAGGGACTGATTACGCTATCTATGCCTGTACCGATAACACGATTAGAGCAGATGCTAATTACACTATACCAGTTGGATATATCAGAACTACAAGTCGAAAAATCGGCGGTTTCCACTATGCGCCTGGCGGCAACGCTACTGCCAACTCAGGCGGTAACACAACGCCGGCGATCAACCCCTATAGTTTTTGGGATTTAAAATTTAGACCTCGATGCGCCGATCCGCGTGGCATGGCTTTAATTGCTAATAGCTTTTGGTCTGACATTTATCTATTAAATACTGATACCGACGCCAACGGCACCAGTAAGTACGGAGTAACCATCGCCGATGGCGCTAGTCCACCTAAAAAACCCCTCGCTTTTGGGGGTGATGGTAGTGCCGCTTACGCCTCACTGAACTGGTGGGAAGCAAGTGAAGTGCTTACTGCCTTTGACAAGAGATTGGCTAGTTATCAAGAGTATGCAGCATTAGCTTTTGGTACGACAGAAGCAAGTTCTATTGGTGCTGATCAAAACACAACCCAATTAAACGCCAGCTATACCTCAAAATGGGGGATTATGCAGTCCACAGGGGTTATGGCCGTTTGGGGTAGAGATTTTGGGGGTGGCGCCGCTGGGGCATCTTGGGCGGCAAATACCAATGGTAGAGGCTCTACATATCAACTACCTAATGCTGCGGTCTTTGGGGGTGGCTGGAACGATGGTGCGAACGCTGGTTCGCGTTTCTCGAGTTGGGCCAACGCTCCCACGCTCTCGGGCAGCAGCCTCTCGGGTCGTGG
>Ga0114962_10003307_pt1 | contig 13093 bp, 9 predicted proteins | sample C_130820_MF_Meta_FD_87017 | JGI IMG/M metagenome (GOLD analysis project Ga0114962, IMG submission 87017) | Freshwater microbial communities from Lake Croche, Canada to study carbon cycling - C_130820_MF_MetaG | ecosystem: Environmental > Aquatic > Freshwater > Lake | place: Lake Croche, Canada... | reverse complement strand
TAACAACACTACCCGAGCGCATTTTTGTATTTGACTATAAAAACTATATTTTCTACTCCAATTGTGAAGGAGAGCCTTTTTTAAACGAAAAAGTGATTAAAAAATATTTCCAATTGGACGAATTTATTCCCAATGTTTTATTACAAAAAATTGAAGTATTTAAAGTAAAACAAAAATCCAATACTGAATTTCATTTTACCTACAAAAACCAACTGCAAGAAACGATTCATTTAGAAATCAACTTAATACATATAGATTTCGAACAAAAAAAACAAATATTACTCATTGCGAAAGACATAACTTTACAAAAAAATGCAGAATTAGATCGTTTAAAAGCCATCATTTTAGGGCAAGACCAGGAACGTAAACGATTAGCTTCCGATTTACATGATTCACTCGGACAAGAATTAGGTGCAATTAAATTTTTTATAGGGTCCCTTTCTTTAATGCAAAAAGATACCGCTGAATATTTAGAATGTTTAGAAGAAATTGACCGTATGGTAAATGATTCTATTTCTTCTGTACGAGAAATTACTTTTGATTTAATGCCTTTCGTACTAGAAAACAACACCTTAAATAAAGCAATTGAACAATTGTGTAACCAAACAAATACCATCCATCCATTACACGTTCATTTTTCGGAGAATGCAAAAAAAATAGGTCGAAAAGACAAAAAAGAAGAAGCAATTATCTATCGTATCATACAAGAATTTTTCAATAATACGATTAAACATGCGCATGCCGAACATCTCTTTGTCAAATTAGAACAAACCAAGGAACTATTAACCATTCAACTCATCGATGATGGCACTGGCTTTGAATTACATGCAGTTCAAAAAAACAACGGTTTACGAAATATTACACAACGCTTAGAAGTACTTCAAGCAGAGTATGTATGGGAAAGCAACGCAACGGATGGTACCTCATTAACTTTTACTGTGTATGAAAAAAATTAACTTATTATTAGTCGATGACCATGAATTAGTTCGTAAAGGACTGACCTTAATGCTGCAAACACAGAAAAAAATCGATGTACAGATTACCCAGGCAAATCATGGTAAAGAAGCTATTAAACTAGCCAAAGAACAGGATTTTGATTTAATTATTTTGGATGTAAATATGCCTGTGTTAGATGGTATTTCTACGCTTAAAAAATTGAAAGAACTAGAAATTAACATACCAGTATTGATGTTATCGATGCACAAAGAAGAAGATTTAATTCGCGATGCATTGTCTAATGGTGCTGCTGGATATATATTGAAAAATTCTAGTTTAGACGAAATCACAAAAGCAATGATTTCGACCATGAAACGCGACCGATATTTATCCAATGAAGTGGCGGAAATCTTAATAAATCACACCAATGATGAGGTTCCAACACTGATACAAAATGAGTTTAACTTAACACTACGTGAAATTCAAATTATTTCCATGTTAGTAAAAGAAATGACCTCCAAAGAAATTGGGGATTATTTATTTATTAGCAAACGAACTGTGGATGGTCACCGCAATAAAATCATGGAAAAAATTGGTGCTAAATCAGCGGTAGGATTAGTGAAGTTTGCTGTGAAATACGGAATTGAATAAAAGTATAAAAACTTCCATTCAAATATTTTCGTATTTTTGAAATATGGACATTTCAGCTAAAACAACATCCCTTTCCCTTCCAATAATGGAACATTTTTACACCATTCAAGGAGAAGGAAGCTATACTGGGCGAGCGGCATACTTTATTCGGATAGCAGGATGTGACGTTGGATGTGTCTGGTGCGATGTAAAAGAAAGTTGGGAAGCACAAAAACACAAACTTTTATCCATTTCTAGTATACTTACCGAGATAAAAAAAACTCCAACTGATTTTGTGGTTATTACTGGTGGAGAACCAGCAATGTATGACTTACATGAACTAGTGAATGCATTGCACGCCAACGTCTATGAAGTAGCAATCGAAACTTCTGGATGTTACGAACTAAAAGGAAATATAGATTGGTATTGTTTTTCCCCGAAAAAGTTTAAAGATCCAGTTCCAGAGGCATACGAAAAAGCGGATGAACTTAAAGTGGTGATTTTTCACCCTTCCGATATTGAATGGGCGGAAAAACATGCCGAAAAAGTGAAGCCTTCGTGCAAACTTTATTTACAAACTGAATGGTCTAAACAAAATAAAAACCTACCTCTTATCGTTGACTATGTAAAGCATAACCCAAAATGGCGTATTTCTTTGCAAACGCATAAATATTTAGACATTCCTTGAGGCCTCAATAAGCTGATACACTAAAACGAACTACCATGAAAATACTTTTCCTTTTCTTACTTGTAAGCACCGTAACTTTCGCACAACAAAAATATTCTTCCAAAAGTAAAAAGGCGATTTCGCTTTTTGAAGAAGGAATGGATGCGCCAAGACTCAATAAAGACCAATACGGAAGGGAAAATTATACCTTAGGTCTGGAGATTTTAAAAAAAGCCATTGATAAAGATCCTACTTTTTGGGAAGCATATTTATTAGCTGGTGAATATGCAGAATATACTAACCAACCTAAATTCGCGATCGATTTTTACGAAAAAGCAATCCAAATAAACCCTTTTCATAATAGTACAGGAAGTACGTACTTTTTCCTTGGAATGCTTTATTTTGAGATTGGTGACTACCAAAAATGTATCCAAACCCTGGATATGTATACCAAAAACAAACAAGCGAATCCGCAAAATATTCCACTAGCAAATCAAAAGATTCAATCTGCCTATTTTGCCATTGAATCGATGAAAAATCCAAATAACTTTAAACCAATCAACCTTGGTCCTGCCATCAATACGGATGCACCGGAATATTTCCCTACAATTACGGTAGATGGAAAAACCATTCTTTTTACACGTAGAATTAAAGATAGTCGTGTTTCGGGTCCACAAAAAGAACAAGAAGATTTCTACATTTCGCATTTAAATGGCAATGCATGGACGAAAGCCGAACCAATGCCTACACATATCAACACGATTAATAATGAAGGTGCTCCAACGATTGCGGCAGATGGTAGATCGTTAATCTTCATTGCTTGTCCGGATGTAGCAGGAGAATATGGCCCTGGCCGACAAGGTAGAGGAAGTTGCGATATGTTTGTAACAAAAAAAATTGGGTCTTCTTGGGGACAAGTGCTTAACTTACCTGGATTACCAAACTCTCAAAATTGGGAAACACAACCTTCGCTTTCAGCAGATGGAAAAACATTGTACTTTATTCGCGGTGTACGTTTACCAAATGGAACTCGAAGTTCGGACATCTATGTTTCTACTCTTCAAGAAAATGGTTCGTGGGGACCTGGTATAAAATTACCTAACACCATTAATTCTCCGCAAGAAGAAGAATCTGTTTTGATACACCCAGATGGGAAAACACTCTATTTCGCATCAAAAGGACATATCGGTTTAGGAGGTTCTGATTTATTTGTAACCCGGTTAGATGAACAAGGAAATTGGTCCACTCCTGTAAATTTAGGGTATCCGATCAATACAAAAAACGATGAAAATTCACTCATGGTGAGTCCGGATGGCGAAATAGGTTTTTTTGCATCGGATCGTGAGGGTGGATTTGGTGATTTAGATATCTACTTTTTTGAAATGCCAAAAATAGTTCAACCGATAAAAACCCTTTATTTTGAAGGGCTAGTTATTGATGCTACTACCAAAAAACCAATCCCTGGTAAATTTCAATTAGTAGATGTAAAATCTGGCAAAGAAGTAATTCGCTCTGAAGCAGATCAAGTAACGGGAGAATTTTTAGTTTCCTTACCGATTAATCAAGAATATGCGCTTAGTGTTTCCTACCCTGGATATAACTTTTACTCTTCCAATTTTAATATGCTTCCAGGACAAGACCAAGAAGCAGTGCATATGAACATCGAATTAGTTCCTATTGGAAGTGATATACCAGTCGTGTTGGCGAATGTGTTTTTTGATTTAAATAAAACGGAATTGCGACCTGAGTCATTCGTAGAATTAAACAAACTACGAGACTTACTTGTTAAAAACACCAATTTACGCATCGAAATCGGTGGACATACCGATACCCGCGGGGATGCAACAGAAAATCAAACGTTATCCGACGGTCGTGCGAATTCCGTTCGCAATTATTTAATACAACAAGGAATTGATGGAACACGACTATTAGCAAAAGGATATGGTGAGAGTCAGCCTAAAGTTAGTGACGAACAAATTGCGAAATTAACTTCTCCTAAAGAGATAGAAAAAGCACACCAATCAAACCGTAGAACCGAATATAAATTTTTAGCTAAATGATACACTTCTTGCGATTAATCCGCGTAAAAAATCTTATTATCATCGCATTAACGATGTATGCAGTTCGGTTTTTTTATTTCACTATAGGCGGAAAAATAAATGTAGATATCGTATTTGAGCAATTTAATTTTTTCTTGTTAACACTCTCTACTGTTTGTATAGCAGCAGCTGGAAATATCATCAACGACTACTTTGATGTAAAAGCAGACAAAATAAATCGTCCAGAAAAATTGATTGTTTCCAAGCATATTTCAAAACGCAAAGCAATTATATGGCATTGGACACTCAACGGAATTGGATTTATGATCGCCTGTTTTCTAAGTGTTTTCTATCAAACCTTTTGGTACGCATTTATACACTTAATTTCTATCAACGTGCTATGGTTATATTCTGTCTATTTTAAACGGAAATTTATAGTAGGAAATGTATTAATTGCTTCTTTAACTGCCTTGGTTGTACTTCTGAGTGGTTTTCACTTTTACCATGTATGTAGTTATGAACTTCATCCTATTTTAGAAGCAAAAATTACGATTCCAGAATCTTTAAATCAAGCAATAATTTATTGGAAAAACTTATTTCTAGATGCTGGAAACTTTATTTTCATTCTTTGCTTTTTCGCATTTGTACTCAATTTAGGACGCGAAATTGTGAAAGATATGGAAGATATAGAAGGAGATAAACAACTACATGCACAAACCATTCCAATTGTTCTAGGAAATAAGACAGCAAAATGGATTGCACTAGGCATTTTAAGTACTGTACCTCTTTTTTATATGTTATTTTTAGCACTACACATCGCTGACCATCAATTTACCCACATTCTTGCTACATTACCCGTATTTAGTGCTTCTTTACTGGTTATAGTCGCTATAGTTCTTTTAATTTTTGTACCAACTACACCCAAAAACTTAAAAGTAATTGACAAGCTAATTAAACTAGCGATGTTAGTGGGTATAATGACCCCTTTTTACTGGTGGGTGCTTTAGTTTGAAAGAGACTAGGAAAGTTGGTCGCACTTTATTAATTCAACGCATAGGTTTCATACAAGGCGCGTTGAATACGGTTAGAAAAATCACCCGTGTAAAGTAAGTTTGCAGATAAAGACTTCAATTGTTTTTCAGAAGCTAAACAAACTAAAAATGTATATTTTTCATTATCTAAACGGTCGTTTATAAAATAATCTTTTAAATAATTAAATACAACGGATGCGTGAATCGTAGATTCTAAAAACTCTCCATATTTATTGACACAGGTGTCTTTATTTGCAAAAATAAAGGCGTATAATTCTTCTAGAAATTGTTCGTTTACTGGTACATTTCTATCGCTAAATATGGATTTAACATAAGTAGATAAAAATGCGGAATATAAATAAGGTCTCATGGCTTTTGGTATTATCTGTTACTACTCCCTGCTTATCAATTAGACGTATCTATTTATATTAACGTTGCTTTTTATCATTTTAGTATAAAAAAAACGGATGAACTAAAAAGTCATCCGTTTCAAAAAAGTTTGTAACGATTTCGTAGGTCTATGGCAATCCTTGTGCCTACGAAATTATATTATTTCAATAAGTCTGTTCTAACAGATTCCACTAAAGTTGTAATTTCACCTAATTGTGCATCTGTCATGATAATTTTAGACGTAGAACTATCTTCAATAATCATTTGACCATCTACAATTTTCGTCACTGGTTCTCCTTGGATATATTCGATTTTTACTTTTGCGAATAAATCGTTTAATTTTTCGTATTTGGTTAAGACATTTTTCACATAATCGATTTTATCGCACATTTTTAAGACTTTCAACAAACTCTCTAATACAATTTTTTGTTCCCCAATTTTTTCACGCAACTCATCGTTTGCTTTTGCTTTCATGGTTTGTGTTGCAATGTGTAAACCTTCTAACCATGCTCCAGAAACGATTAAAACACTTAATTCACCTCTGTTTTGAGAACGTAAGTATGCGTCCATTTTGTTGAAACTATTAATACTTATGTATTGCAGCGAATCTACATTGTTACTGTTTTTTGACAAACGTTGTAAAGCATCAAAATCAAAAAATTGTCCTACTTGAATTGCATCGGATAATTGTTTCACCGCAGTAATACAAGAGATAGAATACATCGTTTTGTCATACGCATTTATGTATCCCATATCTGCCGTATAGACACCAACGTTAAAAGCTTGTTGGTAGTTTGTCGTGTACTTTTTAGCAGCTGCAGTTTTGTGCATGATATTCGCGTTGAAAGCAGCACCTGTGGATTTAATTACCGTATTCATTTCTATAGGCGAAGGAATAGACTGAATTAATTCATCTAGCATTTTTGCCTGTTTTTTGGAATTCACCAATAAGGTTGGATCCCCTAATTCTGCATCTAACGAATTTCCTTTTCCACCACATGAAACTAACATTGCTGCTGCAAGAAATGACGGTAAGTATATTTTTAAAAATTTATTTTTCATCGAAGTTGTTTTTTAATTTTTGGTGAATCCTAATATATTAATTCCGCATTTCGCTTTATCTCCCTGAAACGAATATTCAATGTAATAAACACCGGTTGCAGAACATGGGTATGTCAATGCAGGGAACACTTTTTTAGACGCTTTATCAAAGTTTGAAGCAATCAACTTGTGGTTACGATCATATAATGATATAACCATTTTGTTTCCAGCAATATTCTCATCACAAACAACAACGCGATACGTAGAACCTTTAGAAAACACATAGGAATATTCTGCCTTTGCTCCTCCTTTTGGATTGGTATATTCAAATGATTTAATAAAATTAAAATCATCTAAAGCATTCGAACAATTATCCATAAAAGCATCGGAACTGCATTGTGCACTTAATGCACTTGTTACAAACAAAAAGAGCAATGCAATTATCCCTTTCAAACAGGATGTATAATTAGTAATATTTTTCATTTTGTTAAGCATATATGATACTTTGAGAGATTAACGAACTATTTTATCCTTACAAAAATAACATACTGCCTGAAGTATACAATTTTTCAACCCATTTTTTTCCATATAGAATAACTACTATAAACCTATTATTTTAATTTCAGTTCGACGATTTTTTTGATGTTCATCTTCTGATTGAGCATTTTTTATCAATAACATCGACTCACCATATCCTTTTGAAATAATGCGTTTTTTATCGATTCGTCCTTCTTCTAGTAAATAATTCATCACATTTCTCGCCCTTTCTTTGGAAAGATTCAAATTATAGGCATCTGAACCTTTTTCGTCGGTATGGGCACTTATTTCAATTTTAACATTCGGATTAATTTTCATGAATGCGATAAATTTATCTAACTCTAGCTCCGAGGTATGCTTAATATCGGACTTGTCAAATTCGTAATAAATATTCATAGTCAATACCTCATCTACTTTAATAGAATCCATTTCAATTGCCAAGTCTAAATCGCCATTTTCTCCAATATTTTCCATTGCAATATCCACTTTTTTCGGTAACATTCCTTTTTTATTGACAGTCATACTATATTCCCCATCCGGATTTAAAGAAAATTTAAATACACCATTATTATCTGTCAATTGTGTTTTCATATCCTCTATGTTGGAATACAAATCAATTTGTGCATTTACGACAATAGTATCCCGCGATTTGATAATTCCATTTACATCTACACGTTCCTTTTCAATCATTTCAATGCGAATAATCGCTGTATTAGTGTTCTTATAATCACTCGTTAAGATTGTAATCTCTTTACTTTCATATCCGGGTTTGGAGGCAAAAATGGTATATTCTGGAACTTGCGTATTTAACATAAATTGAAATAATCCCATACCATCCGATTTAGCACTTTGTTGCAGAGAATCACCATTATACAATTTTAAGGATACATTACTCATTTTCTTACCATCTGAATTTAACATTCCTTTAAAGAGTAATTGTTCAGCAACGATAGTAGTATCAATTTTATACACTTTTGGCAAAGGCAGTATTTGCAAGGAATCCGATTTCTTGGTAATATCCTGTGCAATGATACCTCCTAAACTGTCTGTAAGTATTGCAACACTATCCAAAACATTTGTTGAATCAAGTAAGGATACCGCTGGAAGTTGTTTGCTTTCATTGTCAATTAATAAATAGGAGTTCCCAGAAGTTAACTCATAGTTAAACTTGAAATGTGCGGTTGTATCTGTTCGTTTATTAGAAATTTCCGTATCATTTTCTAATAAACTTATCGGAGAATCCGGTATTTTAGAAAGAATGGTATTTTGGGCACTATCTAATTTAAAAAGTGTTCCTGCTACTTTCACCGTTTTATCCATCGGTCGCAATAAAAAAGAAATTTGATTACCTACTGGTGGAATTTGACGAATTAACGTAACTTTTGCATACCTAAATCCATTTTTACGAGCTACTAGTGTATAACTTGTATTTGGCTCCAAATTAGCTGCATAATAACCGTTTTCTGTTGGTAAAACTTGCTCTGCTTTGGTACTATCATTGACTAATTTATAGATTACACCATCGTAAAACGTTTGATCCAAAATTTGAATCTTTGGTCCTTCCACATTGATTTCAAATGGTTCATGGTGACTGAATGTATAAATATCATCTGCGCCCTTTCCATTAAATCTATCTGAACTTAATAAACCGCGATTTCCCTTGCTATCTTTTACAAATGCAAAATCATCCCCGATGGTGTTTATTGGTGGACGCATGTTTGCTGGTTCTGCCCAAAGAGAATCGGATACTTGACGTGTTGAAAAAATATCTAATTTCCCCATTCCTGGGTGCATATTGGATGAAAAGTACAGAACAGAATCATCACTAATAAATGGAAACAATTCATTACCAACGGTATTCACAGGTTTTCCTACATTTACTGGTTTCCCCCAAGTTCCATTTTTTTGTTTTTGCGTGTAATAAATATCTGTTCCTCCAACACCTCCTGGCATGTCGGACATAAAATAGATCCTATCTCCGTCTTTCGAAATAGAGGGATGTCCGGTAGAATATTGAAAACTGTTAAAATTAAAAGCACTCATCGGTACTTTCCAATTTCCAGAAGAATCTTTTTTAGTAACAAAGATTTGAAGTGTTTTTAATCTCTTCTGAGATTTAGATTTTGCACTAGTTACCGTTTTGGTAATGTATAAAGTGCTAAAATCTTTTGTAAAAGTACCTGGTCCTTCGTGGGATATAGTATTTAACAGCCCAGGAAATTGGACAGGTTCTTTGATGGAATCCAGTGGTCCAGAAATATCCATAAAATAATAATCTAAAGCAGCAGAAGCATCCCCACCATTAAAATTTATCCATGGTTTAATACTACCTTCCCGCGAGGAACAAATAAAAATTCCGTTCTCATAATAATTAGCTGCAAAATCTGGAGCTGAAGTATTTAACTTCTCAACTAAATTTACATCGTATTCAATTTCCTCATCCAACCATCTTTGCGCTAATAAACAGGATTGTATCATCCGATTTGCAGTGACAGAATCCGCAGGATTTTTAGTTCGATATTTCACAAAACTTTCGATTGCCTCTGTATATTTAGAACTCGCTTTTAAAGCCAATGCATAATTTAAATAACTAGCTGCAGGCGTCTTTTTATTCTTCAGAATCTTTTGGAATGTTTTTTCTGCTTCCTCAAATTGTCCGGTAATTCGATAGCAATTTCCTAACTGAATCATTGCTGCTTCTTTTTCCTGAGGCTTACCTTCTTGTGAAGCCTCTAAGTAAAATGGAATTGCTTCCGTAAATAAATTTAAATCAAAGTAACGATCCCCTTTTTCCATATTTCCCTTTTGGGAAAAACTAGAAAATACAAAACACATTGAAAACACAATACCTAATAGGAAGTGTTTACCGAATATTATATGTTGGTTGTTGGTTTTCAATTTTAGAAATAGTAACGCGGATTGATTTCTTTAATTTGTTGTGGGGGTAATAATTTTATCCCATAACGCAGCATAAATTCATGTGCTGCATTCGAATAGGTTGCTACTTGTGAAATTCTAAAGTCATACGAATAAGAAACACGAATAGCATCGGTAATGTTTACTTTTGCTGCAAAAGTTAATGCATCTCCTGTTCGGTAACCAACACCCAAGGTATATTTTTCTTGGTAGATAAAATTTGCATAAATATCTAATTGCATCGGCGCGCCTGACACTTTTTTGAGTAGGATACAAGGTTGTACAGATAGCTTTTTCGATAGATCCTTCACATAACCTCCAGAAATAAACCAATGTCGATGCAAATTCGCCACAATAGATCTATCATAGTCGGTAAAATTTAATGACCCACCAAATAAATGTTGTACGGATAATCCAACGAAGTAATTTTTCGTTTGGTACTGTAAACCGAATGCACCATCTAACTTTGTTTTCGCCGTTTTTCCTGGAGGAATCGCATTATCTATTTTATCATTTTTAAATAAGGTAGAAAAATCAATAGCTTGATTAAAAATTCCAAATTCTAATCCTACAGACATCTTCCCTTTACCTAAACCAATATGGTAGGAACCAATTGCATTTACGGTTGTTTGTGTCGTTGCTCCTAAACGATCCGACACAACTTTTCCACCAAAACCAACCGAACGTGCCTGCCAGGGAGCATGAATTGTTATAATATCTGTTACTGGTCCCCCTTCTAATCCAACAAATTGACTACGGTGCTTTATGGAACTTACAATCCAATTGGAACTACCAGCATATGCAGGATTAAACATTAAGCGATCAAAATTGTTTTGTGTATACATTGGTTCTTGTTGTGCAATTGCTCCAAAAAAAGAAAATAACATGCCTAATAGCAACAAAAATTGCTTTAAAATTAAGTTATTTCTTCTCTGTATACTCATCGTGTAATTACAACATAACCTTTGTAAGGATCATGCCCATTTCCTAAATCTAAGGCATAAAAATAGGTGCCATCTGGCAGCTCATCTCCATTTTCATTTTTGCCATCCCATGTGTTTAAATATGGTGCAGCTTGGTATACTATATTCCCCCAACGATTAAAAACAATCAAACTACTTTTAGTAAAATAATCTACATCTGTAATCGTAAATGCATCGTTCGCATTATCCCCATTCGGTGTGTAAATTTGTGGAATTTTAGTAGGTAATTCTTTCAAACAGCGATCAATAATTACTTCAATCTCATCTACGGATTCGCAATAATCATTGATAACATGTACTTTATAAGTAGTTGTAACGACTGGTGCTACTTTAGGTGTCGCAGAATTTTTATTTACTAACCCAAGTTGGTCCTCCCAGACATACGATTTACCTCCTGTAGCTTCTAACGTTGCAGTGTCATACCTACACAAAACAAAATCTTTCCCTGCATTCGCCTTTGGTACATTTACATCCACATCCACATGTATTGTATCTGAAAGACTTGTACAGCCATTACTTGTTACATTTAGAATATAATCGCTCGTATTTGTAGGTTTAACGGTTATATTTTTTTTCTTTTGACCATCACTCCATGTATACACAGGGTTTGGATAGTTAGTTTCATTCAATTCTGTTGTAATTTGCACCGAAGAACCTTTACAAATTCCAGAAACATCCGAACTAACTGAGGGATTTGGAACTGGATGTACTGAAACATTCACCGTAAAATCTTTTCCTATACATCCTCCAACATCCCCTGATTTTGGGGTTATTGTATACGTAACTGTTCCGGAAACGGAAGTAGTTTTTAATTGTTGTGCCAAACGTACGATAGGCGTATTTTGCGCTTTATACCCTAAGATTGAATCGATTGGTGAAACAATTGGATTAGGCCAAGTATATGTTGTGTTGGTTGGTACTATATCACCACCAACCAATTGCAAAGGTTGAACTATTAAAGAATCTTCTGAACACAACGATTTTGTGATATCCGAAATTACGGGTTTAGGATAAACTGTTATTGTGATCGGAGTTTTAGCGCCTATACAATTATAATTAGAAGTTGGAGTAACATAATAATTGACCGTTTGAACACTATTTGATTGATTGGTTAATTTATCTACCAATGTTACACTATTTTGACTTGAAGTTGTTTCTCCTAGGACAGCACTATTTTCCTCTGCATACCAAATTAAACGCGATGGTAAAGAAGGAGTTAATGAAATATCTACTTGGTTATCACTACAAAAACTTTTCGTTTTAGAATTCGTCATGGTTGGTACTGGTTTCACAACCAAAGGAATTGAAAAATTCGGCCCGATACAATTTCCTGCTTTTGGTGTTACAACATACGTAATAGATGCTAAATTCAAGGTAGAATTTACAAGTGTTTGTGCGATGTTTTTTTGTCCAACTGCTTGTGCGCTTGCTCCACTAATTGCACCGTTAGGCAAAATTACTGGATCACTCCATGTATAGGTTATTGTTGCTGGAACAATCGTTGATTTCGTTGGAATGCCATTCAAAGGTAACTTATTGAAAGTGTTTTTACTACACAAGGAATCCGAACTATATGAAGGAATAGTAGGCGTTGGATTGACATATACATCCAAGGTAAAAACTTTGCCTGTACAACCCGCATTTAATCCTGCTTTTGGCGTAATTGAATAGGTTACTTTTGTAGCTGTATTAGTTACATTAATTAACGTTTGTGTAATTTTTGAAACTCCTGTAGCTTGTTCACTTGTACCGGTTATTGAACTAGGCACTGAAATAACTGGAGAAGTCCAAGTATAAGTAGTATTTGCTGGCACAATAGTACCATTTGGAATACCATTTTGTAGTTGTATATCCAACAAATTTCCACTACAAATTGTATCTATTTGACCAATAATTTCAGGAGTTGGATTAACAGAAATTGTC
>Ga0114962_10003306_pt1 | contig 13096 bp, 16 predicted proteins | sample C_130820_MF_Meta_FD_87017 | JGI IMG/M metagenome (GOLD analysis project Ga0114962, IMG submission 87017) | Freshwater microbial communities from Lake Croche, Canada to study carbon cycling - C_130820_MF_MetaG | ecosystem: Environmental > Aquatic > Freshwater > Lake | place: Lake Croche, Canada... | reverse complement strand
CATTTTATGATAACTGTGCTAATTGTACAACTCCTTCTTACGGATCAACTTTAGGTTCTTGGACCACTGCTACTAGACCAACAGTACCTGCAGGTGCGATTGTTGTAGGTTTTAATACAACTACTTCTAAAGTAGAAGTTTGGAATGGTTCTGCATGGGTAGGTATTACTTTAGTATAATAAAAAAACCAATTAATAAATGGGACCTTTTAGCTGGAATTCTAATCAGAATGCTCCTGAAATACCTCCACATTCTTTATATTTGAAAGTTGGCGTATCTAATATTAATTATGATATGTCAGGCTATGATTTAAGAAAGTGGGCTAAGGAGTTATTAAATTATTTACATGTTTATACATGGGATGAATCTTGTCAGGGCATTTTCATGCCTGACTATTCGTATTTAATATCTTCTGATATAGGAAACTCTTTAGTAAAAGGTACTGATGGAAAATTATTTACAAATGGTTCAGGAAGTCTTGGAGTAATAGTAAGTTCTTCTACAGGAGCTACTTTTACTAGTGCAATTACTTTTACTGGACCAGGAGTATCTGTATCAGGTAGTACTGTAACTATTTCAGGAGGAACAGGAGGAAGTGGAACTGTAACTAGTGTTGGTATGACTGTACCTTCAGCATTTAGTGTAACTCCAAGTACTATTACTACATCAGGAATATTTGCTATAACAGGTGCAGGTACAACAACTGACTATGTAAGAGGAGATGGTAGTTTAGCTACATTCCCAACTATACCAACAGTTGGTATAACTTCTTTAAATTCATTAACAGGAGCAGCTCAAACTTTAGTAACAGGAAATACAGGATCTAGTTTTAATATAGTATCTACAGGTACTTCTCATACATTTAATCTACCTACAGCAACATCTGCTGTAACAGGAGTATTATCTTCTACAGACTGGACTACATTTAATAATAAACAATCAGCAATATCACTAACTACAACGGGTATTGGTACAGCTACTTTTATTTCAAATGTTTTAAACATACCTACACCTCCATCAGCAACTTTTGTTTCTTTAACTACTACGGGCAATAATGGTTCAGCAACATTAATTGGAGGAGTTTTAAACGTACCTACATATACTTTAGCAGGATTAAGTGGTATAACTTTAACATCACTATCAGCTACATCGCCTTTAAATTATAATAATACAACGGGAGTATTTACTATAACACAAGCAACTACTTCAGCAAATGGTTATTTGAGTAGTACTGATTGGAATACATTTAATTCAAAAGGTAGTGGGACAGTTACAAGTGTTGCCGCTTTAACATTGGGGACGAGTGGTACGGATTTAAGTTCAAGTGTAGCAACAGGTACTACAACTCCTGTGATTACTTTAAATGTACCTACTGCAAGTGCAACTAATAGAGGTGCTTTATCAAGTGCTGATTGGACAACTTTTAATAATAAGGCTAATACAGCTTTAAGTAACTTAGCTTCTGTAAGTATTAATATTTCTTTACTTGCTCAAACAGGTGTAGACTTAGGTTCTACATTAAATCCTTTTAAAGATTTATATTTATTTGGTGCAGGAACTTATGGAACAAACTATTTTAAATTAACTGGAACACCTACTTCTACAAGAATAGTAACATTACCTGATTTAGCTTCTTATACATTAGCTCAAATAACTAATGCTCAAACTTTTACAGGTTTACAAACATTTAATAATGGTGTATCTGTTGCAACAGGACAAACTTATCAATTAGGAGGTTTGAATTTATTATATGCTAACCCTTCTACATCCACTAAAACTCTTATATTAGGATTATCTGCAGGAAATACTTCTATTACAGGTAATGATATAGTAGCAGTTGGATATAATGCAGGTAATGCTTTAACTTCAGCAACAAATACAACTTTAGTTGGTTCTGAAGCAGGTGCATTTTTAACATCAGGTCCCTTTAATACTTTTATAGGTTACCATGCTGGTTATTATAGTACTAGTACAATAGGACAAAATACTTATATTGGATCTAGAGCAGGAGAAGGAAATGGAGTTGGTGCACATAATAGTAATGTAGGTATAGGATGGCAAACTATGCAATCAATTTCTAGTGGAACTTATAATACAGTAGTTGGAGCTACTTCTGCTGGAGCTATGAGAGTAGCTTCAAATAATGTATTCATTGGTTATGGTGTTGCTCAAAGTAATTTAATAACAGGTACTGCTAATGATAATGTAGGAATTGGTTATACTTCACTTCCTGCTTTAACAACTGGTACATTTAATACTGTTGTTGGAAGAGGAGCAGGAGTAGCATTATCTACTGGAACTTTTAATACATTATTAGGAGCAGCAACAGGAACTGCAGCAGGTACTTCAAATTCTATATGTCTTGGTAGTTATGCTACAGCAACTGCGGATAATCAATGTGTAATTGGAGGATATAACGCAGGTAATGGTATTATAAATAATATCTTTTTAGGTAGAGGTGTTTCTGCAGTTTCTGCAAATACAGGTGCTTTAACTATGCAAACTACAGGGATATCTTCGGGTATAACTGATACTAGTGCTAGTCAATCAGTTTTTAATATAGCTGGTGCTAGAGGTACTGGTACAGGAGCAGGTGGTGTAATAAACTTTCAAACTGCAAAAGCAGGTTCAACAGGTTCTGCTCAAAATATTTTAGTTACACAAGCTACTGTTGATATGAACTTTTTTGGTGCAAATCACATGAAAGGTATTTCATCAACACCAAGTATATCAGCAGGAACAGGTGCAGGAACAGGTGCTACAGTTAATATTAGTGGTTCTGATATGGCAGGATGGATATCTGTTGTAGCAGGTACTGCACCATCAACATCTGCAACAATAGCTACAATTACTTTTAACGTTGCTTATTCAACAGCTCCTGTTTGTATATCATTAACTCCTGCTAATATTAGTGGAGCAACTTTAAGTGCAGCAAGCATGGTATATGTTAATAGAGCTGGAATAACTACTACTACTTTTGCAATAACATCAGGAACTGCTGGTTTAACAACATTAGGAACATACGAATGGTATTATAGTGTTTTGCAATAAAATTTAAAAAATTAATAAAAATGATAACCGTTAATAAACAAATTATACTTGCTAATAGCCTAAACTATGAAATTGAGTACATTACTCAAAGAAGAGAAAATGGCTTTTGGTCAGCAGAAATAGGATGGAAAGTTTTAAATGAAAAAGGTGAAATGGTAGAAAGATATACTCAAAATAAAACAAATGCAGAATATAATACTTGGTTTGCAAAGTATACTTCTGGAATTTATTTAATTGAAGATTTATCTAGTGAACTTAGTATAACTACTGCAGTTAATCCAAGTTTAGAAGATGAATTCATTAACTAATTTAAAATATAAAATTAACTTCAATGAAGACTTTTCTATTGGCAATACCTCTTTCTTTTTTAAATTCTAAGTTTGCATTCTTACCTCCTTCATATTTATTAATAATAATCTTTTGTTTGATTATATTAGATTTTATAACGGGAGTATTAAAATCTGTTGTAAATAATGTTCCTAGAACATCTAAAAAGTATAGAGAAACATATGCTAAATACATACAGTATATGGGAGCAATATTAATGTCATTCTTATTATCATTCTTAATACAAGAATCTCCTCAATTAAAAGAAATACAGTTCTTTACTGAAATAGCAAATAATGTAATATTATTTGGAATAATTACAATAGAAGCATTATCAATATTAGAAAACTTAGTAGCAGTTGATAGTAAAAGTCCCTTTTCAAGATACATAATTAACCCTTTATATAGAATATTGACATTTGAATTAAAAAATCTATTTAAAAAAATACCAAATGATAATGAAGCAAAGCCTAATTCTTAGTGTAATTGTTTTAATTCTTCTTACAGGAGTGTGTTTTTCTTATTTAAATCTAAATAACAAATACAAAAACTCTTTAAGTCTAGTAGAAGATAAAGAAAATACTATTAATTATTGGAAAGGAAAAGACAGTGTAAATCATGCTACTATTGAAATATTAAAAATAGAAAAAGGTAATCAAAAAATAGCATTTGATAAATTAGCTAAATCATTAAATGTAAAACCCAAAGATATTAATTCAAATACAAATGTTACTACGATAGTTCGTATTCCTATTTATTTGCATGACACTACTAAAATCAATTCAAAGTATATCCAAATACAAAAAGATACTAATTATCTTTATGTAAGTCTGGAAGATACAATGAATATAACCAATTACAGTAAAAGAAAACATTGGTATTCATTAACTAAATCTACATTTGTAGATGTATCCAATGTAAATCCCTTTATTCATATTAACAAGATAAAGTCTTACGAAGTAACTTCCGCAAAACCATCTATAATTATAGGGCCCTATTTAGGAATTGGTTACAGTCCCTTAAGTAATACTATATATCCTTCTGTAGGAATATCAGCAATGTTTTATCCTTTTACTTATAAAATATATTAACCATGCCTAAACTTACCCCTAAAGAGTTTGTTAATTTATATAGCCCATATGCTAAACAAGTACAATTAGAACAAGGAATTCCATATAAAGCTATATTAACCCGTGCAGCAATTGAAACTGGATGGGCAGGTTCTGTAGCAAATAACAACTTTTTTGGTATAAAGGACACTGATGGTATAAATGGAAATGAAGCACTAGTAGATACATATGAAGATATGTCAACTCCTAATGCTAAATTCCCAGTTATAAAATCCATTAAACAGATATCTTCTAAAGTATGGAGATACTTTATAAAAGATTACTTTAGAAAATACGCTACTCCATATGAATCTTTCTTGGATTTTGCGTTATTCTTAAAAAGAAACTCTAGATATAGTTCTTGTTTAACTATAAAAGACCCTATTACTTTTTCAACATGCATATGCATTAAAGGATATGCAACTGATGTAAATTCAGTATCTTTATCTTCAGACGTAGCTAAGATTATAGTTAGTTTAACTAAATAGCTTTTAGAAAGTTTTCGTAATACTCTTTTGCAACTTCCTCTGATTTTATATACAATGACTCATTTAATTGTACAACATATCCTCCTGCGTTATTAGCCCAATAGGTATGAATAAAAGATTTTCGATAATCTTTAAATGTATATCCTTTTAAATGTAAACTTTTAAACCAAGGAATCCCTGAGTCCATCCCAAGAACTCCGAAAAATGGAGTATCTCCATTAGGATATGTTTCTTTATTGCTTAATTCTTTATTAATTAAACAAGCCCATTCATTTAATCTACATTCTGGTAAAGGTTTTGGATTAATTTTATCTATATTGTTAATATTAGTTCTAATATGAGGTAATTTTAAACTTATAACTTCATCATATGTAGGATTCCATTCATAGAATTTTTCTCCACTGCATAAATTTGCTTCTTTTGCAGGACAATTCCAACACTGTCCTATTTCTCCTATACCTATAGAATCACCAATCTCCTGTAACATATTTCCTATAACATCTTCAGTATACAGAACATCATTATGAGTTATAAAAATATATTTTTTATCACTTTTTTCAAATCCATATTGATGTCTTACTGATAATCTATCCTCTTCTGAATTATTATCTACTGAAGTTTTAAAAAAAATATATTGAGAAGGTGTATATTTTACAACATTATCAAAATGTTCAAATATCCAATCAACATTTTCATTATAAGGTTGTGATTTTTCTACAATTGCATAAATTTTATCTATAATATATCCACTATGTTTCATTAAACTTTTTAATGTACATAATGTTTGCCAAGGCTTACCATATATATTTATACAAACATCAATTTTATTCATTTTTAATTAATATATTGTTTTATAAATTAATATTTTTACTAACTAAATAGCTTTTCTAATCTTTTCTATTGTTCCATAGCGCATAATTAACTTTTCTAAAGTACTTATGCTAGAACTTCTTATTATATTTTTACTATTAGAATTATTCCATAATTCTTTAACATTATCACGAGTGGTAGATAACCATTCTTCTGTATATGTACTATAAACAAATACCCAATTTTCTAAGTTTTTTTTCATATAAATGAATTTTTTATTTTATAATTACCAACTTCTTCATTTAAAACTTTTTGATAAAGTTGTAAATCAGAAATATTATTAGATGATGGTTTAAATAACATTTTTTCATGCCATTGATGAAAGCATAATGGAGTATCAATAGATATAACATTCATACCTTTTCTTTTTACTCTAAGTAAAAAATCATCATCTCCATAGTCAACTCCCCATGCATATCTTTCATCAAATCCACCTAATTCCAACATATCTTTTTTTGTTATTGCTGAACAAAAATTAAGTTGTCTGTTATTATGTAAACTATGTTGATACCATGTACCATTTATATTATTTAAATTAAAGTTATTACTAGAGTGCTGATCCAAAGCAAAAGTTGCATAAACAAGGTAATCGTTTTCTTTTATTCTATCATGTACATCTTTTAATAAATCTCCTATTAACATGCATTCACCACATAATAAAACTATGACGTCACCAGTAGCCATTGATATTCCTTTATTAATAGGAATTACTGGACATGCCCACCATTTTTCTTCTTTTAAAAAAGAAAATAATTTTATATTTAAATTTGGGTATAAAAGAAATATATCATTAACTTGATGCTCTAGAATACTAGCATCATCTATAATAATTAATTCAATATCCTTTTTATCTAAACTAGTTTCTTGAATTGAATTAAGTGTATTTAATAATAAATTTCGTCTATTAAAATATTGTATAACTATAGATATTTTCATATTATTTTTATTTATGGATGTTCTACAGTGTTAATATCAAAACGTTTTACCCATTCAAAAACATCAATAATACCTTTTTCTAATTCAATTGTTGGAATCCAACCTAGTTTACGAATACGGTCAGTTGATAAACGTTTAACAATAGTTTGCATACTAGGTGCTGGAATAATTTGTATTAAATCTCTAGATGCTGTAGCTAAATCACATGCTCGTTCAGCTATTTCTAACATTGATCGAGGATCATCATCTCTACCAACATTATATATACCTGCTAATGGATGTTCTATAATCATTCTTAAAGCTTTAACTGTATCACCAATCCAACACCAAGATCTTTCTGCTCCAGCATGTACTGTAATAGGCATTCCATGATATGCTTGCCATAACATTGTATCCATTGCTCTACGACCTTTTCCTGGAGGTACACCTGGACCATATGGCATTGATAATCTAGCTATAACTAAATTAGTAGGTGCAAATAACTGAGCTGCTTGTTCACCCCAATATTTTGTTACACCATATAAATTATGTGATAATTTTAATTCTCCATATTCATCACAATCTTTTTCTCCTTGATCACCATATACTTCACTAGTTGATACATATGCTAATCTAATTCCTAATTCTCCACACCATTTAGCAACTATTGTTGTCATTTCAGCATTGTGTCTAACAGTATGTACTACATCTTTTTCACCAAATAATCTACCTACTTGAGCTGCTAAATGATAACAAACATCAGGTTTAATTTCACTTATCCAATTTTTAAAACAATTTTCATCTAACAAATTTATAGGATTTTCACTATTAATATCTGTTCCAAATACTGTATGACCATGTGCTTCTAATTCTTTTTTTAGCCATGAACCTATAAAACCATTTACTCCTGTAATTGCAATTTTCATAATTTTTATTTTTTTAATTTTTATTTTTTATAATTAGCTGTTTAGTATTTTAAGATATTCCTCTTTTATTTTTAATGCAACTTTTTCAGAATCAAATTTATCAATATCAGAAGGTACTTCATTTCTTGATTTACTTAAAATAGTTCCATTACTATCAATTTGATAAATCCAACCTGATTTACCACACATCCATCCTTCAATAGTTGTTCTACCTAATAATATACCTGCTGTTTCACTACAATTTTTTACGTATTTTTCAACATCAATAGTAGCATTAAAATGTTTTACATGAGGATTAGATAATAATTGCTCTAAATAATTTGTGTGATTAACACCAACTAACCATAGTTCTTTATTTACACTTTTAGAGTATCCTACTAAATCAAATATTGTATTTTTTCTTAGAGGATCAATTGTACCAACAAACAATATATAACCGTCATCTTTAGTATCTATTGTATTAAATTTTTTTGAATCAACTGGATTATATACAACTTCAGTTTTAGAAACATCTATATTGAAGTTTTTTGTAATATGGTTTTGTATTTCAGGTCTAATAGCAATGTATTTTTTAATAGAAGGGTGTATATATGGATTTTCTAAATGAATAACTTCAGAGTGGATTACTGAAAGCTTTGGTATATTAGGGTAAATATTACATACAAATTGACTAATAGGAAAATGTTGAGTATGAATTATGTCAAATTCTACATCTTTTAATGGCTCCATATTATTAAGAGACACTGTTTTTATTCCTACTTTGTTTGACATACTTATCATAGGTTCACCAATATTTGATAAAACTGTAATATCACAATTTAATTCTTTTAATTTTTTAGCTAATTCAAAAGTATACATTTCAGAACCTGTTAAATTAGTAAATGTAAATGTTGAAATTAATACACTTAATTTTTTATTTTTATTCATCTTGTCCCATTATATTTTAATTTTAGCTAAATTAATTACTTTAAGGTAAGAATTAGATTCTAAATATGCAGACCATAATCTTTCTAATACAAAAGTATGGAATGTATAATAATCTAATCCAGTTGCTTCTTTTAGTTTATCAGGAGTTAAACCTGCTTTATTTGGACCACAGTACTGTGCATCTTTCCAAGCTAAGTATTTATACTTTGTTTCTAATAATTCAATAGCGGGCTTTAAAATCTTTTCTAAGAATTCTTGATATACTTCCCATTTAGCAATTACAAAATTACTATAGATAGTATACTTAGGTTCTGCTACAGTTAAATTTAAATCATTGCATATTAGTTTAAAAAGTTCAAAGAACCCTGGATGATACTCTTCAGTAAATTGATAGTATCTTTTATCTAATTGAATAAATCCAAGACAAACAGTATAAACATCGTAGTTTTTATATGACTTAAAAAGAAAATCTAACTTCTTTTTAAAGAACATAGTCTTTTCAGGAAACTTCCAAGAAAATATTCCTATATAATCATGTCTTTCAGTATTAGAAAGAATGTCTATAATAGGATTATACTCAAATAAGTAAGACTTTTGTGCTATGGAATTTACTTTATTAAAGTAAACATCAAATTCACATTTTTGTGATTGCTCTTCTTTATAAATGACGTTGTATATTTTATAGTCCATGTTCAAATAAGTTTTCTCTAGCTTCAATAATTGGTTTAAAAGGATATGTTTCAATAACTTTGTTACAGTTATTCTGAATATAAGTACGTAAATCTTTCATATCTACAAGTTTACGCAACCATTTATAATAAGACATTTCATCATCCATTAACATTATAGAAGGATCCATTAGTTTATCCCTATATAATTTACTTCCTAGTACTATTGCCCCTTTACAAGCTGTTTCTAATACTTTTAATTCAGACTTAGCTCTATTTTGTTCAGTGTCTACTAAAGGAGACAATACAATATCAGCTTCATTATATAGATACATATAAGTATGGATATCTCTTGTTCTGAATATTTTACCTTTTTTTTGAAAAACATCAAATATCTCAAGCCATAGTTTCTTAGAATATTCATTTAAATCATTATATCCACATACAACAAACTCACAGTTATCTATAATCTTTTTATCAGCCAATACTCTTTTCATTTCATTCTTTAATAGTTTCCAATCAGGATGATGACTAATTGACCCAATAAAACCTACTCTAATTTTATCTCGTTGTTTAGTAGGTTCAATATTAAATTGGTCTTCTCCATAAGGAAGTCTATTAGGAATTACTATAACATTATCGTTATATTCTAAAAGTTTATTCTTTAGATATTCTGTAGTACAGATTATGTAATCAGAAACTATAATAAGATTTTTTAAAATAGGTATATAGTTATTAATATCACGATAACTAGGATGTCCACTTGAAACACCCCAGTGATCATCAATATCCATAACTATTTTAAAGTTATATTTTTTTTGTAAGATAGCTAAAGAAAAAGAATGGTTTGGTAATGACCAATGAAAATAAAGAATATCAATATCCTTTACTTCATCATCCACAAGGAATCCTTTATTTAAAGGTCTTTCTATGATTTCAAACTTCTCCTTATTCATATAAGAAATAGGAATCTGAATGCGGTGGTAATTACTTCCAACAGCATCAGTTACTGCTAGTATTTTTATTTTTTTCATCCCACAAAGATAATATATTTTATAATTATATTTATTTTTCTTTGCCTAATTGTCCAAATATAAAATCAAAAGCCATATTTACCATTTCTTTATCATCAGATTTTAACATATTATATAAATCTTCAGAAGCACTTGCATACATTTTAGATATATCTACATCTTTTCTATTTTGAAAAGTTTTAGTACTATAATCAAAATAAATTATTTCTACATTATATAATCTATGACTACGACTATGATTCTTATATATTAAAATCCGTAAAGGACTTTCACCACCATCATAATATCTAATCATAAATTCTTTTCTTAATCAAAGAAGAATCCATAGTTATTTTATATTTCATACTTAAGAACCTTTTAAATACTTCTAAACTAACGCTTTTATTTTTTCTTACTATATCAAGATAAAGTCCTTTTATTAAATCTGTCATGTTGTTTTGTTTTTTAATTGATAATAAATAAACATTGCATTAAGTGCTACTGCTGATAAATGGTCTAATTCTACATTTTCATCAGTGTAATTACCTTTCATTACTTCCATTGTATGTCTTAATAAAGCATCTTTTAAACTCTGAATATCAATGGGATTCTTCCAATTTTCAAATTTATACTTATGTTTATTCTTACCTACTCTAGTCATTTGAGCTTGTAAAAACTCCCAATCATACTCTACATGTTGTTTACCTTCTGATTCTTTTTTACCGTTTTCCATAATTTTTAGTTTGCGTAAATTAATTCTCCTGTTATAACATCGTATATTTTCATTGCTCAAAAATAATAAAAAAGGAGCAATATTGTTAGTATTGCTCCTTGATTAATTTTTTTATTTATTATTATCTAACCTGATACCTTTATAAATTGGAAATCTTGGTATATTATCATCTGTAAACTCAAAATAAGTGATTATGCAAGTTTTACCAATATATTCTTGTTTATTTTTTAATAAATCTATTTTATCTTCTTGTGACATTTTTGGAGTTGCTTTAAATTGTTTTCCATTGTATTCACATAAAACAATTCCCCATTCTGGTCTATTTTCTGCTGGTAAAATGTCAATAATCTTAGCATCTAAATCTTTAAAGTCTTTAAATTTCAATAAATTATTACTTCTACCATTAATTTTATATCCTTCATTACCCCATCTAATTATACTTCCTTCATAACCTTGACCTATATTACCCTCATGCCACATTTTTAAATCTTGTTCATTTCTTATCTCGTAAGTAGAAACTTCTTCACAAGAAAACAAGCCTTTAATAAAACCTCTAACTTTTCTTAATCTAAATGGTTTATCTGAAATTAAATCATAAACATGATATTTAATTACTTTTGAAGTTTCTGGCCGAAGTTTTTTAATTAATTTCATATTTTCTTGAAATGTTTGACCATGCCCATATAATTCTCCATCTAAAATAACATCTTCTTTAATGGAAGATAAATTATTAATAATATGTTGCATACTATTATGTTGTAATTGTATATCAACACCATCTCTAGAAATTAATTTAACAATACCATTTTTGATATGTGCTAAACAACGCATTCCATCAAGTTTTGGTTGTATATAGCAATTATTCCAATCTATTTTATGCTTTTCATCCTCATAACTTTTGGCTAACATAGGAAGTATTACAATATTATTTTCTGCTTCTTCTTTAGTTTCAAAATAATCTTCTTGTAGTTTTTCTCTTATTTTAGATTCCATTTCTAATATAGCTTGTTCTTGAGGAGAAGTTTCATTAGATTTTCCAATATTTTTAGCTTTACATTCTGTGATATTTTGAATTAATTTATCACTATCTAATACACCAGCTTCTGTATGAAATAAATTTCCTTCACACCAAAAGTTTATAATTCTAATTTTTCCTTTGGAATCACGTTTATATAATGTTATCATATTTTTTTTTAATTAAAAAAAAGAGTGATATTTCTACCACTCTTTTGTTATTTATTTAATTTCGCAATTGTTTCCACTGCAAGCTAATTCTCCTTTTTGATTTGTAGCATCATCCATTTCTACTACTTGAGATAGGTCAATATTATGCAAATGTTTTACCATTTCTTCATATTTCTCTTTAGTACAATCTTCAAAAGGGGCCTGTATATAACTTCCATTATCATAAGGTAGTACAGATAATCCATTGTAATGGTCCTTATTATCCCACATCCAATTACCTACAGAAGTCCATTCTTCAGGTTTAATAGAAATAGTAGCAGATACATTATGAGAATTACTACCTGTTCTATGTCCAGGTTTAATCCATTCTGTATGTACTTTCTTAACTCTCTCTAATAAATCTAAAGGAGATTCAGTTCTGATAATAGCATTCTCAGGTGCTTTTTGAGGTACAGAAATAATAGCTGTATCATGTGGTCTAAAGTAATCATCTTCTAATAACTCAGGATGATTAATAGCTAAGTAAGTATAAATAGCTTCATTTTTACCCACTCTAAGTCTTCTAATATAATAATCATTATGCCAAGCATGAATACCTGATGATGTACCTAAAGTTAATGAAGTAGTCCCTGCTGGCTTAACTGTTGTAGTTCTAGCAGATTTATTAATACCAATTAATAAAGCAACTCTTTCATTCTCTTCTTTAACTATTTTAGCAGATTCTTTCATGTTATATTTCAATATTTCACCACTACCAATACCCGTCATTGAAATACCAATCAAAGCTTCCTTTTCAGTAGTTTTTCTCCAAATATCTCTTAGATAATGAAAGTCTGTATAACCTGCTTGTAAAGTTCCTATAAAGCTAGCTGCTTTTACTCTTG
>Ga0114962_10003305_pt1 | contig 13096 bp, 15 predicted proteins | sample C_130820_MF_Meta_FD_87017 | JGI IMG/M metagenome (GOLD analysis project Ga0114962, IMG submission 87017) | Freshwater microbial communities from Lake Croche, Canada to study carbon cycling - C_130820_MF_MetaG | ecosystem: Environmental > Aquatic > Freshwater > Lake | place: Lake Croche, Canada... | reverse complement strand
CAACACCCCCTTCTTGGCCCGCCCTCGATCGCCTCGGTCTCACCCAGGCGATCGGCGGCCTCGCCATCGGCCTGATCGCCCTGTTCTCCTCCTATGACCACCTCACATTCGCCGGGCGCAACATCCCCATCCCCCAGCAATGGGGCATCCCCCTCATCGCTGCCTCGGTGGCGACAATTTTTGTCGATGCTCAACTGGCGTCGGGATCCCGGCTACGAGCAGCGGAAGATGCAGAACGAGCAGCGGAAGATGCAGCACGAGCAGCGGATGAACGAAAATCGGATCGCGATCGAGCGGAGCAAAGAGAGAATCAAGCAGATCGAGAGCGAAATCTTGCGGGTGAGGAACGACAGCGAGCGGATCGAGAAAGAAACCGAGCGGATCGAGAAAGAAACCGAGCAGATGAGGCAAGAGACCGCCAAGCTGAGACTGCTGAACGCCAAAACGCGGCACTTGATCTCCTGCGTCGATCAGCTCTGCTTTCCGCCCGAGTCCAGCTCGATCCCTCAGAGATCAACCGCGCCCGATTGCAAACCTTCCTGAGATTGTTGATACCAACGAACTCCGAAGATCCGAATCTCTGAGTTCATCAACATCTAAAAGCTCAAGGTAAACGGGTTCCTGAATCAACCCCACCCCCGACAATGGCTCGATGCCCGAATCCTCGCCCAACTCCCCCTCCAGCACCGGAGCCAGCAGCCTCACCGCCTGGGCCTTCCTGACCCCGGCGCTGATTCTGCTGGCGATCTCGGTGCTGATTCCGGCGCTGCTGGCCTTGGTGATGGCCTTCAGCCGCACCGGCCTCGATCTCGGCGAGCCGTTGCAGTTCGTCGGTGCGGCGAACCTGCGGCGATTGGTCGCCGATCCGATGCTGCGGCGCGTCATGGGCACCACCTTTTTGTATCTGGTCGGCATCGTGCCGCCGATTGTGCTGGGTTCTTTGGCCTTGGCGGTGCTCGTCAACCGACCCCTGCCGGGTATGGCACTGTTTCGTGGCGCTTTTTATACGCCGGTGCTGGTGTCGCTGGTGGTGGCGGCGATTGCCTTCCGCTGGCTTTACGCCGAAAACGGCCTCATCAATGGCTGGTTGGGGGCCCTGGTGGGGCGGGCCTTCACCCCGATCGGCTTTCTGACTTTGCCGGCCCTGGCCCTGCCCGCCGTGATGCTGGTGACCCTCTGGAAAGGCCTCGGTTACTACATGGTGATTTTTCTTGCCGGGCTGCAGGGCATTCCGGCCGAGCTCTACGAGGCCGCATCCCTCGATGGCAGCCACGGCTGGCGCCGCCACCTCGATATCACCTTGCCCCTGATGCGCCCCTACGTGGCCCTGGTGGCGGTGATTGCCGCCATCGGCGCCACCAAGGTGTTTGAGGAGGTCTTTTTGATGACCCAGGGCGGGCCCGCCGATGCCACCCGCACTGTGGTTTATTACGTCTACGACCTGGCCTTCAGCGAGCTGGACATCAGCTACGCCTGCACGGTGGGTCTGGCCCTGTTCGTGCTGGTGCTGCTGCTCAGCCTGCTGCGTTCCGTCGTCAGTGGCGATCGGCTGGTGGGTTAGGGCGGCCAGCCACCGGGCAAGGGGTTGCCGGCTGGGCGACATCATGGGGAGATTGCCGCCAGGCCACGGTGCAGGACCGCCCAGACCCAGCCTCCCTGTCGTCACCCGCGGTGACCTCCATCGGTGTCGTGGGGGGCGGCCAGCTGGCTTTGATGCTCGCGCAGGAGGCCCCGGGACTGGGGCTCCAGTTGCATCTGCAGGCCGCCAGCGCCACCGATCCGGCCGTCTCCCTGGCCAGCAGCGTCGTCCAGGCGGATCTCGACGACGTCGAAGCCACGGCCGCCTTGGCCCGCCGCTGCCAGGTCATCACCTTCGAGAATGAGTGGGTGCCCCTTGAGGCCCTGGAGGAGCTGCGCCAGGCCGGCGTTCGCTTCCTTCCTGATCTGGACGCCCTGGCCTCGCTGATGTGTAAACGGGCCCAGCGCGAACTGCTGCAGCAGCTGGCCCTACCAACCCCGCGCTGGTGTCCCCTGGAACAGGTTCTGCCGCCGCCCCCACCGCCCCCGCAGGCCCCGGATGCCTCCCTGGCCTCTGTTCTCCCCCCGCCCGGGGCCGGCGGGGCGGCAACGCCGCGGCGCCCCGAGCTGACGCAGGGTTTGCGATTCCCGCTCATGGCCAAATCCAGCCGGGGCGGCTACGACGGCAAGGGCACGGTGCCGATTCCCGACCAGCAGGCCCTGGAGGCGCTGCTGGCGGCCGTGGATCCGGCGGGCTGGTTGTTGGAAGAAATGGTGGCCTTCGAGATGGAGCTCGCCCTGGTGGCGGCCCGCGACCAGCATGGGAATGTGGTGTGTTACCCCCTGGTCCAGACCCATCAGCAGCAGCAGGTGTGCGACTGGGTGCTCTTCCCCGCCCCCGTCAGCCACGCCGTCGAGGCCTTCGCCCGCAATATCGCCGCCTCCGTGCTCACGGCCCTAGACTACGTCGGCTTGTTGGCGATCGAATTTTTCTATGGTCCAGCGGGTCTGCAGGTCAACGAGCTCGCCCCCCGCACCCACAATTCCGGCCACTACACGATTGAGGCCTGTGCCTGCAGTCAGTTTGGCCAGCAGCTACGTCTGGCGGCCCTCCTACCAATGGGGTCCGCCGAACCGGTGGTGCCTGGGGCCTTGATGGTCAACCTGTTGGGGAGAGAAGGCGCGGAAGACCGCGACGCGGCCGATGGCCAGGCCCTCGCGGCCCTGCCCGGTGCCCACCTGCACTGGTACGGCAAAAGCCAGAGCAGTCCCGGGCGCAAGTTGGGCCACCTCACCCTGCTGCTGGAGTCCAGCGACGCCGAGGCCTTGCGGCGGGAGGCCATGGAAAAGCTCCAGGCGGTGCGGGCGATCTGGCCCTTGCCCCAGGCGGGGAAACTTCCCTTACAGTGAATTCGGACTGCTGTGTTGGTGACTGCCTTTCACAGTTTCTGATCTGACTCCCTTTCGACACGGGGGGTCTGCAGCGACGGCAACGTAAGCCGGCCTTGAGCTGGAAACGACGCCCCGCCCTTGACCCCCCTACTGGTAACTCCAGGTCGAACACTGGGGCAAGACGGCACCGCGGTCCACCCTTTTGAGCCCCTTCCCGCCACCCTGATGCGAGCCCCCCGTCGGCTCCGGAGCCTCCCTGGTTTCCGGGCCTTGATCACCAGGGTTGGCGTTGGGATCGGAGCCTGTTTTGTTTGGGCTGGGGCTCCGGCCATCCGGGCCCAGGAGTCCATCCAGCCCCTTCCCTGGAACTGGGCCAGCCAATGTCGCCCCCAGACCGGCCCCGCCGCCACGGTGCGGCTTGGCAATGGCTGGGCACAGCAACGGCCCGTTGCGGTGTGCGTGCTGCTGCCCCCTGGAGGCCTCGACAAAGGCTTTCAGTCCATCGGCGACGGCAAGGTGCAGGTCGGTTATTTGTTGGGCCGCCTCGATCGCCAACCGATGGGCATGGGCCCCACCACCCGGATGGAAGTGCTTTCCCAGCTGGCCTTCGATTGCCGCTCGGGGGCCTTGATGCGCCGTGATCTCGGCACCCGCAGCCTTTCCCCCCAGGGTGCTGTCCTCAGTGAGACCCCTGGCTCCAGTCCCTGGGAGAGCGCCGGCCCGGCCCCAGAAGCGGCCATGGCCCGCAGTTTGAGGGCCCTATGTCCCTCAAGCGTTCTCTGATCCCCCCTGACCTCCTGCGGTCCAGAATCCGCCCCTGACCCGTTGACCGTGAGTGTGGACCAGCCCAGTTTTCAGCAGGCCTTCGAGCGGCTGTTGAGCCGTGCCCCGGGCCCGGTCTTTCCGCGGGCCCGGGAGCTTTACCTGCGCAAATACCCCCTCGAAACCGACCCCACCTCGCCCTTTCGCACCTACCTGTTGGAGGAATCCATTCAGGAGTCCGAGGGGGGCATCGTGCGCATCCGCGCCTTGGGATTCGCGGTGGTTCAAGGCGGCCCCCAGGGGCCCCTGGATCTAGAAGCCTGTCGGATCTATCTGCGCCAGCGTTGGGGGCTGGAGCCGGATGCATTGGTGCCCATGGGTGGTGATGGTTGGTTCCGCGATGGCGCGGCCTGGGCCCGCTTCACCGCCGCCGCCGTTCACGAACGGGCAGCGCCCACCACCTTGATCAGCCGGCCAGATGGTCCAAATGGGCCTGCAGCCTCTGGCGATCCCAGCCCGTGATCACGAAGACCTCCTGGGCACTGGCTCCGCGCCTGGCCACCACCTTGAACCCGCCCGTGATGGGGGTGGACACCCTCAGCCGCAGATGTTCGCTGCGGCCCCGCACCCGGCTGATTACGGCCGGAGTCACCGTGTCGATTCCCCCTTCCTTGGCCAGGGCCTTGAGCAGGGGAATCAGGCCCTCGAGATAGGTGCTGTGGGTAATGACCACGCGGCCCATGGTGCTGACTCAGGTGCGCTCCAGGGGGGCCATGGTCAGCCCCTCGGCGCCAAGGAGCTGGTGGTAGTGCTCGGCTTGCTCCTGGGGACCGCTCCAGACCATGGCTGAACCCTGGCCGTCGATGCGGTGGGCCAGTTCCCAGGCCCGATCCGGCACCATGCCCGGAATATGGCGCACCAGACAGTCCACGACGTGCTGAAAGGTATTGACGTCGTCGTTGAGCACGATCACCCGGAAATGGGGGTAGGGCTCGCGCAGCTGCTCCCGCTCCTGGGTGCGTTCGGGGGTGAGGGTAGGGGTGGTGCTCATGGCACAGCCAGGAAGCCGGTGGTCCCCAACCTAGGTACACTCGTTGCCAAAGCACAGCTACCTCATGCTGATCACCCTGGGTTGGGCCTCCCTCGCCGCCATCTTCACTTTCTCGATCGCCATGACGGTTTGGGGACGCAATGGTGATGGCAGCATCAATTTCTGAGTTCGTTCCCAGCTCTTCCACCCTGCTGGCCGCTGTCGCTTCGGCCCTGCTGCTTTTTGTAACAGGGGGTGTGGTGTATCTCTCGGCAGTGGATTGGCGCGACCGGCGCCGCCGCGACAGTGCCTCCCGCGGCCGCCGCTGAAACCAGGAGGCTTCCTCGGGTTGCCATGGCAAGATCGGCCCTCTGATCCAACGGCGGACGTGCTGGTTCCCTCGGGCTTCGTTTTGGATCGTTTCTTCAACGCCCTTGAGAGCGCTGCTGAGTGATGAGGCGTCTGTCCTGGCGCTGGCCGCCCGCCTTCTCCGCCTTGACCCAACGGATCCAGCGGCCTGGAAGGCCGATGAATGGGGGTAAGGGCACGGCGGTGGCCGCGTTGCCCAGGCCTCCCTTGCCCTGGACCAGCTCCCTCATCGCCCTCTTGATCCTGGCGCCTGCGCTCGCCCTTTGGCGCTGGCCCAGGCCCAGGGCCGAGGGCCTGGAGCAGCTGATGGCCAGCGCCAGTCTTTTGCAGAGTTTTCCCGCCACCCCCGGCCGTCGCCTGCCGGAGCTCTGGAGACAACGGCTGGGGGAGGGCCTGGGGGAAGCGCTGTGGCAGCGCCAGACTCGCCCTTGGTGGCAGATCTGGGGTCCAGAGGGGCAAGGGGCGGCTTTCCTGGTGCTCCAGGCCAGCGGTTGGCCTCCCACGCTCAGCAAACCCCTGCCCCCCCAAGCCCTGAGGCTGGGGGATCTGATGGTGGTGGCCCCCGATCCTTTGTCGCGCCAGTCCCTGGCCGACAGCCTCAGACCCCAGCAGCGGCGCAGTCGCGGTCTGCACAGCCGTTGCCTGGAGCGGCTCAGCGTCGACCAGGCCGTTTTCTGGAATCCCACCGCCCTCGGCGCCATGGTGGGTCCCCTGGCCCCCCTGATGCAGCGCTTTCAGGAGGGATGTCTCACCCTCAGCCTCGAAACCAGGGGGGTGAGTTGGCAGGGAGAGGCCACATCGGTGGATGGCGTGTTGGCCCAGCTGGACACGGAGTCCTTGCCAGTGGCCCCCCATGCCGCGGCCTTGCCCCTGCCTGCCGATGAGTTGCTGCAGGTGCAGGGCGGGTCCCTGCAGGACCTGCTGGAGGGGTTGCTATCCCGGCAGCTGATCCGTGAACCCCTGGCCCTGCGCTACGGCCTCGATTCAGAACGCTTGCGGGGACTGCGCTTCGCCCCCTTCCGCCTGCGGTTGCGCCCCCAGCCCCAGGGACCCTTCCAGGCCTCCCTCGAACTCCAGGTGCGCCTGCGTCAGCCGCCCCAAACCTGGCTGCCCGTGCTTCAGCGCCTGGCCCAATCCCTCCGGGAGCAGGGATTTGAGGAGATCCCCTTTGCCGCCGCTGCCGCTTTGCCCCCCTCGCCTATCCCAGGGACCAAGGCAACGACCCCAGGCCAACCACCCCCCCAGATGCCGCCTCCGGCCCCGGTGACCCCTGGCGCGACACCGGCCCCGGCAAGCTCTAGCGGGACGCCGGCCCCGGTGAGCCCTGGCGGGACGCCGGCCCCGCCGCCGACCCAGCATGGGCCAAGACCCAAGCCCTCGGTGAATCCCCTGGCCATGGCCTGGCGCCGTAGCGATGGGGCGGTGGTGGGGGGCTGGCGCTGGATTGCGGCCCCCCGCGGCCACGATGCGGAGGTGTTGTTCTTCCTGGGGCCGGCGCCTGCCCAGGTGAGACTGATGCCCACCCAGGCCTTTCCTCGGGAGCGCTCCTTGCAGCTGCGGGCCCGGCCCCAGGCCCTGGATCAGCTGGGATTGCTGCCCCCGGAGATGCCCGCCGTGGTCCGGAGCAGTGAACAGCTCTGGACCCAGACCGAACCGCTCACAGCCCGAACGGTCTTCGTGCCGGTCAGTCGGTTGCGGGGAGGGCTGACTCTGGCTGCGCCTCCCTGTTCAGCCGGCGTTCGCTGCGCCGGCGTTCGGCCGCAACCGTCTCCTCCATGAGTTCGACGGCCTGGGTCATTTTTTCCAGGTTGGTGGCGTAAAGGCTCAGGTCTTTGTCGACGCGCTCCCGCAGCAGCCCCATGGAGGCACCGATGTCGTGGGCTTCCTGGCGCAGGGCCATGGGGTCCAGGGTTGCGGCGCCCTGGGCCTGGCCCAGCAGGCTGAGCAGGCCCACGGCCATCAGCCGTGAGTAATGGAAATCGGGCCGACGAACGCTGGCCAGGGCCGACGCCACGGGTTCGGGCGAACCCGCCCCCTCGTTGTCGATCCATTGCTTCACTTCCTGCACCGAGTGGTGGCCCATGGCCGCCATGGCCTGGTCATGCAGGCGACGGATTTCGGCGGCATCAAACCCGGAGGAGGCACAGAGGGCCTCAAACAGGGGTTGGCGCTGCTCAACGGGGCGGTAGTTGCGGGAGAAGCTGTCGAACACCTGGACCAATCCGGTGGCGAACAGGGCGTTGCCCTGGAAGCCGCGTTGATGGCTGAGTAAATGCAGTTCCACCAGCAACTCATCGATCATCCGGCGGTAAAGCGGACTGATCACATGGGAGAAGGCGCCATGGTAGTCGCGCTTGCTGTCAGCAACTGTGAGAGCGGCGCTCACGGGGATAGGCCTCCCGAATTCAGCGACCATAGCGCTGCGTAACCCGGCAGCTGCGGTTGGCCTTGGGCTGGGAGGGCCCACGGGCTCGGGGTTCGCTCCGGGGGTAAGCAGCCTGGTTAGGATCGAGCCAATTTGCCGCCATGGTTGCCATGATCCCGATCGTGATCGAAGAGTCGGGTCGGGGGGAGCGCGCCTTTGACATCTATTCACGCCTGCTGCGCGAACGGATCATTTTTCTGGGCGAACCAGTGACCGCCGAGTCTGCCAATCGGGTGGTGGCTCAGTTGTTGTTCCTGGAGGCGGAAGATCCTGAAAAAGATGTTTTCCTCTACATCAATTCCCCCGGGGGTTCCGTCTATGACGGCCTTGGTATTTTTGACACCATCCAGCACATCAAGCCCGATGTTCAGACGGTTTGTGTCGGACTGGCTGCCAGCATGGGAGCGTTCCTGCTTTGTGCCGGCACCCCAGGCAAGCGCAGCAGCCTGACCCATTCCCGCATCATGATCCACCAGCCCTTGGGCGGCGCCAGGGGCCAGGCCAGTGACATTCGTATCCAAGCCGATGAGATTCTCTATCTCAAAGACAAACTCAATCGGGAGCTGGCCGACCGTACGGGCCAGCCCCTCGAACGCATCCAGACGGATACGGATCGCGACTTTTTCATGTCGCCGGAGGAAGCCAAAGCCTACGGCCTGATTGACAAAGTCATCGACAAGCGGCCTATTAAGCCTGTTTGATTCCTGCCAACAAACGTTAATTTTCCAATTGAAAAGCCTGTCGTTTCCCTATGGGTGACGACAGGCTTTTTTGGGTTGAAGCCCCTAGGGGACAAGCCCTAGGGGAAGCGGATTGCTATTAGAGGGTCGCCAGCGGTTGTTCCAGGGGCTTGGATACCTGGTCGTCTTCAAGGAGGGGCGAGAAGCGATCTTTCTCGGGAATGGTGGTGTATTCGGAGACGATCTGGCGTAATTCATCGCCATCGAGGGTTTCCTTCTCGATGAGTAATTCCACCAGCCGATCCATGCAGTCCCTTTGGGAAGCAACCAGGGCCACGGTGTCGGTGTAACAGTCCTGCACAATCGTGCGCACGGCGCCATCGATGCGGTTGGCGATGGCGTCGGAAACGTCACTGCGGGTCATCAAATCGCGGCCCAGAAAAACCTCCTGGTTCCCGGCCTCGAGGGAAAGCGGGCCCAGGTCACTCATGCCGAAGCGGGTCACCATCTGACGGGCCATGGAGGCCACCTGTTGGATATCGCCGCCGGCACCGGTGGTGACTTCGGCATGCCCAAACACCACATCTTCGGCGGCCCGGCCCCCCAGGGCCCCCATGATGCGGGCCCGAAGTTGGGCCCGGCTCACCAGGCTCTGCTCCTCATCGGGGGCAAACCAGGTGAGACCCTGGGCCTGGCCCCTGGGAATCAGGGTGACCTTCTGGACCGGGTCGTGTTGGCGCACCAGGGTGCCCACCAAGGCATGGCCGATTTCGTGATAGGCAATCAGCCGCTTACTGCGACCATCGGTCAGGGGTTTGCCCTCCATGCCCGCAATCACCCGATCGACCGCATCGTCGATTTCGGCGAGGGTGGTGGCTTCTTTGCGGCGGCGGGCCGTGAGAATGGCCGCCTCGTTGAGCAGGTTGGCCAAGTCGGCGCCCGTGAAGCCGGGGGTGCGGCGGGCGATGGCTTCGAGGGAGACGGTTTCGGCGAGTTTCTTGTTGCGGCTGTGGACTTGCAGGATCGAAAGACGACCTTTGATGTCAGGAGCATCGACGCTCACTTGGCGATCAAAACGGCCGGGACGCATCAGGGCCGAGTCCAGGACATCGGGTCGGTTGGTGGCGGCAATGATGATGATGCCGCTGTTGCCTTCAAAGCCGTCCATCTCGGTGAGCAGCGGATCGAGAGACTGCTCCCTTTCATCGTTGCCGCCGCCGATGCCGGCGCCCCGTTGACGGCCCACCGCATCGATTTCATCAATGAAGATGAGGCAAGGGCTGTTTTCCTTGGCGCGCTTGAAAAGGTCACGCACCCGACTGGCGCCAACGCCCACGAACATCTCGACGAATTCGGAGCCCGAGAGCGAGAAGAACGGAACTCCAGCCTCGCCAGCGATCGCCTTGGCGAGCAGGGTTTTGCCCGTGCCAGGGGGGCCCACCAGCAGCACACCCCTTGGAATCTTGGCCCCCACCGAAGTGAAGCGCTCGGGAGACTTGAGGAAGGTCACGACCTCCTCTAGGTCCTGTTTGGCCTCTTCGACACCGGCCACATCGGCGAACTTGACGCCTGTTTCCGCCTCCATCTGGAAGCGGGCCTTGGTTTTGCCAAACTGCATTGCTTGGCCAGGGCCACCGGGCATGCCGGAGGAACGACGGGCCAGGAAGATCAGCGAGCCGATCAACAGCAGAGGGAAGAGGAGATTGCCCAGCAGGCCCAGCACCGGCGAAGGGGCGCGGGGCGGATGGATGTCAAAGCTGATGCCCTGTTCCTTGAGGTTGTTGACCAGTTCAGGGGCGACGCCGGGCAGGTCGACCCTGAGGCGTTGCACCCGGTTGTCCAGGTCGGGATCGACGGCTTCGATCACGGCGGTACGACCCCCATCGAAAATATCGACGGCGGTGACCCGGCCCGCTTTGACGTAATCAAGGAAACGGCCGTAGCTCATGCGGGCCACGGCGGTGTTCCGGGCGCTGGCGACGGAGCTTGTTGCATCGACCGTGCCATCGGCACTGCTGGCCGTGGGTCGGAAGCGGGAGGCACCCCCCGAAAGAATTTGCCAGCCCAGCAAGGCGGCAAGCAAAAGTGGAAGACCCCAGAGAGCAAGTAAGCGCCAGCGCTGCTTCATTGGGTCCAAGCGATTTTGAACAAGTGTAAAGGGAACCCGGAGGCATCCGCTTACGCCGGGGCTTGGTTTCAGAGGCTGGTCAGCCAGGGGGAGCTGGTGGTGGACTCCAGGAAGTCACCGGCCAAGCCCAGTTCTGGGCTCCGTTCGGAGTCGTTGGTGGGGGGGCGTCCATCCAGGATCAGGTCTTCGGCCTGGAGGGAGTCGACCAGTTCGGGACCGCCCAGGCCATGGGTCCAGATTTTGACTTCGCTGTCCTTGGGACAATCGAAATTGAGCATCTCAAACGGAAACACCACCCGTTCGAGAAAGAACCCCTCCGGTCCTAGGCAGCGCAGGATCACCATGCGATCCGAGCCGTTGCGGTAGCTGCAGACGAGGTCGGCGACGCCAGGGTTCTCTTCAATCTCAAGAAGGGTGGTCTCCAGATCGGCAAGGACGGTCCGCTCCAACGTCAAGGGCTTCGGGGGAAGACCATCTAGCCATTAGTGCCCGCTGGGATTTGGTGGCAAAGGAGACTGTTTTGTGGCCTTAATGATTTTTTCATCCCATACCCTTGCCAAGGTTGCGGCTCTGTGGCAAGCCATGCCTTGCTGAAGCGGATTAGAGGCTGCGCAGGGCCACGATTGGATCCAGGCTCGCCGCCCGCCGGGCCGGAACCACGCCAAAAAAGAGACCGATCGAGCCTGACAGGAGCACGGTGGTCAGCACCGTGGAGGCTTCGATGGCGGCCGGTAGGGGCGTGAAGGCCGCTACTAGGGCGATGGTGCCCAGGCCAAGGGCGCTGCCAATCACCCCGCCAAGGCTGGCCAAGACCAGCGATTCGACCAGGAACTGCAGCAGCAGGTCACTGGGACGGGCCCCCAGGGCCTTGCGCAGGCCGATTTCTTCGGTGCGCTCACTCACTGACACCAACATGATGTTCATGATGCCGATGCCACCCACCAGTAGGGAGACGGCGCCGATGGCGGCCAGCATCAAGGTGAGACCCCCGGTGATCTTGCCGACGATCGCCAGGGCATCCTTCTGGGAGCGCACGGCAAAATCATCTTCCGCCAGGATGCGGTGGCGCTGGCGCAGCAGATTGGTGATCTGGAAGGCGGCGGCCCCGGTGCTCTTTTCGTTGAGGGCCTCCACGCTGATGAAGCTGAGGTTCACGCCATAGGTCGGGTCGCGGCCGCTGAGGCGGCTCACCATGGTGGTCAGGGGGAGATAGGCCGCCTCGTCTTGGTTCGAGCCGAAGACCGCTCCCTTGGCCTGCAGGACGCCGATCACCTCAAAGGATTGATCGCGGATGCGGAGCTGGCGGCCGATGGCGTCACCGGTGGGTAAGAGTTTGTCGCGCAGGTCCGGGCCGATCACCGTGACCATGCGGGCCCCGGAGAGGTCGTTGGCGTTGAAGAACCGGCCTTGGGCCATCTCGAAACTGCGCACCGGCAGAAATTCGGGCGTTACGCCGGAGACGGTGGCGGTGGCACTCAACGAACCGGATTGGACCACCTCGCTGAGGGTGATCTGGGGGGCCACTTGGCGCACGCTGGGCACCTGTTCGCCAATCGCCTTGGCGTCTTCCAGCACGAGGGTTTTGGGGGAATCAATCCCCTGGCGTCGGGTGTCGTTGCGGCCGGGCACCACGAACAGCACATTGGCCCCCAGGGTGCTCAGCTGGCCTTCCGCCAGATTCTGGGCTCCCCTGCCAACCCCCACCAGTGTGATGACGGAGGCATTGCCAATCACGATGCCCAGCATGGTGAGCAGGCTGCGCAGCCGGTTGGCCTGCAGCGTGGTGAGGGCCATGCCGATGGTTTCCCCTAGGGGCAGACGGCGGGGCATGGGGATCGATGCAGTCTTTACAGGATGGAGCCGCCCGGGGGGGTGTTGGGGTTCTGGGCGCCGCGATGGACCACCCCCCGGAGCAATTCCAGGGTCACAATTTCGCCCTGTCGCAGATCCACCGTCGCATTGGCGACGCCCACAATCACCGGCACACCGAGCCGCTCGGCGACGGATGCCGTGTGACCCTGGCGTCCTTCTTCTTCCACAATCACCCCCTTGGCTTTGCGGATGGCGTCCAGATAGGCGGCCGTGGTTTCCCGCACCACCAGGATCTCGCCGCTTTCGAGGCGGTTCGCCTCCTCCGGGGAGCTGGCCAGATGCACCTTGCCGCTCACCGAACCCGTGCCGATGCCGATTCCCCGTCCGAGCACCGCCGAGACGATGCCCACTTTGACCAGATCGGTGGAGCCGCTGACCCCCTCCAAGGTGCCGGCCGTTTCCACCACCAAATCGCCCTCCCGCAAGAGACCGTTCTGCTGGGCTACCCCCATGGCCAGGGTGAAGGTGCTGGCGGTGGAGGGTTGTTCGGCGATCAGCAGGGGGTTGACCCCCCAGACCAACTGCAGTTGACGGGCCACGCTCTCTTCGCTGGTGATCGCCAGGATGGGGGTGCTGGGGCGGAATTTACTGACGTTGCGGGCGGTGGATCCCGACTTGGTGAGGGGCAGGATGGCAGCGGCGTTGAGTTGGCGGGCAATGCTGCTCACCGCCTGGCTGATGGCGTTGGGAATGGTGGTGGCCATCTGGCCGTCCAGGATCCGCTGGGGATAGTCGCGTTCGATGCGCCGGGCGATCCGGGCCATGGTGGCCACCGCTTCCACCGGGTAGTCGCCGACGGCGGTTTCGTTGGAGAGCATCACGGCGTCGGTGCCGTCGAGGATGGCGTTAGCCACGTCGCTGACCTCGGCCCGGGTGGGGCGGGGGCAGCTGGCCATGGAATCGAGCATCTGGGTGGCGGT
>Ga0114962_10003304_pt1 | contig 13099 bp, 15 predicted proteins | sample C_130820_MF_Meta_FD_87017 | JGI IMG/M metagenome (GOLD analysis project Ga0114962, IMG submission 87017) | Freshwater microbial communities from Lake Croche, Canada to study carbon cycling - C_130820_MF_MetaG | ecosystem: Environmental > Aquatic > Freshwater > Lake | place: Lake Croche, Canada... | reverse complement strand
TAGAGAAAGGCTCTTCTGCTATTGCTAACCCGTCTCGCAACCCCAGAGGCAGGGTATTGACAGAGTGTGGTACCACTGTGGTACCGTTACTTTATGGCTATGAATTTACGGCTTTCAGACGAGCAGTCCCAGGCATTACGTGATTTGGCAGCTCAAGAGGGCATATCTATGCAAGAGGCGGCTTTAACCGCTATAGATGAGTACATTGCCAGACGAGAACAACGTATGAAATCGGCGATTGAGCGAGTGTTGAGTGAAGATAAAGACCTCCTCGATCGGTTGGGACAATGAGCAAAAAGGTTGATTACTTAACTCTCAATGATTTGATAGAAATCGGTACAGCCATAGTTGCTGACTTCAGAATCAGAGATATTGGACTCCTTGAATCGGCAGCTATCCGGCCACAAACTACTGTGTTTGGGGGTGACGCTTACCCAGATTTTCCGACGAAAGTGGCAGCGCTAATTCATTCTGTTGCTAGAAATCACGCTCTTATTGACGGCAACAAACGCCTTGCTTGGGCCGGTGGTCGTATCTTTTGTTTAATGAACGGCTTTGACATTCAGATGTCCCAAGATGATGCTTACGACATGATAATCGCGGTTGCGTCTGGTGAACTAGATGTGCGGGATTTAAGCGAAATAATCGCGATAAATTTGGGGTTTGAAGCATAAACGCTTTTTAGGTGTATTTGTTACACATCCGTCACAAATCATCAGTAGCATCAAAGTCAGTAATTGTTGAAATAGTCGGGCAAGTCAGTTGCCAAACACTCAGACACGGAAGAGGTAAGCCGCCATGAAATTAACGCGCACCCTAGCCACGGTAACTGTTGTTGCCCTGCTGGCACTTACAGGTTGCTCCAAGAGCACCGATGCAGCGTCATCGCTGACCTTCGGCATCGACACCACCTATGCTCCGGATGAATTCACCGACGCTAAGGGTAATCCAATTGGTTGGGATGTTGACCTTGGCAAAGCAATCGCAAAGCAGATGGGTCGCACTGCAGTATTTAAGATTGCAACTTTTGACAGCATCATCCCAGGAGTAACTGGTGGTAAGTATGATGCCGGTTTATCTTCTTTTTCCGATACCCCAGAGCGCGAGAAGCAAATTGATTTCGTCAATTACTACTCAGCTGGCATCCAGTGGGCTGATGCAATTGGCACAAATGTAAATCCAGATAACGCTTGTGGACTAAAGATTGCGGTGCAGACTGGAACAACTTCGGCCGACGACCTGACTGCTAAGTCAAAGAATTGCACCGATAACGGCAAGGCGCCTATCACTCAACTCAAATTTGACTCGCAAGATATGGCGACCCAGGCAGCGGTAACTGGTCGCGCGGCAGCAGTATCTGCAGATTCGCCGATCATCCAGTATGCAGTGCACCAGAATGCGGACAAGATTGAATTGATCGGTACGCCTTACGATGTTGTGCTCTATGGAATCGCAGTCAAGAAGGGCAACAGCGCCATGGTCAATTCAATCAAGGACGCACTGATCGCGCTGCAGGCCGATGGCACTTACGCCAAGATTTTGGATGACTGGGGTGTTACTGCCGGCGCCGTGAGTTCAATCACGATCAACGGGAAGTAATATTGCAAAATAATGCAAAATTCTGATCAGAACGCAGGCCCAGGGGATACCTCGGGCCTGCGTTCTGACATATCTGCCGACGTAATTCGCGCAACTGCGCTGCGCCACCCTTGGCGAAATCTGATTTCTGTCGCGCTGCTCGTTTTTCTCGGAGCATTTCTTTACGACGCATCGCATCGAGAGATTTATGACTGGCCGACTTACAAGCAGTATCTCTTTAACGATCGGGTGCTCAGTGGCGTGGTCGTCACGCTAGAGCTGACGGCTTACGCCATGGTGATCGCGATTCTGCTTGGCATCGTATTAGCGGTTATGCGTCAGTCGCCAAATCCAGTGCTTAAGTCGTTGGCCTGGTCCTTCATCTGGTTCTTCCGCGGCACACCGGTCTACGTACAGCTCGTGTTCTGGGGACTGCTCTCCACGGTTTATCCGTCAATCACTTTTGGCATCCCGCATGTTGGCAACATTGCCACCATTCCATCAATCAACAACCTGTCGCTTTTTGTACTTGCAGTGATTGGTCTGGCGTTAAATGAGGCAGCCTACATGGCTGAAATTGTCCGCGCCGGCTTGCTGTCAGTGGACCGTGGACAGGAAGAAGCGGCTAAGGCGCTCGGCATGGGCTGGGGACTTTCTATGCGCCGCATCATCATTCCTCAGGCAATGCGCATCATCATTCCACCCACGGGTAACGAAGTGATCTCGATGCTCAAAACTACGTCGCTGGTCACCGCCATTCCATTGACCATCGACCTCTACATGGCCACTCGGGATATATCCGCCAATACCTACAAGCCAGTTCCATTGCTGCTGGTTGCATCTACTTGGTACTTGGTTTTCACCTCGGTCCTCATGGTCTTGCAGTACTTCTTGGAGAAACGATTTGCTCGTGGCTATGCGCAGATGGGACTCGAAGCAAATTCGCTCGCTCTAGAGGGTCAGGGTGGTGGATGATGAATTCAAATTCTGAGTTCATGGTGGATGCCCAAGGGGTACGAAAAAGTTTTGGTGCGCATGAGGTACTAAAAGGGATTACGCTGACGGTGGCGCATGGGGAAGTCATGTGCCTAGTGGGTCCTTCGGGCTCAGGTAAATCCACCTTCTTGCGCTGCATCAATCATCTTGAAGTAGTTAACGGCGGTCGACTGTTAGTCGATGGCGACTTAATTGGGTATCGCGAGCGCGGGGACACATTATTTGAATTGAAGGCCAGTGAAGCTTCTCTACAAAGACGCGGTATTGGCATGGTTTTTCAAAAGTTCAATCTATTCCCACACTTAACCGCGCTAGAAAATGTCATTGAGGCGCCAATTCGAGTGAAGAAACTTGCTAAAGATGTGGCAGTGGCTCGCGGCAAAGAGTTGCTGACTCGAGTGGGCCTTGAAGCCAAATTCGATGCCTATCCGGCGCATCTGTCTGGTGGCCAACAGCAACGAGTGGCAATCGCTCGAGCGCTAGCCATGGATCCAAAGTTGATGCTCTTTGATGAGCCAACCTCAGCACTTGATCCAGAGCTTGTCGGGGAAGTGCTCGATGTGATGCGCGAGTTGGCACAAAGTGGAATGACCATGATTGTGGTGACGCATGAAATGGGCTTTGCCCGCGAGGTGGCTGATTCGTTGGTGTTTATGGATGACGGGCTAGTGATTGAAACCGGTAAACCTGCCGATGTGCTGTTGAATCCAACGCACGAACGGACCAAGGCGTTCTTGTCTAAAGTGCTTTAGATTTGTTTGCGCCGGTTATTTGCTGGCCACCATTGAAAGCGAGTCAAGAACGGCGATAGTCGGCGCACTCTGATTGAGCGTATAAAAGTGAAGCCCAGGCGCGCCAAGTGCGAAAACGTCCTCACAAATTTGCACTGCAACTTCAATACCCAGAGCGCGCACTGCTTCCGGGTCATTCTGGTAGCGAGCAAACCGCATGCGAGTCGCAGTTGGCATGTGACCACCGCTTAGTTCCAGCATTCGTACAATTTGCAGATAACTGGTCACCGGCATGATGCCGGGATAGACCGCAAGTTTTGAACCTCGCTGGGCGAGCGCAGAAACCAGTTCTTCATAACGACTGCTGGCAAAGACAAACTGCGTTATTGCAAATGTCGCGCCTAACTCCTCCTTGCGCAGCAGTACATCAATGTCTTTCTGTAAGTCGCCATGCGAGGCCGGATGCACATCTGGGAAAGCAGCCACACCGATCGGCAGCGCACTAACCGAGCTGATCAGTTGCACGAGTTCATCCGCATGGTTTAGGCCGTCTTTTGTGCTGACCCATGGGGCAGCTGGACCGCCCACTGGATCGCCACGTAGGGCCAGAATCCCATCTAGACCAGCCGATTCAAAGGCGCGGATCTCCGCAACCAGCTCGTCTCTTGTTGCACCGACGCAGGTCAGGTGTCCGATTGTTGGTACCGCAGCACTGCGCTTGATGCCGGAGGCAGTTTTGAGCGAGCGATCCCGAGTCGAACCACCAGCGCCATAGGTGACCGAAGCAAAGGCTGGTTGATAATTTCGCAGTGCCAGCACAGTGGCATCTAAAGTGGCCTGGCCAGCGTCATCTTTAGGTGGGAAAAATTCAAATGAAATTTTTACACCGGAATCTGGCGCAGAAGTATTAGCTGACATTGCGCCTCCTGAACATAAAACCGGTTAAAAAATGTCAATCCACGAGGCTTCGTTTCTTGTCGTCTCTAAATTAGCACGACACCAATCAAAAGTTGATCAATGGCTGAGGTAAGAAAGCTGCTGCTTGACTCACTAGAGATGCGGTTTAATTGCCAGCGGCCCGCGGGTATCGAGCAAAGAACTGAGCTTTGAAGTCGTAATAAGTGCCATCAATAATTGACTGGCGAATTTTGGCAACCAAGCCGACCACAAAATGTTCGTTATGAATGGTTAGCAGGGTGGCCGCGAGCAGTTCCTTAGCTTTTATCAAATGATGAATGTAAGCCTGGGTGTAATTGAGGCAGGTGTAGCAGTCACATTCGGCGACAACGGGCTCGAAGGAATTGCGGTACCGGGCATTTGAGATATTGAACCGGCCGTCCAAACTATAGACAGCTGCATTGCGTCCGGCGCGTGAGGGCGCCACACAGTCAAAAGTGTCCGCACCCGCTTCTACTCCGATAAACAGATCTTCGGGCTCGCCAATACCCAGCAGATGCCGAGGTTTGTGGGCTGGCAGCTCTTCACTAACCCACCGCACGATTGTGCCTAGCTGATGCTTGTCTAGCGCGCCGCCGATACCAAAGCCATCAAAATCCATCGCGCCCAAATCCTGCGCGGCCAAGCGGCGCAGGTCCTCGTACTGAGCACCCTGAATCACGCCAAAAAGCGCCTGATAGGGCTTGTGACTTCGCTCTTGTGTGAGTCGCTGATGCTCGGCAACGCAGCGCAATGCCCAGAGCCGGGTGCGCTCAAGTGACTTCACTTGATACTCACGGGTATTCAACAGGGTTGTGCACTCATCAAAAGCGAACATGATGTCAGCGCCGAGCTGATGTTGTACCTGCATGGAAAATTCGGGAGTAAAGCGATGCATACTGCCATCTAGATGTGATTTAAAGGTGACCCCATCGTCATCCACATGAGCCAGGCGCTCTTTGTGGTCAGCGATTACATCATCAGACTGCACAGTGTCAGTCTCCATGGCTAGAACTTTTTTAAAGCCGACACCAAGGCTCAGTACCTGGAAGCCGCCACTGTCGGTGACCGTAGGTCCGTTCCAGTTCATGAACGCTGATAAACCACCAGCGGCGTCAACTAGAGCCGGTCCTGGTTGCAGATACAGGTGATAAGCATTCGCCAGGAGTGCTTGTGCGCCAAGTTCGCGCATTGATTCCGGTAACACCGATTTAACGGTTGCCTTGGTGCCCACCGGAATAAAGGCTGGCGTTTGAATTGGTCCATGTGGGGTGTGGATAGTGCCGGCGCGACCAACTGGCTTTAGCCCGGCGTCGATAGGGACAAGTTCATGCTCAATTTCAAAATGGAAAGACACAGATTACTCGCTGAACTATTTTGCTTTAGAGGTTTCGTTAGTGGCATCGAGATGAGCGGCGATCTTCTTGACTGCCTTACCAAGAGCTGCGTATTCAGCATCGGTGAGAATGTCAACGAAATTATTTCGCACCCCAGTCACATGAGTATGAGCTGCAGAGACTAACAACTTCCAGCCTTTGTCAGTCAGTACGGCAAATTGCCCACGTCGGTCGACATCACAAACGGCGCGGGTGACAAATCCAGCCTTTTCCAGCCGATCAATTTGATGTGATAGGCGACTGCGCGAAGCCAAAACTTTCTCGGCCAGTTCACTCATGCGCACGCGGCGATCTGGACTTTCCGATAGGCGAACCAGGATTTCATAATCGCTAGTGGTCAGGCCATGACTTTCTTGAAGGTCGCTTGATAGTACGTGCTCCAAGAGTTGAGATGCCGTCAACCAGTCGCGCCAAATGCGCTGTTGATCTGAACTGAGCCAACGAGTCATGTCTGCAGTTTACTCGGGCAGCAGTAGTTGAGAAACCGACTAGTCGCGTTCCCAGATTGCAATGCCACCGAGAATTCCGGCCGTGTTCTCCACAATGGTTACTTTGGGACCAAAGTCATAACCGTCTAGCAGTCGAGCATTTCCGCCACCGATGTAGATGTGGTCGAAGAACATGAACTGGTCAAAGGCATCTATGGCATTAGCTACTCGGGTTATCCAACGCTCTTTGCCTGCTTCTCGGCGCGCTGCATTGCCGATCTGCTGTTCAAAGGTGTCTCCCTTACGAAATGGGGCATGACCAAGCTCTAGGTGTGGCAGCAGGTGACCGTCGAAGAACATAGCCGTTCCACAGCCGGTACCAAGGGTCATAACAAACTCGAGACCTTTTCCACTAATAACTGCGCAACCTTGCACATCAGCATCGTTAGCTACCCGCACCGGTGCATCAAACTTTTTATTGAGTGCATCCTCAAGGTCAAATCCATGCCAAAGTGCGACTAGAGCTGGGTCTACTTCGCCTTCAAGGGACTTCTTAGAAAATGACGGGATGTTGAAAACTCGGCCGTCGCGCACCAGACCTGGGAATCCGACTGAAACCCGGCCGAAACCAGGTAGCGCCTCGGCCATCTTGCCGATTTCACCGAGCAAAACCTCGGGCGTGCACGGGTACGGCGTCTCGAAGCGGGTACGTTCGCTGACCATTTTCCCGTCAGTATCTAGCAGGGCAGCTTTGATCCCGCTGCCACCCACGTCGATAGATAGCGTGATTACATCATGAAGAAAAGCGTGTTTAGGCACGTTAGAAATCATACCTGTGTCAAGATTTCTGCGCCGTCACTGGTCACCAAAAGCGTATGTTCAAATTGAGCCGATCGCTTGCGGTCCTTGGTTACCACGGTCCAGCCATCTGCCCACATATCCCAGGCGTAAGTACCCAGGGTAAGCATGGGTTCGATTGTGAAAGTCATACCTTCTTCGATAACCGTGTCGTAATGTGCGCTGTCGTAGTGGGGGATAACCAGCCCGCTATGAAATGACGTGCCGATGCCGTGGCCGGTAAAATCCCGAATCACTCCATAATTAAAGCGCTTGGCATATGACTCAATAACCCGACCAATGACATTTACCGGCCGACCAGGTGCCACTGCTGCGAGTGCCCGTTTCAGCGATTCTTCAGTGCGCTCCACAAGCAGCCGAGATTCTTCGTCAACATTTCCTGCTAAAAACGTGGCATTGGTATCACCGTGGACGCCATGAATGAATGCGGTGATGTCGATATTTACGATGTCGCCATCTTGGACAAGTGTGGAATCCGGGATGCCGTGGCAGATTACTTCATTGATGCTGGTGCACAATGACTTGGGAAACCCCCGGTAACCAAGAGTTGACGGATATGCCTGGTTATCACACAGATACTCATGGCCAATCCGATCGAGGGCATCAGTCGTGATTCCTGGCTCAATGCGAGAGCCAACCAACTGCAATGCTTGCGCGGCTATTCGTCCGGCAATGCGCATCTTTTCGATGATCTCGTAGGACTTCACTTCAGGACCAGTAAATGCAGATGGAGATTTTTTGCCAACATACTCTGGACGAGCGATTGATTTTGGGACTTCACGCACTGGCGAAATGTTCCCGGGAACTAAGGTTCCGATTGGTGCCGACACATTCAACAGTCTAAACGAGGACTAGTTTCAAATTATGCATCGAGTTACTTCAATCGATGTCAGAATAAAACTATGAACTGGTGGTATTGCCTAAAGCACCTTGCGGTTGAGCATGGCCCCGGTTGCGCTAATGAAGCTCGGCTAGGTCCGTATGAGAGCCAAGCCTTAGCGCAGGCTGCCGTTACTCGAATGCAGGAGCGAACTCACGAACAAGACGCCCTAGACGAGTGAACCCCGCACCCTAGTAGGGCACGGGGTTCACTATAAAAGCGAGGAAGTTACTTCTTCTTAGCTACTTTCTTAGCTACTTTCTTAGGAGCGGCCTTCTTGACTACTTTCTTTGCTGCAGCTTTCTTTGGAGCAGCCTTCTTAGCAGCCTTCTTAGGAGCAGCCTTCTTGACTACTTTCTTAGGAGCAGCCTTCTTGACTACTTTCTTAGCAGCCTTCTTTGGTGCAGCCTTCTTGACTACTTTCTTAGCAGCCTTCTTTGGTGCAGCCTTCTTAGCAGCAGCCTTCTTAGCTGGTGCCTTCTTTGCAACAGCCTTCTTAGCTGGTGCCTTTTTCGCAGCGGTCTTGCGAGCTGGGGCTTTCTTTGCAGCCACAGTTCCTCCTTGAGGTGTCACTTTCGGCCTGCCCGAAAGTTCTTATGTAATAGCGTGGCAGAATTTACGACACTTGTCTGCAATTTTGCAATGTTTATTCATCGGCGTGTCGAAATTTTTTATTTCTAATTTTTTTGCAACAACAACAAATCAAATTCGAAAATAATTAATTTTTCTGATCGATAATAAATTCACTTGTTGTAGCATCAAACTTTTTCAATGCTGGCAATGAATTCGCACAAGCCAAAACAGCAACGACACACAAAATTCCGCCAGATACAAATGCTTTTCTTAGTCCAAACATTTGCGCAGAAAAACTTGCACGCATTTGACCTAGTTGTGGTCCGACTGAATATGACAGCAACTCAATACTTGCTAAGCGACCGCGCAAGTGATCGGGAATTGTTGCATTCCACAACAAGTTACGAAAAATTACACTGGTCATGTCGGCGCCACCAGCGATCGCAAGACCCAGCAGTGCAATGGGAAGTGAATTCCCGATGCCCACAATCGCGATACCAATTCCCCAAACGGCAGCAGACCAAATTATGCCCATGCCATGTCGATTGATCCGTTTCGTCCAACCACTGGTTGCCGAAACTATGAAAGCGCCGACCGCGCCAGCGCAATAAAGCAGACCAAGCGAGGACTTCGCGTGAAATGATTCGGCCAAGAATGGAAACAATGCATTCGGGAACGCAAATACCATGGCAGTCGTGTCAATCAAGTAGCTGCCAAGAAGGTCTTTACGCGACCAGGCGTAGGCGGCGCCTTCTCGTATCGCCGCGAAGGTGGGTTTCTGATGTTCATTAGTGGGTGGAATTTTTGGCAAACGGCTAATGAAGATTGCGGAGATAAGAAATGTGAACGAATCAATCACGTATGACCAGGTTGGGCCGGCTTGAGTTACCAAGATTCCGCCAAAGGAGGTACCCAAGATGAAGTTTGCATTTCGAGTTAACCCACCCAAGGCACTTGCCGCCGCTAATTGATCGCGCTCAACAATGCGTGGAGTAATTGCATCCAGTGACGGACGTTGAATGCCATCAAGTGAGGCCATCACCAAAGCGATCACATAAATTGGCCAAAGTAGTGGTTTACCTAGATTCGAATTAAGCGCGAGCAAAATTAAGCTAATGAAAAATGTTAATTCCGTGGCAATGGCTATAGCTCTGCGATCTCGCGCATCGGCTAGAACACCACCGTATAGCCCAAAGATAATTAGGGGAACAATCTCTAATGCGCCAAGCAACCCGACAGCAACATAAGAGTGGGTGAGTTGTTGAACTTGAAACGGTAGCGCCACGTAAGTAAATAGTGACCCGAAGCCACTGATTGTTGCACTTGACCAAAGGAGCCGGAAATTTCGATTTGTTTTCAGCGGACTAATGTCGATGCGCCAATTAGATTTCTTGGCCTTGTCTGGCGCGTCAGTCATAGCAAGGATTCTTCCGCATCCTGAGCGTTTTGTCGTAGGTTACGCCTTCGTGACTAGTGCGGAACTATTTGTACGAGTGTTCGGCATCCGGGTAGACGCCACTAATTACCTCATCAGCCCACTGTTTACTCGCTTCGGAAAAGGTTTCCCGCAAATTGGCATAAGGTTTCACAAATTTCGGTCGTTGGCCACCAGATAGGCCGAGTAGGTCCTGCCAAACTAAGACTTGGGCGTCGGTATCCGGACCGGCGCCAATCCCAATGGTCGGCACACCCAAAGCGTCAGTAATCCGCTTAGCTAATTCACTAGGAACCACTTCAAGAACGATGGCACAAACTCCAGCGCTCTCTAGCGCGAGTGCGTCTTCCATCAGTTGCTGCGCCGCCTGCTCGTCTCGGCCCTGTACGCGGTAGCCACCGAGTTGATTAACCGACTGTGGCGTAAGGCCGATATGGCCAACAACGGCAATGCCTGCCTGCGTTAAAGTGCGAACTGTTTCGGCCATTCGTTTGCCGCCTTCGATTTTTACCGCGTGGGCGTTGCCTTCTTTCATAAATCGGGTAGCGGTTGCCAAAGCTTGCTGTGGCGATTCTTGGTAGGAGCCAAATGGCAAGTCGGCAATAACCATCGCCCGCTTACTGCCTCGCTCAACGGCAGCCACTAAGGGCAGCAGCATTGCAGTGGTCACTGGCAACGTCGATGAATAGCCGTAGACGACCATCGCAGCTGAATCGCCAACTAAAAGCGCGGGAAAGCCAGACTCGTCAAAGATTGCAGCTGTTGTTGCGTCGTAGCAAGTGATCATCGGCCACTTCTCGCCGCGGGTTTTTGCTGCGATTAAATCAGCAGTAGTAATGCGCCGCTGCTGCGCTCCGCCATAGAGAGCGCCGGATGCGGGCACAATTGGCTCTGACATTTGAGTACTCCAATCTCGAAGCTGGAAGTCCAGTCTCCGGATGACTTAAGCCTATGCCAGGGGCAGGTTTGTTTCTAATTAACCGATTCTTGCCAACGATTTGTCATCGGTAATCGTCGATCGCGACCAAAGGCCCGCCGGGAAACCTTGGCACCAGGGGGATATTGGCGACGTTTGTATTCAGCCTGATCAGTCAATCGCAAAACTCGCTCAACCGTGGCCGGACTATAGCCCAGTGCCGCGATGTCATGAGCACTTACATCCTGTTCAACATATGCCCGAAGAATCGCATCGAGTTCCTCGTAGTCCGGCAATGAGTCGCTATCTAGTTGACCAGGTCTTAACTCGGCGCTCGGTGGTTTCTCAATGCTATTAACCGGAATTGGGGGAGTCTGCCCCAGACTTAGCGCATGATCATTGCGCCAGCGGGCGATTTCCCAAACGTCAGTTTTGAATAAATCTTTAATCGGCGCATAACCGCCGACAGCATCTCCATAAATAGTGGAGTAACCAACAGCCAGTTCACTCTTATTTCCGGTGGCCAGAACGAGATGTCCTTCTTGATTCGAGATCCCCATCAAAGTTGCACCTCGAACACGGGCTTGAAGATTTTCTTCCGCCACCCCAGTTAGCCCTAGTTGCTCAAGGTAAGTGGCAACCATTGGTTTGATTGAGGTGATTCGAAAGTTCAATCCAGTGCGGTTGGCTAGATCCTGCGCATCGGCAACTGAGTGTTCGGAGGAAAACTCAGATGGTAGCGCCACCGCATATACATTGTCGGCACCAATGGCATCTACTGCGATTGATGCGACCACCGCAGAATCAATTCCGCCGGATAGGCCAAGCAAAACCGATTTGAATTTGTTTTTCTTCACGTAGTCGCGCAAACCGAGGACCAACGCGGTGTAAGTCTCAAGGTTGCGATCAAGCCGCGCAGTTACGGTGGCCGCAATTGTTTGCTTTTCATCGTGAGCGAGAGTTTCTAACACGCAAACTGCCTCACCGGATGGCAGTGAAGTTGATTGCGGTGATGCCTTGAGGGTTAAATCTGTGATTAGCAGTTCGTAATCGAACTGCGCAGCCCTGGCCAACACTTCACCTTGCACATCCACGATGAGTGAGTCGCCTTCAAATACCAACTCATCTTGTCCGCCCACCATGTTCACGTAGGCAACTGGCATGTTGAATTGCTTGGCTCGAGTGCTGACTAGCTCTAGGCGAACATCGTCTTTATCGCGTTCATATGGTGACCCATTTAAAACCAGCAACAAGCCAGCCCCGGTTTTGCCAATGTTGTCCATGTGCTCACCGTCTTGCCAGAGGTCCTCGCAAATAGCAAGCGCGATATCGACACCAAATGCACGAATGACTACGGTTTCATTGCCGGGTACAAAATAGCGATACTCGTCAAAGACGCCATAATTCGGCAAATGATGTTTGGCATAGTGCGTCACAATCTGCCCTTGATGAATCACGGCAGCGCAGTTAAGCGGTGCGCCGCGAGGAACACCAAGTGTGACCGACTCAGTTGAGGTTGTTCCTTTTAAGAAGCCAACGATCACCACTAGATCGCCAAGTCCGCCCTGTAGCAAGTCTTTGGCTAATTGTTCAGTTACAGTTTCGCTAGCCAGTTGAAATGACGGGCGAAGCGCTAAGTCTTCAATGGGATACCCGGTGATCAGCATCTCAGGTAGTGCAACAACATTTGCGCCGGCCTCGTGCGCCTCTTGAACCGCCGCTAGCGCTAATTGGGCATTACCCACTAGGTCGCCAACCACAGGGTTAACCTGGGCTAAAGCGAGGCGAATGTTGGGCATAAGCCAAGCCTACTTGGGTTTTCTGGCCGGGATTTAGTAACACAGTGGTAACACGGGCTAACCATAATGTAACTATGAATAAGCAGACCGATTTCGTAATGCGCACTATTGAAGAACGTGACATTCGCTTCGTTCGCCTATGGTTCACTGATGTTCTAGGCATGCTCAAGTCAGTCGCAATTGCCCCGGCCGAACTAGACGGCGCTTTTGACGAAGGCATTGGCTTTGATGGGTCAGCCATCCAGGGTTTCGCCCGAGTATCCGAGTCGGATATGTTGGCCAAACCAGATCCCGAAACTTTTGCAATTCTGCCTTGGCGCGGTGAGCAAAATGGTGTTGCTCGTATGCTGTGCGACATCCTGATGCCCGATGGGTCGCCGGCTGATGCTGATCCGCGTAATGTGCTAAAGCGCGTTCTCACCAAAGCCGCAAAAATGGGTTACTCGTGCTACACCCATCCAGAAATCGAATTCTTCTTATTCAAGGATGCGCCGGTTGCTGGTGCGCAACCAATTCCTGTAGATGATGTTGGCTACTTCGATCACTCACCAAGTGGTGTTGGTTACGACTTC
>Ga0114962_10003302_pt1 | contig 13102 bp, 12 predicted proteins | sample C_130820_MF_Meta_FD_87017 | JGI IMG/M metagenome (GOLD analysis project Ga0114962, IMG submission 87017) | Freshwater microbial communities from Lake Croche, Canada to study carbon cycling - C_130820_MF_MetaG | ecosystem: Environmental > Aquatic > Freshwater > Lake | place: Lake Croche, Canada... | reverse complement strand
TAGAAAAATGGGGTAAATTGATCAAAACGCTCAATTAAAGTGCATTGGCTTGTTGAATTCAATATCTATATTCAAAGATTTTTTTAACATTACTGTATATTCTGAAATTGTAGGATGATAAGGAGCGAAAATATTGAAGTGACTTTTATGCGCGAGAACTGCAAGGTTTGATAAGTCCTTGGTTTTATATCCTAATTCAAATAAATTGCAAGGTAGCTCTAACTCTCTCATTAACTCCTTTAAACCTTGCGCTAAAGTTATATCGGGTTTCAAGCCCATCGCTTGAGCTACTTCTTTTGCTTTGTCGGGTATTTGAGCGCAAGTTGTCTGAAGTGTTTCAATAAGTCCAATGCCGCTGAGGATGCCATGGTGAAAACCTTGATCGCTACAGGTGATTGCAATTGCATGTGCTGGACCTAACCCCATGCCTATAGAGATTCCACCACAAAATGCTGAAAGCATCATTTGAGCTCTTGCGTTTTCATCGTCTTGATTGATTGTTGCGTTTCTAAGGTGCTTGGTCGCCAACCTTATCCCCTCGAGTGCCAAATTCTTTCCGAGAGGTATTTCCTTTTTTGAGAAAAAACCTTCTATACAGTGCGAAAGTGCATCAATTCCTGTTGCCGCAGTGAGGTGCTTTGGTAAACTTTTAGTAAGGTCAGGATCCAAAATAGCCAGTTTGGGGATCAAGTATCTAGAGCTCATTCCAACGGAGGGTTTGATAGCATCTGGATGTAACCCAGCTGAGTGAGATGCTTCGCTCCCTGTTCCCGCTGTGGTTGGGATCACTATCAAAGGGGCTGACTGGCCATGGATTGCATTGGGTACGCCCAAATAATTTGAAGCCTCCCCTTTGTTTTTTCCTAACAAGGCAATGATTTTTGCCGTATCTATTACCGATCCTCCGCCTAATGCAATTACTGAGTCGCATGCCGCTTCTTTGTAAATGTGCAACCCCTTATCTACATCTGAGAAAAGAGGGTTTTCTGTTACTTGATCAAAAATTGAGGTTTTGGCCTCAGTGCCGCAAGCATCAATGGTCTTTGTTAGAAGCCCGGCTTGCTTAACCCCTTTATCGGTGACGATCAATGGGTGATGGATGCCAAGTATTTTGAGTTCATTTGATAATTGGGACAAGGAGCCTGGTCCAAATAATAAATGTGGTACTTGAAGTGAAAGTGTTTGAATCATGAATAAGCAGAGATTTATTTAATTTAGATGATATGTGTAGAAAAATTCTAGACTATTGCGCTTTAACTCCAGCCTTGGCCAATTGAATGGGCCAACGAATATTCTCCGCTCTAACGAATGCTTCAACATCTTGTGGAACAAAGCTACTGAAACTCCTTGCAGCAAGATGGTCCTTGAAAGCACTTGTATTTGCTACATTTTCTATAGCTTGGCGTAATTTTAGGACGATTGCTCTTGGCGTTGAAGTTGGTGCAAAAAGTCCAGTCCAACTTGACATCACCAATTCAGGCATGGAGCTCTCTTTAGCTGTTGGTATATCGCTTAATTCGCGCGATTCGCCAGAAGTCAATATGGCCCGAACTTTACCACTTTTGATAAATGGAAGCGCTGTACCTGTCGCATCAAAAAAAAGATCGATTCGGGATGCCAACAGCTCTGTATAAATGGGTGAAGCGCCTTTAAATGGAACCTCAAGAAGATCTATCCCAGCTAAGCTTTTTAAAAGTGCAGCCCCAACAGCTTGACCACTACCTTGTCCCGGCATACCAATGTTTAATTTCCCAGGATTCGCCTTGGCAAAAGCGATCAACTCTGAAATATTCTTAAGTGGTAAATCGGATCTAGAGATTAAAGTGTATCCATTGTTGGCTACCAGTTGAAGGGGGAGTAAATCAGTTCCAGGATTAAATGGGAGCTCTCGAGTTAGTGAAGGTGCTTGAGAAATACTTCCTACTCCACCCACCACTAACGTGTAACCATCAGGGGCGCTTTTGGCAACAAAATTAGTTCCAACCACCGTTCCTGCTCCTGGTCGATTTTCTGCTACTACTGCTTGCCCAAGTTCTTTAGACAGCCCCTCTGCTAAAAGCCTTCCTAGATAGTCATAACTGCCACCTGGTCCAACTGGGATCACGATATTGATCATTCGATTTGGATAGGCGGAATTCTGAGCGTTCGAAAGAACGGCTTGGCAAAGTATCCAAAATAATAATATAAATTTTAAAATTCTCATTTTTCACTTTCAAGTTTCGTGGGCTTTCATCGAAATACCTCTTTTTAGAAAGATACAGCAATTTATATTCAAGTTTATTTGATTTTTAACAACTCCTTAGAAAATGGGTTGGCTTTTTATGTTTGGCTACCAAAGCATATTTCTAAAATCTTCTTACCTAGCAATTACCCTAATTGATTTGACTTGTAGAAAATGAACATTGCTTTTATTGCTATATATTTATTCTCAATAGCTCATTGCATAAGTAGGTGTTTAATCTAATGTTTTCAGTTGTTAAATTAGTCATACTGAAAGCTATGAAAAGTACTTTGTCGTACCTTTTGAGTCTCCATTAATCACCTTTTAATGGAGAGTTTTGGTCGCTTAAGATTATTTAAGCTTCTAATTGTTAACCGCTTTTTAGGACTGCATTTTTTAATTCGATTGGATATTAGAAATGTTTGGGAGAAAATTTAAAGTAATAGCCTTGTTGTTTATTTTTGTGCCGATTTTTTCAATTGCACAAAATTACCCAAGTCGTCCTATCAAGTTTGTCGTTCCATATTCACCTGGTGGTGCAATTGATACGACTGCTCGTGCTGTGGCACAAAAGATGTCAAGTCTTCTTTCTCAGTCTTTCGTGGTGGAAAATCATCCTGGTGGAAATACGGTTATCGGGACAGAGTTGACCATCAAGTCCCCTCCTGATGGTTATACTTTTTTAGTGACTTCAAGTTCACCTATAGTTGCCAATCCTCATTTGTACAGTAGATTGACATACGACTCTCTTAAAGATTTGGCTCCAGTAGCTCTTATTTGCCTCTTGCCACAAGCCTTTGTAATTAACAAGGATCTTGGAATCAATAACATCAAGGAATTTATTGCCTTTGCAAAAGCAAACCCAACTAAGTTGAGTTACGGCTCCATGGGAAGTGGTTCTAGTGGTCATCTCAATACAGAAAATTTTAAACAAATTAGTGATATTCAAATGACTCATGTCCCTTATAAGGGGTCCACGCCTGCTGTTACAGATCTTGCGGGGGGGCAGATTTCAGCGATGGTGGTGACGATGAGTGCAGTTGATGGTTTTTTACGCTCAGGCAAGCTAAAAGCACTTCTTATAGGATCAGGACAGAGATCGGTATTGTTCGCAGACGTACCGACTGCTGCAGAGGCAGGTTATCCAACTTTTACTGCATCCGATTGGATTGGCATTATGGCTCCAAGCTTAACTCCGAAATCAATTGTTGATCAATTCAATGATGCCTTTCAAAAAGTAGCAAATCAGCCAGACTTTCGTGAAGAGTGGATATTAAAAAAGGGTCTTGAGCCAGCTGCAACCAAAACTCCGCAAGATTTTGAAAAATTCATTCGCGCTGACTATGTTCAAACTGGAAAACTTGTACGCTTAACTGGCGCTAAACTGGATTAAATTTTTTTTATGGCACGTGTATCTGATCTTTCCTATACTGAACAAACTTCAGAGCAAGCAAAAATTTATGCAGAAATTGCAGGTCCTCGAGGTGGTGTGGTGCGAGGTCCATTTGCAATATGGTTGCGTAATCCAGATATTGCAGATAAAGCAAACCAACTTGGTAATGCTTTAAGGGTCAACGGTAAATTAGACAAACGTTTGTTTGAATTGGCGATTCTTGTAGTTGCGAGAGCCTGGACAGCACAATACGAATGGTTTGCACATGCCCAAGCCGCCTTGGATGTGGGACTAGATTCTTCAATCATTAGCTCCTTGCAACAAGGCAAGGAGCCAACTTTTAACAAAGAAGATGAAAAGATTGTTTATAAAGTGACCTTGGAATTACAAACCAATCACAAACTGTCTGATTCGACCTATGCCGATGCTGAGAAGATATTAGGTCTAACGCTGCTGATTGAGCTCATTTCTGTCATTGGTTTTTACACCATGGTAGCAATTGTCCTGAATGGCTTTGAGGCTCCAGTGCCTGGTAATGAGTTGCCTCTGACTGGAGATGGTTTTAGAAACCCTTGAGAAACGGATTTATTAGAAATGTTTACTCCAATTAGACGTATCGTCACTGGACATCTGCCAAATGGTAAAGCCACTGTGCTCATTGATGATGTAGCTACAAATACCAAACACCCAGACGATAAAGTCATGTCCACCTTGATGTGGGTCACTGACCAAGCACCTTCGGATCTTTTGATTGAGGAGGATGCAGGTTTACGAGTGTTGGGAACAGCTCCACCAGTCGGCGGATCTCGTTTTGCAGTTTTGGATTTGCTGCCAGGCAATGATTTTCACGGGCAACATAGAACAGATACCATTGATTATGTGATTTGTTTAATGGGTGAGGTCGACATGTTGCTAGACGATGAAATTGTTCACATGAAATCTGGTGACGTCATGATTCAACGCGGAACTAACCATGCTTGGGTTAATCGCAGCAGTGCACCTGCTCGTATTGCCTTTGTGCTGATTGACGCATTTCCAAAAAGAGTGGGTTCTATTTCATTAAACCAGAACGCAAAATAGGAGAATGCATGTCTGTTAATCGTCCCGATCCATGGAGTTACATGGGGCCAGCTGAAGCAAAAATTCTAGGTGATGTCATTTATGATAAAAATGAGCAAGCTAGATGGTGTCGAGCAATGCTTTTCGGAACTTTACCTTATATGTGGAAGGACAAGGCAACTGTTGTTAGAGAAATGATGTTTGAGAAGTTAGAGCTAAAGCCGGGTGAAAAAGTATTGATCATTGGAGAATGCGTCGCTGAATGTGGATTTGATGAATCAATTCGTAACTTTATCGGTGATCAAGGGGAATTGGTTGTAGTTGATATAACTGAAAGTGCACGATCAGCCTATGTTTCCGGAATCAGAGGGAGAAAAGGTGAGCTTGCCACTTGGCAGTTCAATTACACAAAAGACTACCCTGATGGGTATTTCGATTGCGTGGCTGTTATTCAAGCTGTTCAACACACAGATGATTGGACCGAGACGGGTCTTGAATTGCTTAGAGTTATGAAGTCTGGTAGGCGCTTAATGCTAGGGGAAATAACGTTCAGTCCAAATATGGTAAGCGCAGCCGGTCTAGATATACACGTTGAGAGCTGGGTTGAAAAGATATTTTCAAGAATGGGTTGGAGCATCGATCAGTTTCCTTATTACAGTCCAGCAGCTTTGCATGCTGCATTGGATCATTTGCTCGAGGATCCTCAAGATTTTACTTGGAAGGGGATTGAACTTTTTTGGGGAACAAAACCTTAATTGTTCAATTTCGAGTTTCCTCCTAAAAAATATTCCATTCAAGTCTTTTAATAAAGCAAGGTACTTAAAAAAACATTATGGCAAATCCACCATTCCCTAAAACCGCGAAACCTATACCGAAAAGTGCTTATCCTGCTTCTCTTCATGCATACATGCCGCAAATGTCTTTAGCCGAACGTGATAGGAGATGGGACAGATTAAGAAAAAAAATGCTGATGGCCGGTTTGGATTCATTGGTTTTCTTGGGGAATGATATTTTCTGGGGTATGGGCATGGCAAACATGCGCTATGTTTTGCAAGTTGACTCACAAATAGGTGCAGATGGATTATTTCCTTTAGAGGGTGACCCTGTTGTTTGGAACGCAGTTGCTCACATGAATCGCCCGACCAATATGTACTTGTCTGTACAAAATTGGGTTAAAGACTTTCGAATTCGCCAGGGTATGCCTGTCATTGCCGATGAGATAAAGAGTAGAGGTCTTGCGGGTTCAAAGATAGGTTTGGTTGGATTTTCATCAACAATTCAAACTACGCCTACCATCTTGCATCAAGATGTACTTTCATTAGAAAAACTGCTTCCAGAAGCAAATTTTATAGATGCAAGTTGGATGCTTGAAGAAATGCGCATGATCAAAAGCGAAGAGGAGATAGATACACTTAGAAAAGCGGGAAAAATTGCAAGAAAAGTTGTTGATGCTCTTATAGAAACCGCGCGACCAGGTGTGCCAGATGCTGTTGTATATGCTGAAATGATTCGAACGCAAATAGCCAATGGTGGTGAACCTAATATATTTAACCTTTTTGCAGCCGGGCCAGTAGAGCACCCCCCTGAGGAGCTGTGGCACTTATTGCATGGATGTGAGCAACCGTTAACACCGAGTATGCGACCTCTTGAGTTAGGCGACATCATTGTTACTGAATGGCATACCAAATATGGTGGATACAGATGTCATACTGAATATACGGTTTATATCGGTAAAAAAGCTCCAGATGAATTACTTCATATTTGGGATGTTTCAGTGGAGTGCCTCCATGCAAGCAAAAACGCTCTGGTTGCTGGAAAGACAATTTCAGAGGCAATTGAGATCATTAGAAAACCAGCGATCAAAGCTGGATTGGATTGGGTAGAGCTTGGATTCCATGCGATGGGTACAGCTTCACCAGAATTTCCCACGGTCATCTATCAAAGTGGATATGGCGGTAACGCCTTGAACAGTTCTCGAATAGGCAATATGGTCTTGGAGGAGGGGATGTGTTTTGGCAATAACATTGACTTGCATAACTCTTCCTGGAAGCCTGATGTTGGCTGTATGTTGTCTGATTTTATGGTTGTAAGAAAGGACAAAGCCGAGTGTTTAATTGGCACTCCAACTGAGCTGGCTCAAGTCTATTGATCATTACTTCTTTGGGAAAAATATGAAATATTTAAAATCTTTGATCGTAGTTTTTTTGTTGATTAATTTGTCTGCACAAGCACAAGAGTTTCCATCAAAACCCATTCGTATCACATCTCCCTTTCCTGTAGGAAGTGGACCGGATGTCGTTGTACGCATGTTAAGTGAAAAATTACAGTCTTATTGGTCGCAATCTGTTGTTGTTGATACCAAAGCAGGTGCAAATGGCGTGCTTGCAATTGATCAAACCAAGCGATCAAACCCTGACGGACATGATTTATTGATCTTGGACAATGGTCATGCAACAATTATTCCCAATTTGTATAAGAAATTAACTTACGATGTTGATCGTGACTTGGCGCCTATTTCTCTTGTGATGAGCGTACCTTTTTTTGTGACCACATCTAGTGACGGACCTATTAAATCTGTAGCTGATTTAATTGCTTTATCAAAGTCCAAACCTGGCGTTATTTCATATGGAACTCCCTTTATTGGCAGTCCTGCACATTTGGGTAGCGCATTGTTTGAATCGATGTCTGGTACAAAAATGATCAACACTCCTTTTAAAGAAACAAGTCAATTGTTTACTTCTGTTGCAAATGGTAGCGTTTCTTGGGCCTTAGGTACTTTTGCAACTACAGGACCTTTTGTACGCTCTGGGAAATTAAAACTTTTGGCAGTTGGAGCTCCAAAGCGATCAAGTTCGGCTCCGGATGTGCCAACTGTTGACGAAGAGGCTAAATTTTTAGGCTTTGAAGTGATCTCATGGGTTGGGCTTTTCTCTCCAATTGGAACACCATCCACAACATTAGACAAAATCAACCGGGATTTTGCTCGGGCCCTTAATGAGACAGATATACGCCAAAAGATGATGTCTATGGGTATAGAGGCAACTCATAGCAGTAAAGGTGAATTTACCAAGGTTATCAATCAAGATACAAAAAAATACGGTGATTTAATTAAGTCTACTGATATCAAAGTTGATTAAAAATTGGAATCACATTGAATTTGATTGATCATCATCAGCATCCAGTTCTGATCGTTGGTGCAGGTCCTATTGGGCTTGCTCTTGCTGCTTATTTGGGTAGCAATTCAATTAAAACCATCTTAATTGAGAAAAATGAGGATGTTCTTGGTTCAGCTAAGATGATCGTGGTGAGCATGCGAACCATGGAGTTTTGTCGGAGTCTTGGGTTTTCTGATGAAGTTAGGCACTGGGGATTTCCCCTCGATCACGGCTTAGACAGTATATTCGTGACCGGGTTGCAAGGATTTGAACTTGGTCGAGTCAAGGCACCCTCATTGCTTACTGAATTCGATACACCGTTTAGCCCGGAAAGGGAGCGCCCTTGTCCGCAAACATGGTTTGATCCAATCTTACAAAAAAAAGCACGATCACATCCCAGTATAGATTTGCAATACAAAAGCACACTCTCATCCTTTAATCAATTTGAAGACTATGTTGACTGTGAAATCCTTAGATCTGATGGTGAAGTTGAAACAATAAGGTCTAGCTATTTGGTGGGTTGCGACGGATACTCTAGTTCCGTCAGAGAGAAGCTCGGTATTGAGTTAGAGGGCAATAAGCACCTTGATTTTTCGATGAGTGTTTACCTAACAATCCCTGACTTGCTTAAATCGCATTCAATTGGGGATGCATATCGCTATATATTTGTAGATGAAACAGGTGTTTGGTCTGTTTTAACGACCATTGATGGTCATAATTTATACAGATTACAGCTCATTGGTGCAAACGAGGTGGATGTCCTTAAATTTGACATCGACGTGGTCATAAAGAGGTGTATTGGTTCTTCATTGCCGTATGAAATTAAGGATATCAGTCGTTGGGTTCGAAAATCTACTTGTGCGCAAAAATTTAGCTCAGGTCGTGTTTTTATTGCTGGTGATTCGGCTCATGCCCATCCTCCAAATGGCGGACTTGGTATGAACACAGGTATTCTTGATGCTTGGGATCTCGGTTGGAAACTCTCTGCAAAAATTCAAGGCTGGGGGGGGAATCATTTACTTGAAAGTTATGATCTGGAGCGTCGCCCTGCATCTTTCAAAGCAACTCAAGAATCTTTAAAAAACTACCATCGACTTGTTGGAAAACCAAGTTACATAGGTATTGATGAACCGGGTACAGAGGGTGAGATTAAAAGACGCGCTTTGGGAGAAAAGTTGGTGGCGGACAATGAAAAGGCCTGGCGAGCTGTGGGTATACATATTGGCCATGTGTATAGCCCATCACCAATTGTTATAGAAGATGGTCAATTTCAAAGTGATGGTGATGAAGACTATGTGCCTTCATCTCGACCTGGTGCAAGAGCTCCGCATGTTTGGTTATCAAGCGATGAAAGTATTTTAGATTTATTTGGATTTTGGTTTACCTTGCTTAACTTCTCAGACATCAATGCAGATGAATTTTTACTGATCGCCAAAAAATTAAAAATGCCTTTCAAAATAGAGCTTATTTTGAACCAGGAAGCAAAATCAATGTATGAAAAAAATCTTGTATTGGTTCGTCCAGATGGACATGTTTGCTGGCGAAGCAATGAAATGCCTATTGATATTGAACAATTGTTGAATCGAGTCAGAGGATTTTGATTTTTAATTAAGACTAATTTTTTTAATGGAGTAGATGATGGAAGTTGCAATTCTTGGAGGTGGTATTGGGGGCCTTGTCGCCGCATTGTTTTTACACAGGGAAGGTGTACCTTGCCGTGTGTATGAAGCCACAACAGAATATAAACCTCTTGGTGTGGGGCTGAATTTGTTTTCCCACGCAGTTTCGACCTTGACTGATTTGGGGTTGGGGGATGCCTTGGCAAAATCTGGTTTTGAGCCTGCTTCTTTTCTTTATTTAAATCAATATGGTCAGGAAATATACAGTGAGCCTTGTGGTCGTCATGCGGGTTTTGATTTTCCACATTACTCTATACACCGCGCCAGTCTTCACTCACTCTTGCATGATGCTGTTATAACGAGATTAGGCGCTGATTCAATTGTCATGGGTCGTCGAGTTAAAAGACTTGACCAAGATGCTGACGGGGTAACAGTATTTTTTGAGGATTTGCAGGGTAAAGAGACGATTCAACCCCTAAAGGCCAGTGTTGCAATTGGTTGTGATGGTATTCACTCTGCAGTACGTCGACAATTTTATCCTGCTGAGGGAGGGCCAACATTCGGCGGCATTTATATGTGGAGGGGCGTGACTCGCGGTAAACCTGTATTAGGGGGCAATCAAATTATAAGAGCCGGACCTCTTAGAACTGGCAAACTGCTGGTATACCCATTGCACAACTACGACGATGGAACGCAACTTCTCAATTGGGTGGTTGAAAAACAAAGTGAAGTTTGCGAACTGGTTGATTGGAGTAAGCCCGGAAAATTGGAAGATTTTTTACCTTGGTTTAAAGACTGGACATACGATTGGTTGGATGTTCCGGAACTCTTTAAAAAAGCCAGCATGATTTTAGAGTATCCCATGGTCGATCGAGATCCAATACCCCAATGGTCTTTTGGTCGAATAACCCTCCTTGGTGATGCTGCTCATCCGATGTACCCAAGAGGTGGCAACGGCGCCGCTCAATCTATCATTGATGCAAGTGTGCTTGCACCCTTGTTAAAAAAATACGGCAATGATCCTGTTCAAGCTTTACAAGTATATGAACTTGAAAGAAGAGCTAAAACAACAAAAATTGTTAACACCAATCGCTCTCAACCACCTGATTTCATCATCGAGTCGGTTGATAAATTATCCCAAGGCAAGCCCTTTGCACATATCGATGATCTTATCTCTAAAGAAGAAATGAACACCATAGTAGAAAACTATCGAGCCGTTACCGGTGCGACCCTCAGCGCTGTCAACAAGGTTTGATCCCTGATCGATGTCATTTTTAGCCAATCAATCAACTTAAAGGTCCCTGTATGAACATTTTTAATTTTGTAAAGTGGAATCAGTTTATTGATGGTTTTGATCGCAGAAATATTTTGACGACTTTGGTGCTGCTCTTTATCTTTGCAATTGATCCGGGACGAGTCAACGCACAGGATTATCCGGCGAAAACTGTTCGGATCATTTCACCCTATTCAGCGGGAAGTGGCCCGGATGTTTTGTCCCGCGTCATTGCTGAGCAACTTACTAAAATTTGGAGCCAACAGGTCATCGTAGATGCCAAGCCTGGTGGCAATGGATTTATTGCGCTAGAAAGTGTAAAAAGAGGTTCTTCAGAGGGATATGATATTGGATTGGTCAGCAATGCACACATGACCATCAATCCGGCCTTGATCAAAAATATTCCATACGATTCTAAGGCGGACTTTGCCCCAGTAGCTATCCTTTACAACACCACTTTTTTTATTGCTACAAGTGTCAACGGTCCCTATAAAAGTCTGTCTCAGCTCATCTCATTTGCAAAAGCAAATCCTGGTCGAGTTTTTTATGGTTCTCCATACGTTGGTAGTCCGTCTCACTTGGGTGGCGCTTACCTTGAGTCATTAACGGGGACAAAAATGGTTCACGTTCCATTCAAAGACGTACTGCAAATTTACACGACGGTGGCAACCGGTCAAGTTGACTGGGCTTTGGGTTCTTATGGCAGCATGGCGGCATTGGTGCAAGCAGGTAAACTCAAACTTATGGCGGTTGCAGGTAAAAAACGTTTGCTCAGTCAACCTGATGTACCAACAGCCAATGAATTGTTGGGTCTCAAAGATTACGAGGTCAATTCTTGGGTGGCTTTCATTGCACCCAAGAATGTTCCAGATTCAGTGGTAAGAAAGATCAATGCAGATGTGAATCGGGTACTAGAGTCAGCAGAAACAAAACAGACACTCAATCAGCTCGGTTTTATTGGTGCAGCTGATTCGGTTGAGGGACTTGCGCGAATCATTGATACTGATCTTAAAATCAACTTTGATTTGGTTCGTAAATCTGGCATCACAGCTGAATAATTCTGTTTTTAAATGAACGACTTGATGGTTTTACTCTAGGTGACTTTGCTATCTCGCCGTTTAAAAAGCATAGGCGAACTGTGCCAGAGTGTATGAACTAGGCAATAGTACTGATTGACTTAAAAAATTACAGATTTAAAGTCGATTTTTTTGACGCTTGGAGTGAGCAGATGTTTTTGTCCATGAAGTGGATTGTTTCAGTACTTTTGATTTTTCCAAGTGTTGTCTTTTCTCAAGCTACTTATCCGAACAAGTCCATCAGGTTGGTGACGCCTTTTGAGGCGGGTGGCACGGTTGATGTGATTGGTCGCTCGGTCGTGAACGTCATCAACAAGCGCGGCGTGCTCAACATTTTCATTGACAACAAACCCGGTGCCAATGCCATGATCGGCTCCCTTGCAGTGGCCAAGGCTCAGCCTGACGGATACACCATTTTGAATGTATCTCCATCCATCATCATCAATACACTTGTGTCAAAGCCCGCCCCTTACGACACGCTAAAAGACTTCAGTCCCATTGGTGTTCTAGGGATTGGCAGTGGTTATTTGTTGGTGGTTAGAAAAGACTTGGCGGTGAATACTGTGCAGGACTTGATTGCCATGTCCAAATCTGCGACTAACCCCTTGACTTATGGCACACCAGGCGTTGGTAACGCACTGCATTTGGCCACAGAAAATTTTGCCTCCAAAGCTGGGATTCAGTTGTTGCACATCCCTTTCAAAGGCAGTGCGGGTGCCCTTAATGCTATTGTGGCCAGTCAAGTTGATGTCATGGTCTTGTCACCAGCGACGGTGCTGCCCTTCAAAGAGAATGGTCAGGTCAAAGTGCTGGCGTTTACTGGTTCATCCAGGGGGAAAGATTTCTCCAGCACGCCGATCATGAAAGAGGCGGGGCTGGACGACTGTGTCATCAAGGGCACCTGGGTGGGTTGGTTTGCGCCAAAGGGTACACCTAGCGAGGTCATCAGCAAGTTATCGACGGAGATCAAAATAGCGCTTAGGGATCCCCAGCTCAAAGATTCTTTGAGTGAGGGTGGCTTTGATGCGGATGGTCGCAGTCCTGCTGAGTTCATCAATTTTGTTAAAAACGAGCAGGACCGATACTCCGAGATCGTCAAGCGCCTTGACCTTCAAATCAAGTGATCTTTTTATTTCCAAACTAACCCATGAAGAATTTCCCCACACTCAGAGACTGGATTGATGATCTGGCCGAGCATGATTTATTGACCATTGCCAAACCAGGTTTGAGTTTGAACTTTGAGCTCGCCGCCTTGGCCCACCGACTCGATGGTGAGAAGGCCACCTTCTTTCCTAAGCCCAGTGGT
>Ga0114962_10003301_pt1 | contig 13104 bp, 10 predicted proteins | sample C_130820_MF_Meta_FD_87017 | JGI IMG/M metagenome (GOLD analysis project Ga0114962, IMG submission 87017) | Freshwater microbial communities from Lake Croche, Canada to study carbon cycling - C_130820_MF_MetaG | ecosystem: Environmental > Aquatic > Freshwater > Lake | place: Lake Croche, Canada... | reverse complement strand
TGAGAATCTTCAAAACATAGAACGCAGCAAGTCGGCCGCATCCAATCTCTTGATTGACCCAAGGAACAACTCTTCGACGGGGATCACCATAGCAACCGACGATGACCTTGTCAATGTCCAACAACTGGGGGCTGAACAAACCATTGACGAGAATTCTCAAACCCTTGCAGGCACTCCACAGAAAAGCGTCAATCCTACAATTTCAAAAGAAAATATAGCTGATCGTTCGGAAAAGATCGAAGCAGTATCCCTTAAAGATCGCAATATTCCATTGCCAACGGATGGCAAAGATGGTTCCGTGGTGCAAATTGATTTCAATCAAACTGTTGAAAGCACATTTGATAAAAAAGCACAACTGATTGAATCAATCAACAACATCACCAGCGCGGAGAATGTCAACCGAATGTTCAAAATCAACAATGCTTTGGATGAACTTCACGAAAAGTTAAATCTATTGCAACAAGGTTCCAGGGAAATCACGATTGACGATGTGGTGATCGCAAAAAAACAAGCACCCAAATTAAAAGACAAGCCTCGCAGCAACATCTCTGCCCTGCCTCCAAAAGTTGAGGAGCCCAACGCCATTGCGATTGAAGTTGCCAATCCAATCATTGAACAACCAACGATCACTCAGAAAGCACTGCCCACCAACAAGGTTAGCCTTGAAGCGGTCAAAGAATCTGACAATACTCAACGATTAGAGGTCGACTCCAATAAACCAGACAATACTATTGCGCTTGATGCCAGCAAACCTTTGCAAGCTTCAGAAAATGACCATGCGGCAGTGCTGACTGTTGCCAAAAATTCTTTAGCGCTTGCCAAGAAACAAAGCAACCCGACAACCCAGCTTGCCTCATCGACCGCTTCAACCTCCGCAATTTCCGCCGATACAGCATCCGCTCTAACCCCCGCTCTATCCCCGACTCCTGCACAGGCATTTGCCACGGCACCAGAACCAACTTCTGAAACCGCAAAGACCTCTTTGGCGGGAGCAGCATCGACTTTAACGAATCTCACTGCTTTGAGTCATGCTGCAAACCCACTGGCATCACTCTCACCAGTGATGGCAAGGAAATCCTCGATTCGGCGTCATGTCATCAACACAGTTCGACTTGTGGGCATCACCACATCATTGGCGTTGGTGACTGGGTTTACCCCTATGGGATGCGACTTGGTCCAATGCTCTTGGAAACAGCTAGAAGCACCTTTGAGCATTGAATTTCAAGAATATATTTTTAAAACCAAAGACGTCTTGTTGACGTTTTTTGGATAACATTTCGAGAACCTCATGAATTTCATTTCTAATACTTTTAGAGATAAAAATTCCGCAGAATTTAAATTCTGGAAATTGCTTATTAATTTCATTATTTTTATTTCCTGCATTGAGGTCGCCATTGAAACCGACAGATCAATTGCTACCAAGTTTGAATCCCAATTAAAGATACTCGAATACATCGCTGTTGCTTTTTTTACCCTTGATTACTTGGGCAACATCATCATCGCTAGAGATCGACTCAAATACATTTTTAGTATTTGGGGTTTGATTGATTTGCTTGCCATCCTCCCAACATTCTTGCAAATTGCTAGTCTCACGGGATTTCAGGGCGTCAAATTGATGCGCACTCTACAAGTCGCCAAAATGATGCGAATCTTCAAGATGCTCCATTTGGCCATCGAAACTTCCAAATCACAATCGGCCAAAACCGACCCCATCAAGACCAATCTAAAAATCTATTTCACCTGCTTTTTTTTGGTCATCATGACAAGCTCTACCTTGATGTACTACGTCGAAGGCGGGTGCTACACCGAAGATGTCTTGCAAGAGGGACAACACAAACTTGATGTGTTGACCAATTTAAAAAATACGGACTCTGACGTTGAAACTCCCTCACCCGTCTTCATGCCTCGGGATCCATTGACCGGCAATGAAATTCCTGAGGATAAACGGTTTTTCACCTCCATTCCACAAGCTGCGTGGTGGAGTTTTTTGGCAGTCACGGGCAATAGTGAGTCTTTCCCTGTCACATTGGGTGGGAAGATAATTGCGGCCTTCACTTACTTTTTAGGATTGATCCTCTTCGGTGTATTGATCAATATTGTTGGCAAATCGATCATGAAAAATTTCTTCATTGATCCTGATGCAGACAAAAACATCTCCAAAGAGGAGATCATCAATTTGATGATTCAACTCAATTGGATTTCTCATCAAGAAAAAATCGTTTTTCTAGAACTTCCTCAAGAAGAGATCAATTTGCGCATGCGAATATTGTGCCAATTGTGACCCCAACAATGATTGGGGCAAGCCCTTGGCTTGAACCCGGTCTACAAAGCGGTCCACATCATCCCCAAGCCCATCCCCTTTGGTGCTATCGCAGTCACTGAGAGTAGCGGATGTGAGATTTGTGAATTGAAGTGACTTTCAAGATTTTGCAATCCTTCGATTAAAAGCACGAAGGGTTCATTGAGCACTAAATACGGATAGATTGCTCTGTTTCCTCGCTCCATATTTCAAAGCCAAGTCCTCAAGTCAAGCCCTAACACGCGGCCAACCGTGGGGAGATCACAGTTACCAGCCTGGAGCCCGTCAAAATCTAGGTATTTCATCCAAGGGTCAAATGAGCGTGAGCAGTGTAGGCTCAGGTACTTCACCCTACAAGCTCACCTTCTCAACCTAATTTAATCGCCAACTTGAGGTTGACGACTTCAATCATGACTCAACTATACAAACACGCAATTCAACTGCTTTTATTTTGGATGACTTGGACTCTGACATTCGTTTGCATGGGTGAGGAGTATCCCAACCGTCCGATCAAATTCATCGTTCCCTTCACTGCAGGTGGTGGCGTTGACATCACCACCAGGCTCTTGGCTGAAAAACTCGTTTGGAATCAAAGAATTGTGGTTGAAAACCGTCCGGGCTCGGGGTCCATCAGTGGCACCGATGTGGTCGCCAAAAGTGCCCCTGACGGCTACACCTTTTTGATGGTCGCTCCTCCCTTCACCACCAATGCAGCCCTGATCAACAACTTGCCCTATGATGCATTGAAAGACTTTGCACCGGTAAGCCTGGTGGCCACAGCACCACTGTTGCTGATGGTCCACCCCAGTCTTGCCGTACACACTCCCCAAGAGCTCATCGAATACGCAAAAACGCACGAGGGTCAATTGGCCTACGGCAGCTCAGGCAATGGAGGTCCGCAGCATTTGGCCGGAGAGCTCTTTAAAAGCATGGCCAAGATTGACATGATCCATGTCCCTTACAAAGGCTCAGCCCCTGCAGCCATTGATTTACTGGGTGGACATGTTCAAGTGGGGTTTGGTGACTTGCTCACCGTGTTGCCTTACGTCAAATCGGGCAAACTCAGGCCTTTGGCGTTCACGGGCTCAAAACGCACGGTCATCATGCCAGAGCTCCCCAGTGTCAACGAAAGCGCACTACCAGGGTTTGAAGCCATGACCTGGTATGGACTGGTGGCCCGCGCAGGCACACCACAGCCATTGATCAATGCCATGCAAGCCGACATCGCCAGGGTAATGGCATTGCCCGAAGTCAAGAAACGCTTGGCCGATGAAGGCACCGATGTAGTTGCCAACGATCCCATTGCATTTGGAAGCTTTTTGAAAGCAGAAATTGAAAAAGTGAAAAAACTCTCCAAAATCACCAAAATCACATTGGACTGAACAATTCAAACCCGAGTTCTCAAAACCCAGCTGTCCATTTCAGTTCATCCCGCACATTACGTGGCTTGAATGAATGATAAAGCATCACACTTCCCAAAAAACTCCATGACAACACCAAAAGACTTGGCCTACCTGATTGCCAAAGACGATATCAAAGAAGTTTTAGCCCGTTATTTTCAAGGACTCGATCGATCAGACCGAGCCCAGGTGAAAGACTGTTTCACCGACGATGTGGTGTCTCATTATGATGGACGCTCTAGCATGAGAAATGGCGACAGCTCTGCACGCGTTGGCATTGAAGCGTTGATGAATTCACTCGTCACCTTCGATCGACACCAAAGCGGTGAGTGGAAAATCACGACTCATTTCATGGGCAACTTTAGTCTTCTGAGCCTTGAAGACAATCTGGCTCAAACCGAGACAAATGCAATTGCTTATATTGTGACCGATGAGCACGGAACAAACACGGTCACCATGCGCAGTTTAAGGTACTTGGACAGACTGCGAAACACACCCCAGGGCTGGAAGATCTGTGCGCGCACCCACACCCTGGACTGGAGTGCACAAACGCCCACCAATTTTCACATCACCATGCCACAAAGAGTTTCAGTCATCCATGGATGAGGATATCTCAACGGGTCTACTCTAATGGGTGATGGTTTGAAACATCAAGGATCCGATTGAGTTCAAGACATTGATTGACTTGTTGAATTGATCAGGCTGCTGCATTCAAAGACACCATTGCAAAAAGGAATCACATGACTTCAAAACGTTCACTCCTCTTGGCCATGGGAGCTGGGCTCGTGGCTTCAAGCTTTGCACAAACGACCAATCTTGCCGCCAAGCCCAAAGGGCCTGCGGTTTGGTTGGACCTTGATCAAGCTGAACTCGATGCAGCCTACGATCAGAGTGTCTATGCGCCCAATATTCAACTCATACAAAGTCAATACGCCAGCAACAGCGAATTGACGAGGCGTCGACTTGGAAACCCTCAGAACTTTTCGTATGGCCCGACCCTTGTTGAAAAACTCGATGTGTTTCTAAGCAAAAAGCTCAATGCCCCGATTAATATATTCATTCACGGCGGGGCATGGCGAGCGGGCAAGGCCAAGGATTTTGCCTACAACGCTGATCTATTTGTCAAGGCAGGTGCACACTGTGTGATTCCAGACTTCATCAATGTCTTGGAGTCCAATGGCGACTTGATGCCCATGGCCGAGCAAGTGCAGCGTTCCATTGCCTGGGTCTACAAGAATGCCAAAAGCTTCAACGGCGACCCCAATCAAATCTACCTCTCCAGCCACTCCTCAGGTGCACATTTGGCTGGTGTGGCTCTCACCACCGATTGGCAAAGGCTTTACGGTCTACCCATGAATATCATCAAAGGAGGCTTGCTGTGCAGCGGTATGTATGACCTCAAGCCTGTTCGGCTGTCTGCGCGCAGCGCTTACGTGAAATTCACCAATGCAATGGAAGAAGCATTGAGTTCACAAAGGCATTTGGATCTATTGAGCACCCCCCTCATCGTGGCCCATGGCTCCTTGGAAACACCCGAGTTTAAGCGACAAAGTCGTGATTTTGCCAAAGCCGTGAAAGACTCAGGCAAACCCATCGAGTTTGTGATCGGGCAAGGCTATAACCACTTTGAAATGCCTCAAACATTGGCGAACCCTTATGGCGTGTTAGGGGAATTGGTTCTCCAACAAATGGGACTGTCCTAAACTGCGTTGCCAATGCAACAAGGAGCAACAGGTGAAGGCAAGCACACGGGCGCGTCGTTTTTTTATTGCGGCTCCAGTTTGATATTGGTGGCTTGAATGACTTTTTGGGCCAACTGTCGGTCTTGTTTGGTGAATGTAGCAAAGGCCTCTTGTGTGCTCACCACTGGCTCAAAAGCTTGAATGGATAGAAAAGTCTCATTGAGGACTGGGTCGTGAACTGCTTTACTGAACGCCTGGTTCAATTGCTCCACCACCGATGATGGGGTCTTGGCGGGGGCAAAAATCCCGACCCACGCCTGCGTTCCTGGGTCCAAACCCAACTCATTCAAAGTGGGCACATTGGGCAACTGCGGCAAGCGCTTGGGTGTGGTGACCGCGAGCGCTTTCAATTTGCCCGACTTGATCAAGGGCAGAACAAAGCCAAGCGCCACATACGTGACATCGGACTCGCCTGAGAGTAACGCGGGAATGGTCTGTGTAGAGCCCTTGTAAGGCACATGGGTGATTTCAATTTTGGCCTGGTGGTCAATCCAACTCAAGTAAATGTGAGGATTACTCCCCACTCCAAAACTGGCCCAATTGATGGCCTTGGGATTGGATTTGGCGTAACTGATGAGTTCGGCCATCGAGTCATAAGGCGCTTTGGCCGAAGCAATGATCACCCCTGAAATTCTGACCAAATCGGCCACGGCCACAAAATCCCTGGCCGGATCGTAGGGCATTTTTGCAAACATGAAGGGGTTCAAGGACATGCCCTCCCCTGTGCCCAAACACACAGTGTAGCCGTCCGCAGCAGCCTTCGCACAAGCGTCAAAGGCAATGAAGCCGCTGGCACCCGGCTTGTTGTCCACCACAATGGGTTGTCCCAACTCACTTTGCGCTCGTTGCGCCACATTGCGAGCCAGCACATCAATCGCTCCTCCCGCTGGGTATTGCACCATCAATCGAATGGGGCGATTGGGAAAGTTCTGCGCCAACAAAAAGCCTTGTCCCCACTCAATAGCAAATACGAGGGTGAATTTCAAAGCAAATTTCAAAGTGATTTTCATTGTTTATGAATGTGTGAAGAGATGGTGAAGATGTGACGCTTTGGTTGAAGGCTTGAATTGATCAAGGCTCTTGTGAGTCCATCAAAATAAAGGCCACGCGGGCGTTTTTGCTTCCTCGGTTGACCCAGGCGTGGTTGGACGCTTGCTGCACCACCACATCACCTTCTTTCAAGTGAACTTCCGTATCATCGAGCAGCATGTCAATCTCACCCGAGAGGACCATTGCGTAATCAACCGTGCGGGTTCTGTGCATCATGGAGTGCCGTGGGGGGAATCCACGCTTGGGTACATTGTCGCCGACCACTTTCATCATGGTGTCCAGTGGCAAACGTTCAATTTTATCGGTGGTCGGCACAAAATCGACAATTCTGAACAAGGTACCATTCTTACCTGGAGACACGCCCACTTTGGTCTTGGCCCAGTCATCTTTGTCCGAAAAGTTCAAAGGATACTGCTGAGTCACCCACATATCTCCTGCTGGATTGGGCGACCGGTGGGTGTTCAAGTCCACTTTGTCATCAAAGAGAACCACCGCCTTGCCCGCACTGTCAACGCTGGTCACGACGCGCCTGATCTGCGGCACACCTGAAGGCGTTTGCGCCATGCACCAAGCGACACTGCTGGCGGCCACAAAGGATACCAAGATTTTGCTGATTGTCTTCATACGAGCCCCCTTAAAAACAGTGAAGGTACTGGATGATGTGCGGTTTGTCCATGATGCAACTACCTAGCGTTGAGCACTCGTGATGCGAACACGATTGGAGTTTCAATCTGGGGCTGACCATGGGCGCTCACACCACAGTCTCAAATGACGGGCAGCAGCAAATAACTGGGGTGCTCTGGGCTTGAATAGATGCTGCACTGGGTGTCAAAAATCGCTGGTGGGCGGTCTTGGGGATCGTTGTGCAAGAACCAACCCGAGCCCCGTTGCTCCCCGACTTCGTTCAATCGCTCAAAGTCTTGTCCCTGCACACACAATGTCAAGCGGTACCCCTTGGGCAAGTGCAAGCTCGAGGGCCAAATCTCCACCTCGACCGCGTAAACTTCATGAGGATTGAGGAGTTGCGTGGTTTGATGCGTGTGGTAGGGTCGATGGGGCAAGGTCTTGATGGGGTCCAAAGCACGTTGTGAGACCCTTAGCCAGCCTTGACTCACGGGAGAGCGTGGTTCAGTGGCACTGAAGAAGGTCACCTCTGTGCCGGCTTCATCAAACGCACGCAAGGTGACAAACAGGTCCATATCCCGAGTACTTGAAGACACGAACAGCTTGGCAACGGCGGGACCGGCAAAGCGCAAGTCGTCTTGCAAGGGCCCCAACTCAAAACTCACCCCCTCAGACCAAGCGCTGTAGTCAAAGCGTTCAGCGTGTGTGGGCAAGCTTGGGCTCAAGCGATTGCCACTCAAATACAGTGAGGTCCACTTCGTGCCTTCAAGTGGCCAACTCGCCCCCGTCAATTCGCCCTCTACATCGTCATTGACTGTGCGCATACTCACTTCAACGCGCGACTCGCGCTCCCAACCGTTGTCGAGTTGCTTTAAGTATCGATCGAAAAATCGCTGCTGCAGTTTGACATTTTCAGGCATCAAAAATGTCAAAAAATAAGAACCCGATTGAAGTTTGAGCCACTTGTCTTTGGAGGCGATGTTTAAAAAACCCTCCACTGTGCCCCTCAAATGCAGACCCAAGCCCCCGTAATTGGCCACCACGAGTGCAGGAATGTCGATCTGGTCAAAATTCGGACTGCGCGCTCGGTAAAAGGCATCATCCAAGGGGTGAGCCAAAATCTGACCGATGTAGTCTTTGCGGTTGCTCTCCAAGGCGGCTGCATCCAACACCGCAGGTCCAGTATTGCGCTCACCCGTGACGATGTCCACAAAAGGTGAGTCTGGATTTGCATATTGGTTTCGAAGAACGCTGCGGGTCCACCACCGTTTGGCAAAGCCACTGCCAAAAATACCGCCTTGTCGGGTGCGATCACGGTAGAAGTCGGAGGCACCTTGCCAAGGCACGATGGCGGCCAAATGGGGAGGCTTCAAAGATGCGATCATCCATTGCCCGGCAGCGTAGTATGAAATGCCAAGCAATCCAACTCGGCCGTTGCACCATGCCTGAACACCGGCCCATTCAATGGCGTCGTACAGGTCTTGGAACTCCGCGGGTGAATTGACATCGAGCATGCCAGGCGATTTGCCCGCTCCGCGGGAATCGATTTTCAGGACGTGGTAGCCCTCATAGACCCAGGACTCTGGATCGGGTGTCTCAAACACCAAGTGCTGAAGGGTCGAGTTGGCCGCGACTTCAGGACAACGGGCTTTGAGCTCCTCAAACGCTGGGGGCATGAATTGACTCAAATGCACGTCCTTACCGTAAGGCCCCAAGCTGAGCACCACGGGCTGATCACCCGAAATTGTCGAGCGGTAGAGGTTGGCAAACAAGTGGGCGCCATCTCGCATGGGAATTGGAACATTGCGCTCCATGAGGAAAGGTCCGCGTTTACCCTGAATTTCAATGGTTTGAGATGGCATGGTGTGTCTGATGGGTGGATGGTTGGGTCGGCTTTTGTCAAAGACAAGAAACCCGCGACGCAAGTCCCAAATTATCAACCCAAACTGAAAGATTGAAGGCCCTTGGAGTTCAGTAACTGTCCCAATAGACAACGTTCACACAAGCGTTTAAATTGCACTGATGTTTGGCATGGTTGGCCGGGCCATCCTTGGTGACCCAGCCAACATTTGCTCGTCAACCCTTCTGGCTCCCATGGTGTGGGGCTGGCCGCCTCGGACCCCTCATGACCCAACCTGTCCTCAACACACAACCCAACCCCAGGCCCAAACGCGTCGTGACGGGCCACGATCCAGAGGGACGCTCCATGGTGATCTTCAATGACCATGGGGCAGAAACGAAAATTCTTCACAAAGCCGGAGGACTCAAGCTCACCGAGCTCTGGGAAACCCATGAAACACCCGCTCAGCTGACTGGACAAGATGATCAGGCTCGACAAGTCCAAATGATTGAGCCCGAATTGGGTGGCAGTGTGTTTCGCCTGATTGAGTACCCTCCCGACGCCATTCGATTAAAAAAGATGGATCCCCAAGCTCACTTTGCCAGCATGGGCGTGGACACGAGTTTGGATCCCCACAAAGCGCACCCAGGAATGCACAAGACCCAGACCATCGATTACGCGGTCATTGTCAAGGGTGAAATTTATGCCGTATTGGACCGCGAGGAGGTGCTCTTGAGGACGGGAGACTGCTTGGTGCAACGCGGAACTCACCACGCCTGGAGCAATCGAAGTGATGAATCTTGCACGATTTGCTTTGTGCTCATCTCAGCCCTGGCCCCATGATGCACTCAACCCCATAGGTCATGTCATCTTCAAGGACAAGCCACGTTGAACCCCATCATCACACAGTGACCCCAAGCATTGACCTCACCCATGAATCACCGCGTGGATTACCAACTCCAGTGATCCCATCGCCATCAGCATATTTTGCAATAGGGCGAAACATGGAGGGCGAAACATGGAGGACGATGCATTATGAGCGGTGTATTGATGGGCAACAACTTGGGCACCATTCACAATGCGGTGGCCGACTACTCGCCCGATGAATCCCGACAGATCCACCGCTGCCCAACCATGACCTCACGTTTTTTGATGCAGACGGTTCACCCAAAACATGCCAAGAAACGAGCTCTAATGCAAGAAAATTTCAGGCCGTTCACCCTCTGGGCCCTTCAGTGGCCAAGACCTAATCGCTGGGTTCGATGCGGTTGCGTTTGATCAAATCGGCATATTCATTGCGCTCGAGTCGCATCGAGGCGGCCAAGGCAGACAATTCGGTGATCTCGGTCATCAAGCCTTGTTCTTGCAGCTTTGACGAAAAAGCTTTGCTTTGTGCCAACAAGTTCAAACTCTGGTGTATGGTTTGAACAATGGTGGCGGGTGTTGCACTCGGGGCCACCAAACTAAAGGAGCTGTGGGTGTTGACACCCGAGAGTCCAACATCGGCAAAGGTCGGCAACTTGGGGAACGAGGGTGTCTTGTATTCGCTGGCCAAGGCAAGCAGTTTGCCCGAATTGACCAAGGCCAAGGAAGACGCGGTGTCAGGCAACATGAATTTGATCTGGCCAGCGAGTAAATCCTGATAGGCCGGGGCAACCCCTTTATAAGGCACGTGCAAAAACTGCGCACCGGTTTTTTCCTCGATCATCCTCACTCCCAAATACGTGGTGCTGCCAGTGCCAGCAGACCCAAACGAGAGTTGTCCTGGGTCTTTTTTGCCAGCCTCGATCAAGGCTTGAGCGCTTTTGATGGGACTGCCCTGGGGCACCACCAAGACCAAAGGCCCCACGACCCGCGCGATGGGCACAAAGTCTTTGTCCGCATCGTAGGTCAAATTTTTATAAAGACTGCCATTGATGGTGAGTGCCGTGTTGGCCGAGACCAAAAAGGTGTAACCATCGGGGGGTGAATGTGCCACAAAAGCTGCGCCAATGTTGCCACTCGCCCCAGGGCGGTTTTCAACAATGAATTGCTGCTTGAACACATCGCCCAAAGCCTGACTCAAGAGTCGGGCATACATGTCGGTCCCTCCGCCAGGAGAGGATGAGACCACGAGCTTGACGGGGCGATTGGGCCAAACTTCTTGAGCCCAACTGCTGGCAACCCAAATGGTCCAACTCAAAGCCAGTAGGCATTGGGGTAAGCGATTCACAAGAAATTTCTTCAACATTCAAACCTCGTTTCAACCCATCATTGTTCGGCTTTGACACCAGACGCTTTGACCACTTTGGCCCATTTTTGAACTTGTCCATCCAAGTAACTGGTCGTTTGTGCAGGACTCAGGGTCATCGGGTTGGCACCCAACTCCAAAAACTGCGACTGCATGGGCGTGTCTTTCATGGCTTGAACCACCGCTTGGTTCAAGGTGCTCACCAAATTGGGGCTCATGCCTTTGGGGCCCACCAATGCAAAAAATGAGGTCGACTGCGCGTTGGCAAATCCCGACTCCGCCATGGTGGGCACATCGGGGAGTTGTGCAATGCGCGTGTCCGAGGTCACACTCAATGCCCTCAAGCGTCCAGCCTTCAAGTGACTGAGCAAGTTGGGGGGATTGTCAAACATGGCTTGAATTTGTCCACCCAACAAATCGACGAGTGCTGGTGCAGCCCCTTTGTAGGGCACATGCAACATGCGAATGTCGGTTTGCAAATTGAGCAATTCGCCCGACAGATGAAACGGCGAGCCCAAGCCCGGTGAGCCATAGGCCACTTGATTGGGGTGGGTCTTGACGTAGGCGACAAACTCTTTGAGGGTTTTGACTGGCAAACTGGTATTGATCACCAGCACGCAAGGGGACTCGGCCACCAATGAGATGGCTTGAAAGTCACGGGCGGGGTCGTAATTCAAATTGTTGAACAAGCTTGAATGAATGGCCAACGTGCTGGTGTTGCCCAGCAGCAAAGTGTAGCCATCGGGTGCTTCATGGGCCACGTAACCCGCCGCCAAGGTCCCCGCGGCACCGGCTCGGTTTTCCACAATGAAGGGCCCCTTGAGCACGTCTGTCAGTTTGTGGGCCAACATGCGCGCAATCAGGTCATTCGTCGCACCCGCCGTCAACGAGACCACAATTTTCACGGGACGCTCAGGATAGGTTTGCGCGTGCGACAGCGAGGATAGGCTCCATAGAATCGCCCAAAGGGCACCCAGGTAAAAAGGGAGGATTTTTTTCATGTTGACTTTTGGATGAACCCTTGCAAAGTTTATGGGCTTGAACCTTGTCTGGCCATTGGTGTTTACGGCTAGAGATGAAGATGCAATTCACGACAGATCAAAGTGATCCCAATTGAGCATCTTCAACAGCGGCAAATCCGAAACCCTGAGCAGCAGGCTGTTCTCATGGGCCACGTGCTCGTGCTCGTACCAACTTGGAACGGCCATCATGTCACCTCGCTGCCAGTTGAACTCACGCCCCTCCACCCGCGTCACGCCTTGGCCTTGTAAAACCACAAAAAGGTGATTGGCGGTGGTTTTGGGGCAACGCCAGTCTTGCTTGGCTTGCAGTGACACCACAAATCGGTCAAAACTGCACAACCTGGGTGGGCCCAACTCCATCAATTTCACCCCTGAGGCCTCGGCCGAGCGATGCAGCAACTCGGGCACAAAATCGGCATACGCAAAACGCATGGCCGACTTGGCATTGATCACGCCTGAGGCTTGGGGCTGGTGGGGATGGATTTGAAAAAACATTGGTCCCAAGAATTGAACCAAGGGCACATCCAAGAAATCTATCCAATACGCATCGTGCTCACTTTGGTTGTCGTGCCCGTGATAGCAACCATTGGGGGTCAACAGCACATCGCCATTCATCATGGGGACCGCTTGCCCATCGACCACGGTGTACGCGTTTTCATGCCCTTCCAAGATGACGCGCATGGCGTTGGGTGAGTGACGGTGACTGCGAGCAAGCTCCCCGGCTTTGACCATTTGATAGGCCCCCACCAAGGTGGAAACGGTGGCGTAATCGTTGCCAGGGATGGGGTTGGCCATGATGAGGTTTCTGCGCTCGGCGTGTTCGGTGCTCACCAAACGTCCCGCCGTGTGCAAGGCCGCACGCGCGTGTTTGAACTGCCAGTGTGCTGGCACAAAAAC
>Ga0114962_10003297_pt1 | contig 13116 bp, 11 predicted proteins | sample C_130820_MF_Meta_FD_87017 | JGI IMG/M metagenome (GOLD analysis project Ga0114962, IMG submission 87017) | Freshwater microbial communities from Lake Croche, Canada to study carbon cycling - C_130820_MF_MetaG | ecosystem: Environmental > Aquatic > Freshwater > Lake | place: Lake Croche, Canada... | reverse complement strand
TTTATACTTATGAGCAACAATTTGAACTCCAACGAATCTATCCCATCCAAAAAGAAAAAAATTATTGTATTAGGAAGTGGTCCTAATCGTATTGGACAAGGTATTGAATTTGATTATTGTTGTGTACACGGTTTACTTGCCGTAAAAGAGTCGGGTTACGAAGCCATTATGGTAAACTGTAATCCCGAAACCGTATCCACCGATTTTGACATGGCCGATAAATTATATTTCGAGCCTGTGTTTTGGGAACATCTTTGGGAAATTATTGAATTAGAACAACCCGAAGGCGTAATTGTACAATTAGGTGGACAAACTGCTTTAAAATTAGCAAAGCGTTTAACAGAGAGAGGGATTAAAATTATAGGTACTTCCTTTGATAGTTTAGATATCGCCGAGGACAGAGGTCGCTTTAGTGACTTGTTAAAAGAGTTGAAAATTCCTTATCCAAATTATGGTACTGCATACACTGCCGAAGAAGCGATTGAAGTTGCGAACCAAGTAGGTTACCCGGTTTTAGTAAGACCTAGTTATGTAATTGGTGGACAAAGAATGCGTATTGTAATTAATGACGCCGAAGTAGAAACTGCAGTGGTCAGTATTTTAAAACATATTCCTGATAATAAAATTTTGATTGACCATTTCTTAGATCGTTGTCAGGAAGCAGAAGTAGATGCCATTTTTGATGGGGAGACTTTTCATGTAATGGGTGTGATGGAACATATTGAACCAGCGGGTATTCATAGTGGAGATAGTAATGCGGTATTGCCTGCATTTAACTTAACGCCATTAATTGTGGCTACCATGGAATTTTACAGTGAGAAAATTGCAAGAGCTTTAAATATCAGAGGGTTGATTAATATTCAATTTGCCATAAAAGACGATCAAGTATATGTAATTGAAGCCAACCCAAGGGCTTCCAGAACTACACCGTTTATTGCAAAAGCATACCAAATACCTTATTTAAATATTGCTACTAAAATAATGTTGGGTGCTGCTAAGCTAACCGACTTTACCATGGAGAAAAAACTAGACGGTTTTGCGATTAAGGAACCTGTATTTAGCTTTGATAAATTCCCAGGCGTAAATAAAGAATTAGGACCAGAGATGAAGAGTACTGGAGAAGCCATCCGTTTTATCAAAGATTTACGCGATCCTTACTTTAGAACTTTATACAAGGAGCGTTCCATGAACTTGTCTCGTTAACATTTCATTAAGTGATAGTAAATCAAAGCCACCGTTCATGGGTGGCTTTGAAAAATCATAAGACAAATAATTAAACAGCCCTTAAATTTTATTAAGGGCTGTTTAATTTAACTTAGGGATTCACACCATGTTGGTCTACTAAATAAATAAAGGCTGCTATGTTTACAGCACCTAATAATAATTCACGCTTATTTACATTTTCAAACACATCGGTCTTTGCATGATGCAAATCAAAATAACGTTGACTATCTGGAATCAAGCTAGACATAATAATATTTTTATCATATCCCGTTAAAGGTCCAATATCCGCACCACCACCACCTGTTGTAACTTCCGTTCCATAAGGTTTTAATAATGGCGTCCATTTTTCAAAACGCGCAAATTGTGCAGGTGAACAAGTAATCGCAATTGCTCTTGGAGTGAATCCACCTTCATCACTTTCTAAAGCCAAAATATGTTTCTCTTTATTTGTTTTTGCTAACTCGGCATATTTAGCACCGCCTTTCCCACCATTTTCTTCATTGGCAAATAAAACAAAACGAATAGTATGTTTTGGTTGATAGTTTAATGCTTTCATGGTACGCAATACTTCCATTGCATGCACTACACCAGCACCATCATCATGTGCCCCTTCGTTTACATCCCAGCTATCTAAGTGACCACCAATGGTAATAATTTCTTCGGGATGTTCAGTACCTTTTAATTCAGCGACCACATTGTTCTCGTCTGCATCTGGTAAAAAGAAACCATAGGTTTGCATTTGCACTCTAAGGGTTTCTTTCTTTGCTTTTGCATATAAAGCTTTAGCATCATTGGGCCCTAAAGCGACTGCAGGAATTTTTGGTTGCGCTTCGTCATATACCATCGCACCTGTATGAGGCGCATTATCAGGCGCTGAACTTAAAGAATGTATCATTACCCCTACCGCTCCATATTTTGCAGCACGGCTAGGACCTGATCTTCGGTATACTCCCGATGCACCGTAGGCTTTAAATGTTTGTACCAAGGTTGGATCAAACTCGCTATTAAAATAAACAATCTTCCCTTTTACTTCATCTTTTCTTTTTTCCAACTCATCAAAATTAGCAACCGCTAATAAATCGGCTTCAATTAAACCATTACTCCCCAAAGAATTTCCTAAAGCCAATGCTTCTAGTTTTTGAATAGTAGGTTTACCATTAACACCAACTACGGCTGCGAAATCTTTGCCCCCTCTCTGCCAGCTTGGTGTTTTACATGCTTGGAAAAATACTTTGTCCGGATTAAATGACTCCATATTACGCTTTCCCCAAACAGCAGCATTTTGTTGTTGTGGTGAACCGGCTAAACGACCTCCAATTTTTTTAGTAAGTTCTCTTAACAAATCATAAGCCTTACCGTTGGTCATGATTTCATCAGACATTTTTTTAATCATCATACTATCTTGATTCACCTGTGCCTGAACCATCAAAGGCAAGCAAAAAACCAGTAAAAATAATCTACGCATAAGTTGGTATTTTAACATTCAAATAATTCTTAAATATAATTAAACTTTATCGGATATTTAGTTGTTAATTGCATATTCAACCTGTTAAAATGAAGATTGGTATTGTTTGTTATCCAACGTTTGGCGGAAGTGGTGTTTTAGCCACCGAGCTAGGAAAAGCTTTGGCAGAAAAAGGGCATGAAGTTCATTTTATTACCTACCAACAACCCGTTCGTTTAAATGGTTTCCATGCCAATATATTTTATCATGAAGTAAGGGTCCCTACCTATCCTTTATTTGATTACCCTCCTTATGAATTGGCTTTAGCTAGCACCATGGTAGATGTTATTTTAAACCACGACTTGGATTTAATACATGCACACTATGCCATACCACATGCATCGGCTGCTTATACCGCTAAACAAATTGTAAAGCAAAAAACTGGAAGATCCGTTCCGGTGATTACTACTTTGCACGGAACCGATATTACTTTAGTGGGGAGAGATAAAACTTACGAGCCAGTGGTTACTTTTTCCATTAATGAAAGTGATGCCATTACGGCCGTATCAGAAAATTTGAAAGAAGAGACTTTAAAGCATTTTGATATTCGTAAAAATATTCAGGTCATCAATAACTTTGTGGACCTACACCGATACGATAAAAAACCGGTGGCTGCTTTTAGACAAGTAATTGCGCCTCAGGGTGAAAAAATAATAGTGCACGCGTCTAACTTTAGAAAAATAAAAAGAATAGACGACGTGATGGAAATATTTAACAATATCCACAAAGCAATCCCATCAAAATTATTAATGGTGGGTGATGGTCCAGAACGTCCCGTAGCCGAAGACTTAGCAAGACAATATGGCATTGAAGCGGACGTACGTTTCTTAGGAAAGCAAGAGCAAATGGAAGAAATTTTAGCAGTGAGTGATATTTTTTTATTACCCTCGGAATATGAAAGTTTCGGATTAGCTGCTTTGGAGGCCATGGCCGCAAGTGCAGTGGTGGTTAGCTCTGATGCAGGAGGACTTGGCGAAGTAAATTTAGACGGTATAACTGGATACACCGCACCTGTGGGTGACGTAAAAACAATGAGTGAAAAAGCCATCGCTCTTTTACAAGATGAAGAAAAATTAAAAACCTTCAAGAAAAATGCTTTAAAACAAGCAAAGGTTTTTGATATTGCAAATATTATTCCTCAATACGAAGCATTGTATCGTTTGTATTGCCGAACAGGAGATTGTTAAATGCTGGTAATTCGTATTTAAAATTACACCAAGCAATTATTTATTTTGAATCGCTGAATGAATACTTGCTTTTATTTTTTCAATCGCAATAATAAGTTCGTCAATCGTAATACTTAAAGGAGGCGCAATTCGAATACGATCTTCCGCAAATAAAAACCAATCGGTAATAATGCCATTTTCAACACAAGCTGCTGTTATTTTTTTAACAAGCGCTGCAGATTCAAATTGCAAGGACATCCACAATCCAAAATGATTGCGATGTAAAATGGCAGGATGATGTAAATGCGTAATTAAATAATTTTCTTTTTCTTTAACCGATTCTATCCAACCACTGTTATGTAATATAGTAAGTGCCGCATTGCCTGCTGCACAGGAAACAGGATTCCCACCAAAGGTAGTGATATGGCCCAATACCGGATTTTGAGTAAGCGTAGACATCATTTTAGTACTCGAGATAAATGCACCTAATGGGAGTCCTCCGCCCAATGCCTTTCCCACCAATAAAACATCAGGTATAATATTAAACTGTTCAAAAGCAAATAAGGTGCCTGTTCGTCCAAAGCCGGACTGTATTTCGTCTACAATTAATAATATACATAGGGCATCACATTTTTTTCTTAGTGCAAGAATCCATTCTTTATTAGCTGGTGTGATACCTGTTTCTGCTTGTACGAGTTCTACCAACACACAGGCCACGGTGTTGTCTATTAATTCAATATCCTCCAAATGATTATAACGCAAATGCAAAATATCAGGTAGTAAGGGCCTATATGCATTTTTAAAATACTCATCTCCCATCACACTTAAGGCGCCCTGGGTACTTCCATGGTAAGCCCCTTCAAATGCTACTATTTTTGTACGACTCGTTACCCGCTTTGCTAATTTCATGGCTCCTTCGGTCGCTTCTGCTCCGCTATTGGTAAAATAAACACATTGCAATGTTTCGGGTAATAAACTTGTTAAGTGTTTTGCATATTGCACTTGGGGTGCTTGTACAAATTCACCATATACAATTACATGCATGTATTTTTCTACTTGTTCATGAATTGCTTTAATCACCGCGGGATGGCTATGGCCAATATTACAAACACTAAAACCTGCAATCATATCCATAAAGGCTTTGCCGGCTACATCATAAATATAAACGCCTTGTGCAGAAGCCACTTCAATGCCAATGGGCTTGTCGGAGGTTTGCGCCAAATGTTGGAAAAAAAGTTGTCTATTGTTTATTGTTTCCATTAAGAGTAAATTGCGCTACAAAAGTCGCATTTTTATGGCAACCATACTAGCCGTTCAGGGAAAAGAACCCCAATTTGGTGAAAATTGTTTTGTAGCTCCCAACGCCACCATTGTGGGGGACGTAGTTATGGGCAATGAATGCTCTATTTGGTTTAATGCAGTGATTAGAGGGGATGTACATTATATTAAAATGGGGAACAAAGTAAATATACAAGATGGGGCCATTATTCACTGTACTTACTTAAAACATCCAACCAATATAGGCAATAACGTTTCCATTGGCCATAATGCCATGGTGCATGGATGCACTATTCATGACAATGTATTAATTGGCATGGGCAGTATTGTAATGGATGGATGTATAGTACATTCCAATTCCATTATTGCAGCCGGTGCCGTAGTATTAGAAGGAACCATTGTAGAAGCTGGAAGTATTTATGCAGGCGTACCCGCTAAAAAAGTAAAAGCAGTAAGCGAGGAATTAATCAACGGAGAAATAAATAGAATCTCCAATAATTATGTGAAATATGCAAGTTGGTTTGAAGGGGCAAATGAAGCGCCTAAAAAGTAAATCCAAAAAGTAAGACCTTCTATTGATTTGTAAAACGGTTCTAATTACAACTATGAACTTTGCTTACTAGTATTTGAAAGTTTCAATGCCGTGCCATAAATCTACATAGCTAAAAAAACGCGCTTCGGTAATCAAACCCTTTTCCACAGCAGCTTTCACCGCACAACCGGGTTCGTTAATATGTTGACAATTATTAAACTGACACCCATTCATCTTTGCACGCATCTCGGGAAAATATTGAGCCAACACTTCTTTTTCCATATTTGCTAAGGCTAATTCACGCATACCAGGGGTATCAATAACCGAACCTCCAGTGGGCATATCATACATTTGAGAAAAAGTGGTGGTATGCATTCCTTTTCCACTCCAATCGCTTACCTCCTGCGTATCTATGTCTAAATCGGGAAATAAATAATTAATGAATGAAGATTTTCCTACGCCACTATGTCCACTTACTAAAGTGGTTTTATTTTGCAACAAAGATTTTATAGGTGCTAATCCTAATTGCTTTTCTATACTAATTAAAAACACTTTATATCCTATTGCCTCATACATTTTCTTCATCATTTCATAAATGGCCATTTCTTTTGCACCATATATATCTGACTTATTAAAAACAATAATCGCAGGTATATGAAAAGCTTCACATGAAATCAAAAAGCGGTCGATAAATCCTTGGGAGGTTTTAGGTGATTTTAAAGTGGCCAATAAAATAGATTGATCCAAATTGGAAGCAATAATATGTTGTTGTCGTTTATTATGTGGAGACTGCCTTGCAACATAATTATCGCGGTCTAAAATATCCGAAATCATTAGCGTTGGCTGATCCAGTTCGGTTTCACATTGCACCCAATCACCCACTGCAATGGGGTTGGTAGAGGTTCGATTGTCTAATTTTATAGCCCCTTTAATACGTGCTTGATAAAACAAACCCTCCTCCGTTTTTACGGAGTACCAACTACCGGTAGATTTGTAAACCCTTGCTTTCATGAGCCACGAAGATAACCCACAAAATCAATATCTTTGCAGTATGAGTGAATACGCACATGATAAAATTGTCCCTTTTGAAAAGAGCAAGGAAAACAAAAAAGAGCAGGTGGCAAATATGTTTAACGCAATTGCCAAAAGATACGATTTCTTAAATCGCTTTTTAAGTTTAGGCATTGATCAAGTTTGGAGAAAAAAAGCCATCAATGAATTTGGCAATCAACCACTAAATCATTTATTAGACATTGCAACTGGCACAGCGGATATGGCCCTAATGGCTAATAAAAGAATTCATCCTGCCAAAATTACTGGGATGGATATTTCTGAGGGCATGATGCAATATGGACGTATTAAAATTGAAAAAAAAGGACTTACTAATAAAATAGCCTTGGTTTTAGGAGATAGTACAGCTATTCCATTTGACAATAATCAATTTGATGGCGCCATGGTGGCCTTTGGTGTCCGTAATTTTGCAGATCTTGAAAAAGGTTTAACAGAAATTTATAGGGTTTTACAGCCAGGGAGCAAATTGGTAATTTTAGAGTTTTCTCAGCCTACAAGTGCCTGGTTTAAACCTATTTATCAATTTTATATGCAATGGATTACACCTACCATTGGCAAAATTTTTTCTGGAAACAAAGCCGCCTACTCTTATTTAAACAAAAGTGTGATTGCTTTTCCCGAAGGGAACGCATTTTTGGCTATTTTTGAGCAAGCAGGATTTAAACAAGTATCACAAAAAAATCTAAGTTTAGGAATATGCAGCATTTATTGCGGAAGCAAATAATTTTATTTGTATCACTTTTTGTGATTACAATAAACGCGAATGCTCAAACAGATGAAGTGTTCCAACAAGATCATGATGATTTGCCCTATTATTTGGGCATGAGTATGGGACTTAGTAATAGTTATTTGTCCTTAAAAAGAGGAAGTAATTTTATCACTCCTCCTGTAGGATCAGCCAACTTGATTGCGCCTATCCAAACAATGTATTTAAATTTAGGATTAACAGGTACTTTAAGACTAAATAATCGTTTTGCTTTAAGAGCAAACCCTACTTTATTAATTTCTGGCAATAGGAATACCTTCAATTACACGACCAATGATATAACAAACAATGGGGTACAGACATACTCCATTCCTTCCGTTATTATTGACTTGCCTATTGGAGTTAAGATTCAATCCGATCGTTACGATGCGTTTAAATATCCCAGTATAATGCGCCACTACCTTATTACAGGCGTAAAGTTTGGTTTTGATTTAGGAGCCGAAAAAGCTGCTTCAGTAAACACCACTCAGTCTTATCCAAATATCATTAAGGGATCAGACATGGCTATGGAACTTGGGTTGGGACTTAGTTTTTTTCTAAGATATGCAACCATTTCTCCCGAAGTAAAATTTAGCTATGGACTTAGAGACTTAAAAAAAACCAGTGATCCCAAGTATCCACTTGTTACAAGTTTAGACAAAATCACTTCTAATTTTATTTATTTCACGTTGCATATTGAGAACTAAAATTATGCAGGCTTATTTAATAAAAAACACCACAATCATTAATGAAGGCAAACGCATTCAGGGTGATGTATTTATTAAAAACGGGAAAATAGAAAAAATAGCACCCCAAATTGAAACCCTCGAAAAAGTAATAGAAATTGATGGCGAAAATCAATTTTTATTGCCTGGTGCCATTGACGATCAAGTTCATTTTAGAGAACCTGGATTAACCCATAAAGCAACTATTTATACCGAAGCAAAGGCTGCTGTAGCAGGCGGTGTGACTAGTTTTATGGAAATGCCCAATACCAACCCGCCTGTTTTTACACAAGATTTGTTAGAAGATAAATATGCTATTGGCGCTGCCACTTCGCTTGCGAATTATTCATTTTTTATGGGTACATCGCAGGATAATGTGGAAGAAGTATTAAAGACCAATAAAAAAAAGAATGACGTATGTGGGGTGAAAATATTTATGGGATCATCCACAGGTAATTTATTAGTGGACAATCCCATTATTTTAGAAAGTATATTTAGTAAATCGGAATTATTAATTGCCACCCATTGTGAGGAAGAAAGCATCATTAAGAAAAATAAAGCTGCCTTAGAAGCTATAAAGCCAAATTTGGAACCATCAGATCATGCAGTGATAAGAAACGAGGAAGCTTGTTTTGAATCTTCCTGGAAAGCCATTCAATTGGCACAAAAATTTGACACTAGACTTCATATTTTACATATAAGTACCGCAAAGGAATTGCAATTGTTTTCCAATTTACGTCCCTTAAAGGACAAACGCATCACTTCCGAAGTTTGTGTGCATCACTTACATTTTACATCCGATGATTATGCAAGATTAGGTAATTTAATAAAATGCAATCCTGCCATTAAAGGGCCAGCAAATAAAAAAGCATTGTGGGAAGGATTACTGGATGATCGTTTAGATATCATAGCAACCGACCATGCACCTCATACTTGGGAGGAAAAGCAAGAAGATTATATGCATGCACATGCGGGACTTCCCTTGGTTCAACATCCATTAATGCTTATGTTAAAATACGCACAGGAAGGTAAAATAAGCATAGAAAAAGTAGTGGAAAAAATGAGTCATGCCGTTGCAACTTGTTTTCAAATTAAGGACCGTGGTTTTATAAGAGAAGGCTACTACGCTGATTTAGTATTGGTTGGCGAAAAGCCATATACCATTACAAAGCAGAATATACTATATAAGTGTGGCTGGAGCCCATTAGAGGGCACTACTTTTCCTTTTCAAATTAATAGCACATTTGTAAATGGCCATTTGGCTTATCATTTAGGTGCATTTGATGAGTCTGAAAAAGGAGCTCGATTACAATTTTCAAGGGCTTAATTCAATTAAGTATAATGCAAGTAGACAAAATAACGCTACAGGATATTGGTTTATTTGATAGCGGAGACCATATTGGACTTTCGAGTCATTTAAACTTTTGTAAGTCCAATGGCGGCGCAGTTTATTTACAACAATTTTTATATGAGCCATTAAATAATCTTACCCAAATAGAACAAAGGCAGCATGCATTGCAAGCATTTATGGTGAGATTGGAACAGATGGATGATATGAAAATTACCAACGGCACTTGTTTAATTATTGAAAAATTATTTGAGACAAGTTTTAGCACAATCCCCACCCAAATTAGTTTGCCAGGGGCCTATTGGTATCAATTTTGGAATAAAGCCGATTATTCCCTGATAAAATATTCGGTGGAACACCTTGTATTATTTGTGCAAAATATGATGCACTGGGTTGATCTTTTTCAAGAAAAAACAGACAACCCTGTGATTGAAAAACTAGTTGATAAAATAAATAGATTGATTCAGCACCCCGAATTGCTACAAATAAAAGACAAAGAAAAAATTACCAACCCTCAGGAAATTTTACATCTAGGATATTTCTTTTTATACCAATTTAAAAATAATGCAAAAACCTTACTAGCATATTTTTATGAGGTAGATGCATTGTATAGTTTAGCAAAAGCACATGTCACCTATCATTTTCAATTCCCCATTTGGATAGACGACGAAAAGCCCTATTTACAAGTAGAGCAAGCAGCACACCCATTGGTTCATAATGCAATTGGCAATGATTTGATATTATCTCCTAACAAGAACTTTTTATTTTTGACAGGTGCGAATATGGCAGGCAAAAGTACATTCATAAAAACCATTGGCATTGTGGTTTATCTTGCCCATATCGGAATAGGTGCACCTGCAAAAAAGATTACACTGACAGTTATGGATGGCCTGATTACCAATTTAAATATTTCAGACAATGTAGTTAAAGGGGAAAGCTATTTTTACAATGAAGTACAAAGAATTAAAAATACGGTACAAAGAATTAATGATGGGAAAAAGAACTGTGTATTAATTGATGAGCTATTTAAAGGGACCAATATTATTGATGCAATGAAATGTAGTATCAAAGTAATTGAAGGTTTACAAAAATTGAGAAGCAGCTTATATATACTCTCTACTCATTTATACGAGATTAGTGAAAATCTAAAACAATACGAAAATATTCAATTTAGTTATTTTGAAACTGAGGTAAAGGATAAGGAATTATATTTTGGATACCACCTAACCCCAGGAATTAGCCAAGACCGTATAGGGTACCTTATTTTAGAAAGGGAAGGCGTTGTTAAATTATTGGATGAGCTTTAAAATTAAGACTTTTCAATACTTACTAAATTCAAGTATTTATACTTGAATATTATTATGCAATGATGTTTATTTTATGAGCAAAAATTATGCTTGTAAAAATAAAAGGAAGTGCTTTGTTAGGCATACAGGCCATCCTGATTACTATTGAAATTAATGTTAGCATGGGTCAAGGATATAGCATTGTTGGCCTGCCCGATAGTTCCGTAAAAGAAAGTTTAGACCGAACCGAAAGTGCTTTAAAGGCAAATGGGTTTCATATGCCTCGAACCAAAATATTAGTAAATCTATCCCCTGCCGATTTAAAAAAAACAGGCGCCGCTTTTGATTTACCTATTGCCATTGGTCTTATTGCCGCATCAGAACAATTAAATTCATTGACCCCATTGGATGAACTGTTGATAATGGGGGAACTAGGTTTGGATGGGTTATTGTATCCGATTAAAGGTAGTTTGGCGATGGCCATCAAAGCAAAATCTGAAGGATTAAAAGCATTGATTTTGCCCATTGAAAATGTAGAAGAAGCTAAAAAAATTGATGGGATTGCTATTTATGGATTTAGTCATTTAAAAGAAGTGGTTGAATTTTTGAAAACTGGATCATTCAATAATTCTAAACAAATTGTAAAAATTTCAAACTCACAAAAAACATCCTTGGCAAACGCGTTGCCTAATTTGGAGGATATCAAAGGACAAGCACATTGTAAAAGAGCCCTTGAAATTGCGAGTGCGGGTGGACACAATTTAATAATGATTGGCCCACCTGGCACTGGTAAAACCATGCTTGCAAAAAGTATCGTCTCCATTTTACCACCGCTTACCATAAAGGAAGCCATTGAAAATGCTCAAGTTATTGGCGCATCCAATAAAATTGCAAACCAGGATCAATTATTTTTTAAAAGACCGTTTAGGCAACCGCACCATACTATTTCAAACATTGCGATGATTGGGGGTGGTAGTTTTCCGCAGCCTGGAGAAATTTCTTTGGCACATAATGGAGTTTTATTTTTGGATGAACTCCCCGAATTCAAGCGAAATGTAATTGAAGTGCTTAGGCAACCTATGGAAGAGGGATTGGTTCACATTTCAAGAGCAAAGATGAATCTAATATTTCCAGCTAATTTTATGCTCATTGCTTCCATGAATCCATGTCCTTGTGGCTATTATAATCATCCCAACAAAGACTGTACCTGTAGCCTTAGTGCCATCCAAAAATACATACATAAAATATCTGGACCCCTGCTAGATCGCATTGACTTACATATCGAAGTAGCTCCACTTAACTACCAAACCCTATCCGAAACAAGTACAGGTTTAAATTCCAATGAAATAGCCATAAAAGTGCAGGATGCCAGAAAAATTCAAACAAATAGACTTGCGAAAGATGGCCTAGGATATACCAATGCTCAAATGAATCGGTCACAAATTAAAAAGTACTGTAACATAGATTCAGCTGGGTCCATTTTACTTGAAAAAGCCATGGATCGATTTCAACTAAGTGTCCGATCGCATGATCGAATTGTTAAAGTTGCAAGAACAATCGCCGATTTAGCGAACACAAAAGACATACAAACAGCCCATATTAGTGAAGCAATTCAGTATAGGTGTTTAGATAGATCAAGTTGGGGGACACTAAAAGACTAGCATACATCCAAGTTTGAAAGATTAATATTGACCTGTTTTAAGCATAACAAGTGTGCATGCTTCAATCGTATCTATTCCTTTTTCTTTTGCTAATGCTTGAAATTCAGGGTTTTCGGTGCCTGGATTAAATATGATACGCCTTGGAGCAAGACCAATTATTGCGTCATAATATTCCAGCTGCCCTGCAGGTCCTATATATAAGGTAACCGTATCAATGGTTCCTCCCTTTGGCCATTCATTTAAAATTTCGATATCACCAATTTGTCCTTTTTTTATTCCAAAAGGATAAACTGCATATCCTTTTTCATGTAAAAGTTGGGTCGCTAAAAAACTATAGCGTTCAGCATTTGGAGAAGCGCCCAAAACAAGTGTGGTAGGAGTTTGCATCCAACAAAGCTATTACTAAAAAATTAAATGGTTTTTATTTTGTGTCAATAAAAGATTGTAATTTTATAAAAATTAAATTACTAACTAAATTAAAATAACCTACATGGCAAAGTCAAAAAAGAAAAAAGCAGCACCAGCTAAAAAAGCAGTGGCTAAAAAAGCAACTAAGAAAGTTGTAAAAAAAGCAGC
>Ga0114962_10003296_pt1 | contig 13118 bp, 9 predicted proteins | sample C_130820_MF_Meta_FD_87017 | JGI IMG/M metagenome (GOLD analysis project Ga0114962, IMG submission 87017) | Freshwater microbial communities from Lake Croche, Canada to study carbon cycling - C_130820_MF_MetaG | ecosystem: Environmental > Aquatic > Freshwater > Lake | place: Lake Croche, Canada... | reverse complement strand
AATTTCCGCTCTCTCCCCTTCAGGGCAGTGAGCGAGGAAATGTGGGAGAGAACCCCAATCCACAGGATCCCTGCGGCCGATGATGGCTAGCCGTTCTAGTTCCGCAAGGACAGCATCTAAAGGGGCAGTGCTTGATCCAGCCAGGCAACGGCGCAGCGCGCCGAGTGCGATAGTGCGTTGGGCATTGCGGGGCGACCAAGCAAAGGTACTGCTGTCGGGCTCTTTGCGCGCCAGACATTGAGCAAGCTTGAATCGATCCACGATCGTCGGGTACTCCAAGCTCAGTTCAGCGAGGCGATGCTGCGCGTCATTGAGATCGGGACTGAGTGCCTTGGGTACGGTGCTGAGCACCTCGGCCAAGCTGCTTAAGGCCACTAGGCAGCCATTCCGGGAGCAGGCTGACTCAAGATGTTTGGATGCGTCTGAGGGCGCGTGAGGTCACTGCCTTCGACAATGGCGCTCGCGAGTTCCCGAGTCGTGATGATGACCTTCGCCTCGTCGATGAGGTCGGCTTCAATCTCGCCCGTGTCAACTGAATTCGTGACCACTTGGAAAGGGATGGCCCCGGAGCGGAGGGTTTCAATGAGCGCGAGTAGCCGTCCTCCGCGTCGATGACCTTCCATGATGGGTCCCGAGACGGTCTGGACTAAGCAAACGGAAGCCACGGTCTTTGCCGGAGGACCCAAGATCAGTGATGGCGTGGCGTAGAGGCGCAAGGCTCGACCGGAGAGTTCAACGGCCATGGGCTGGCGAAATCTTGGGAACCAGTGACTAGGCAGTTGTGGCCACTGGCGACGGATCTGGCCAGCGATCTCTTCCATGTAGAGGCGGTCCTTGCTCGCGAGCAGTTCATCAATCGCTGCATCCATCCCTCGGCCTCTGAGTTGCTCGCAAGCAGCCATCACGGGATCAAGAGCCTGAGGGGCGGTAAAGCGTTGGATAAAAAGCGTTGTGGTGAGTTGGCCGAGCAACTTCGCTACTGGAGTTCGAGTACTGGCGGGGGTGGCGAAACCAAACTGAAAGGGCGTGGCGAGGACGGGCTCAGTCCCTTCGCCGGCCTCGTAGCTTGCATCTTGTAACCACGCGCGAAGTCCTCCAGCTAGGGCTGGGTCTACCAGCGGCCGATTCCCTCTATCGCCACGGATAAGGGCTAAAACCTCGGCGCCAGAGGCTGTATTCCAGTTGCGTGATTCCATAGCTGGCACGTTAAGGAATGGCTGTAACGCCGATGCTCCTGACCTAGCCTGAGTCCATGACAGCCTTCGCCATCGTGTTTACGCTCTTCATCGCGGCTCTCATTGCGCTTGCGATCTTTACGGTCGCGTGGGCTTTGAAGCGCGATCGCCTTCGTCGCACAGAGCTGCTCAAGGAGCAGGGCCCTGATGCGAGTGCGACGACCTAGAGAAGACCTAGTGCCGCAGGCTGAGGAACTGCTCGACCTCGCTCGGTAGATTTTCCAAGGTGACTTCGTGCTCTGCCGAGAGCTGTTCTATGCGATCAGCAAGCTCATGGAGGTATCGCTCGCCCGGGAGGTAGCTGATGTAGTGACCCTGTTCGAAGACTCTTCTCGCCCCATTGGCATCCGTGGTGATGAATTCGGTGATCACCCCTTCGGGGCTTAGCGAACTATCCAGGTCTTTCCCGACCACGATCCGTAGCGGCCAGTTTTGAGATTCAGCAAAAATCAAAAAATCAGGAGGCGAGGAAAAGAAGACCCGGTCCTGAGTCTGGCGGGGTTCTTGGAGAAGTTCTAGGGCGTCATGCTCGGCACGGACTACATCTTCTTCAAACTGCAGTCGGACTGCGGTAGCAATGTCGCCCCTAGCTAAGAGCTCGTCGAGTTCTTTACGTTGCAGCTTGAGGAAGTCTGCGAAATCATCTTCAATGCTTGCCTCGTCGTAGAGATCAGTAGCGAAGCGTTTGGCGAAGTATCGCCGGGACCTCAAGATGTCATAGCGCTTGGTCACAATTTTTGCCGTGTTCCGCGCGGTGGAAGGAAGGAAACGGTGGGTTACCTCACCGCGTGGAGAGACCGTCACGAGGCCACCTCTGTCGGCGAGACGGAAAACCAGGTCTACTTCGTCGAGATAGAAGGCAAGGGCCTCGTCAAAACCACCGATGGCCACAAGCGCAGATCTCCTGGCTATCAAATTCGTTCCTATGGGGTAGGCCAGGCGCGGCGCAAAGGGCCTACACAGGTAGGGAGCTGCATCGACCGAGGGAAGTGTCTCAGCCGTTGCGTTTCCGAAACGGTCAGAAAAACTCGTTACTGCTTGAAATCCAATGCCGTCGGGACCTCGGGTTGGCCCACCCGTGGCCATTACTTCAGGGTCTTCAAAAACCTCAATCAGATCGATCAACCACCAAGGGTCGGCGACGGCGTCATCATCAAGGAAGGCGATAAATTCACCAGCTGCAGCGGCTATGCCGAGATTCCTGGATGCAGAAAGATTGGCCGCATCGTTGTGAACAATCTTGATTTTCCCCTGCCATAGGTCGAGGACCTCATTGGTCGCATCTTGAGAAGGGCCGGCAACAACTACGACTTCGACGACTAAGTCCTGGAGTTGAGCGAGCGAGTCCAGGGTGTCCGCGAGACTTTGACTGCGGTCTAGGGTGCATACGACCACCGAGACCTTTGCGGCTGAAGATTTGCTCACGAGGAGTGGTCGTTCGCCCCGTCGCCCCCGAGTAGCGGTCGCCCAGCGAGATCATCGATCTCACGCTGCATGGCCCTCAGTGCCAGATTTTGTTCGACAATCCCATCGACCACTGAGGTCCAGCGCTTCAAACCATGTTGCACGTCAGTGGCTGCCGACTCGAGGGCGCGAGCTCTGGCCTCGAGGGCGTCGGCTCTTACTTCGAGGGCCGCGATGCGCTCCGCGAGGCCGGCAGTGAGTGCGGCAATTTGTGGGTCGGTGACTTCGCGTGCGTGACCAACAATGTGCTGGTCAATCATGGTATGGAGTCGCTTGCGAATCACCGGTTAGTTCTCCACACTGCTGTGTTCACAGGCCGAGGCTACCAGCGAAAGTGCTTGCCTTAGGGCCTCTTAGCTAGCGAGGAGGGCAGTCCACCCCGGCATCGAATTGGATGGTGTTGTAGCGGCCATTCCAAGGCGGCCCATTAAAAATCCGTGATTGTTCGGCCACGAGGGAACATACAGCTCCCCAGGCAATCACCCCTAGGACATTGGGCCCCCTCGCGCCGTCGATCAAGGTGGGTCCACCGCCACCGAAAGCCACAGCCAAGAACACGGGCATCGTGAGATTCGTCAGTGAGTAGTTCCGGTACTCGGACATGGTGGCGTAGACCCCTGGTTTGAGACTTGCGTCCACACTCACGATCCCGTCATGCCAACCACTCAAGAGTTGAAACCAACGCTGCGTTTGTATGTCGCCGAGGCCGGTGTCGAGTCCAGAGTGGTTGTCGGGGTAACCCTCAGGATCGAGAATGACCCAGTCGGGCTGGAGCGCTAAACCACGTGAGCGGTAGGAAGCAATTTGCGTGGCCACCCATTTGCCTGCGGCCTTTCCGTCTCGGTAGAACGCTGCCGGAGATTGGTCTGCCTCGGGGACGCAGCCTCCACCTGAACCCTTGCTCGGTCCCGAAACTGTCCAGAAGGAAAGCCAGGTGACTCGCTTATTCGAGGACTGAATGGCCTTGCCGACGCGTTCATCAGCTCCCCCAAAAGCGTCACCGACATAAGGACTGTGGCAACTCCCGAGGGCACCGTGAGAGCCAATAATCTTCCATCCTTCGGCCACGGTGTTGCCCGGAGGATCGGGGTAGGCGTAGACCCCGGTTCCGGTGGGCGCTGGCAGAATATTGGCGCCGGCAAAAACATGAACTTCACCCTTAAAGAGCACCGGGGCGGGAAAGTTTCCAATATTGCGACCTGAGCCAGCGGTGACGGAAACGTCTCGTAGGCCCCAATGGCCAGAGGGGTTAGCGTAATTTTTCGCGTACTGGATGAGATCACCGTAAGAGGCCCGGGTAAAGACGCGGAGTTTTTCCCCATCAATCAAGATGGAAGGACGACCTTGGATGGTGCTTGAGCCAGTCAATACGGTCAGGTCAGTAATTTTCCAGGACGTAGGCTTGCTGAGGGAAGTCGCGGAAAATTTAAGCAAATGGCCGCTTGCGCTACTGACCATTCCTGATAATTGACTGTCGAAGACGGTGAGGGCTGGAGCGCCACCGACAATGAGAGGCTGGCCTGGCTGCCCCACTGTTCTTGAGGACCAATAACGTCCTCCGAAGTTGTCATTGGTAAAGAGCCCGAGTTTTTTGCCAGGCAGCGTTGCTGCGATCCACAGTTGGTTGCCATCGGGCCCTAGCGTGATTGATGGTAGGCCGGTGATGTTGCTTAAGCCGCCCACTCTGGTGACATCAGTAACCGTCCACCAAGGTTTTGCCGAGAGGTTCTTACTTGCGACGATGAGGTGATTGGACTGAGAGCGAATAGCAATGACGGTATTGCCACTTGCATTGATCGTTAATGAAGCCGTCCCTGTCACGAGTGGTGCGCGCCCGTCCTTGGTGAGATCGTGAGATTTCCAGGATCCACCCGGCTTAAGGCTGTACACGACGAGATGGCCGTTAACTGCAGTGGTTGCGACACAGAGCCCACCATCAGCGCTATTGATTGCGGCTGGCGAAGCCGTCATATTGAGGGCGTGCGTTGCAGCGGTGAGGTTGTAACTGTTCCAGTAGCTTCCACCGAGACTGTCATTAACTGTTTGGAGTAAGGCACCTGAACTTAAACGCGAGAAGACCGACAGACGATTGCTGGTGGAGGTGGCTGCAGGGTCCGCAACGGGGTAAGCCGAAGCGCTGGATGCGGAGAGATTGTAAGCATTCCAAGGCAACTGGGACGTGCCGTTATTCACAAATTCATAGGCTGGGTAAGCCGGCGATGAAGGCTCTGCTCCTGCGCTTCGGGGATTCACCAGACTGGGCAGGCAGGATACGAGGAGCGCAACGGATCCCAAGAGGCTGAAGAGGGCACGAGGGCTCTGCTTGGTCATGAGATCTTGAGCACGGAAATTTTTTCGTAAGCACATTGGCAACGACATTTCTTCACCAGCATCATCGTACTAAGTCAGTCCCCACGTTTGAGGGTCACACTCAGGAAAGCCTCAGAATTTAGGTCAAAGGCAACAGGCAAGAGCCAACACCTAAGGGGCACTAGGTGCTTCTGAGGTAGGCGACCAGCTGGTTGGTTGAGGTTCGTCCTTCAATGTAGAGCTTGCCATTGAGGCCAATAGCTGCTGAGGGACCAGCGGCGAAGAAGGGGAGCCCAAACTGCGTAGAAAGGTCGACTCCGCTCGTGGTAGGCGCAAGGTCTAGGCCCGAGAGCGTTTCAAGCAGGTGGCCTGAGGCGGATCGTGAGAAGAGCCGGAGGAAGCTCCCCTGAACGACTGCGGTGATTTCTGTAGTTGAAGCTGCCAAGTTTGAACTCGCTGAATAGTCAGTCGCCACCCATGACTTTGCCAGCGAACCGTTATTGGCGATCACCAGCATCGCTCCAGCATTCGTGATTGCAGCCACATAGATCGTGGGGTCTGGCCCTGGGCCCACGGCAATGCTCGGTGAAAGTTTCACATTGGGGGTGGGCAGTGCACCAGCCGACGCGCTATTGAGGTCTGTTGCTGACCACAATCTAGAGCCTACGGCGGAGTTCGTTAAGGCCATGAGATGAGATTTCGAGCTTCTCGCCACGATGACTTCATGGCTACCGGCAATGGCTACAGCCAGATTATTCGTCGCAACCAGTTTGGTCCCCGAAAGTGCTGTGAGGTCTGCAACTTGCCAACTCACGACACCAACGGCGTCGTTACTAAATCGCAGGATATGACTGTTGGATCCACGTGCGAATACGGCGATTGTTGAATCGGTTGGCAGTACCACGGGGTCACCAGATACGTTTTTCCCGACTTTCGAGGAGAGGTCAACAAGGCTCCAACTCGTCAGGTTGCTCGAGCTAAAGACCAGAAGGTGGTTCGCCGAGCTGCGGCCAACTACAACGAGTGCATTGCCTACCGTGGCGGCGGCGGGATTTGAGCCAATCACCGCATTCCCACCTGTGAGTACCGTGAGATCTCGCTTGGTGTAGCTCGCGCCACTGTCAGTCAAGAGGATGAGGTGCCCCTGCGCATTGCGGCTTACGGCCGCAATATTCACGCCGCTCGCGATGGGCGGAACGGCGACATTAGGAGAGCCAGCGACGGCACTTTTCGTTGATTGAAAGGAGGCACTCCAGGCACTTCGGAAGATCAGCGGACCTGTTGAGCCGAGGGTAACTCCCGCACTCCTGATTGATCCCGTCGTGCTTTGGGCCCTCGTGTCGGTAATCGTGAAGATTGCCACGCCGTTTTGATCAGCCAGAGCTGGTGATGGAGTGACGACTGCTGAGGTTGGCTTCACCAGCGTCAGGCTTAGGGCTTGACCGGCAATGACCGTGCCACCCGCATTGGCAACGGTGACCGTCACGGTGATGGCCGAAATGCCGTCAGCAAGTGCACTGGACTGATCCACGACGATAGAAGACCTCGCTGCAGAAGGCACGCTGGCAATGAGTGAGTAAGTGTTGAGGACGGGAACATCGTCACTGGAGTCAGTGACGATGATGGCTTGGGAGCCTGCTGTTGCTGGATTGGTCGTTCCATTGGCCACGATGCTTACTGCCGCCCCCGCAGGAATGGGAGAGGAAAGCGTGAGGCTCACAATATTTAAACTCAGTGACCCAATTCCGCTTGAGCGCACAATGGCACTGGGCTGCTGAGGAGATCCACCGTTAACGGCGACGGTATAGGAGCTGCTGTCGCTCGGCCAGACCGTGCCTCCGGGACCGCTCAGACTCAAACTTGTTCCCGTGTCCAACAAAGCATTGCCATTGGTGTAGTCAATGCTGTAGTCAGCGGTCATTCCGGTATGCGCATCGGAAAGGCTCACCGAACCATTAGCCAAGCAGAGATTCTCAATAAAGCTGGCGCTTGGTGTGCCCAGTCCGCTTGCAGGGTCATAGCCAGCGGTTGCTGAGAAGGAGCCGATCCCGAGAAGATCGTTATTGCCTCTGGTGATGTCGTTGAGCGCTGTGGCACTAGAAGCCGCTAGCGCATAGAGCACGGGATTGATCAAGCCAACTCTGGTAGCGCAACTTTCGTTGGTAAGCGCGATGGCAGCCGAGAGCAGGGGTGAGGCAGCTGAGGTCCCACCGATTTGAATCCAGCCTCCGTAGGAAGCCATATACATGATCATGTCGTAACTGGGGTCGGCTGCAGCAGAGATATCGGGCACTTGCCGCATCGACTCGCTGCCCGTTCCCGGCCCCCACTGCCAAGCAGGCCTAGTCCAGGTATTGGAGATGCCACCACCGCCGGCACCACCAGCGAAGGGGTCTTGGTCATTCCAGACTCTCTCAGTAGGCGGTGGACCGACGCTGGTCATCGTGGTGCCCCCCACTCCCGTCACGAGGGGCTGGCTTGCGGGGTCATCTACGGAAAGTGCAGGGTCACCATTCATGGCATAGCAATCCGAAGATCCTGAGTCACCAGATGCGGCGAGGACGGTCTGGCCCTGCGCTGCCATCTGGGTGAAGATCACATTTTCGGCGTCAGCCGAAGCCGTGCCATTGGCGGCCTCGCAGGCCCCCCATGACACACTGACGACGTCGGCAATGTTGTCAGAGGCAATCTGGGCGAATACATCGATTGGGCCCACGGCGTCGTTCGGTCCTTGGTAGACCTTGATGGCTGCTGAGGGTGCGAGGCTGGCAAACATCTGTATGTCGAGGGTGGGTTCAGCGCTCACGGCACCTATGGCGCCACCATCAACATTGACCTTGGAGATGACGGGGTTGATCCCGTAACAAGTGGTGTAGGACCGAATATCGCTGGGTGCATAGGGAGCGAGTTCGTACATGGCAACCGTTTGCCCGGTGCCGAGGTGGTCTGCGGCGTAAGCCGCGTCGAGACCGTAAGCATGGGCGAGCTGGTTGCCGGTGTAAGGACCACTTGGTGAACTGATCGCATTCACTGCTCCGCAGGCAGCAGGGCCAGTCGCGTTGCTGCTTAGGGTGTGGCTCTGCTGTGTGTCGCTCGGCTTAGTGGTGATGCCATGATGAATCCTGGGGAGCAGATTGGAGAGGCCAACGAGGCCTGCTACTGACTTCCCCAAGTTGCCACTTAGCCGTGGAGCACGATCAATGGCGTAGCCAAGCTGTCCTTTAAAACGGTAGGAGGAAAATGGGGAGTGCAAGAACTTCCCCACTTCGTCTGCACTACCGCTTATGGCAAGCATGAGTGATGAATGAGCCGCAGGCTTCACCGCGAGACCTGCTGAACCAAGTTGCTGACTCAGTGCATGAATGCTGGATTGACTTGGAGAAAAGCGTTGCTTGAATTCCGCGCTACTGATCGGCTGACGGTATTGCGGGCTGCTCGGTGTGGAGATGGCTGTCACCAGATTGTTGAGTTCGGCTTCATGCCGTGGGCGAAGGACGATTCGTAACGAGAGCTCGTGCTTCGCATCCAGTTTGCCAAGGCGTTGTGCTGAATTGGGGATTTGGGGTGCGCTACCCAGCGTGGCCAGGTCACCCATCGAGTTATGGTCAGGCCGCGTAGACCCGACTCCTTCACGGCTCAGTGCCTGACTCTGCTGATGATCTTTTGTTACTGACCGGCCCTGGCGATTGTTGTTGCGCGGCAGGACCGTCAGCGTGAGCACCAGAATTACGGCAAGCGAAAGGAACCCGCTGACGCTTATCCGTGCTGCATTGCGTGACATGGGGCCTCCGAGGGATGTGCCTGCCTTAGTTACTCTACGACCGATATCACATGCTTTTCGCTAGGGGCTTTCAGTTTCTTATGTGCGCTGGTATCCTTGGAGCTAGGCGGAGGACCTTGGCTTGCGGCAGTTAAGCCCCCTTGAGGAGGGGATCGGGTCCAGTGAAAGCAGTAATGGTCAGGTTGGCGGTGAGTGGCGTCCTTGTGGCCGCCGGTTCTTTGCTGCCTGCAATGACTGCGTCGGCCAGAACGCATGCCTATCCGCTTGGTGAATTTGCCTTCAGTTCGGGTAATTGGCAGTCCTTTAATCAAACCGCGAGTGCCTCGGGCCCGAAGGTAGTTTCGGCCACTTCTTCCGTCGTGACCGCTCAAGGCACCATGGCCTCCTTTGGCGTTTCCAAGGCTGGGGCTCTCATTGAGTACACCGATGACGGACTGGGAGGGAGGCTTTGGAATTCCTACGACCTTTCCACGGCGACCGCGGCAGCGTCAGCCACCGGGCGACCTACAGCGGTCGTGGCAGCTGCGAACTTGCAGGTCTTCTATCGGGGAACAGATTCACATCTTTGGATGCTTGCGCTTGATCAACTCCACGGTCGGCCATGGAATGCTTATGACTTAAGTACTTTGGCCTCGCTGGGGGAAATATCAAGCTCTCCCTTGGCTTCGGTAGACAGCCGCGGCCTTGTCCGCATTGCTGTGGCAAACAGTCTTGGCGAGGTAAATCTGATTGCGCATGACGGCAGGTTCTCTCACGCTTGGAATGCCTACAACCTCGGCCTCGTCTCCGGCGGCCCAAAGGCTTTGGGCAGCGTTGCGATTATCACCGATAGTGGGGGTTTCCAGCGTTTGTTCTATCGGAGCACCAATGGCCATCTGATTGAACTCATCAATAATCGTCGCTCCACGGCTATCTGGGCGATTCGAGATCTCACGGTCAGGGCTGCGATAGTGGTCGACGGCGATCCGTCAGTAGCGGTCGTGAGCGGCAAGCCGGTAATCCTTGGAGTCCATTCCGACCATCTCGTGGAGGCCTATTTAAGTGACCAAGGATGGCTTTCCCTAGATCGCTCCGTTGATGACCAAGCGCTCGCGTCTACCCAGGGAAGTCCCGCAGTCCTCGCTACGGGAGGCAGAAACTATGTGGAGATCGCTCGCACCAAGGCTAACCATCTCGTCAAATTGGCCATAACGGGTTTAGGCCAAACTGCTGGAGTTCGTGATCTATCCATGCAACCGAATGTGTTGGCCACGGTCGCCACTGATCCATCACTGGTTGAGCGTGAGGGCGGCCTCCATCTTTTTGCAGGCATCGCTGGGAGTATCACCCCACCACCGCCTCCACCCCCAACGGCAACTGTGGTCAGCATCGCGATCAGCCAAGACCAATCACATGCCAAGATTGTTGAGACTCCAGCAGGGTCAAATTGCAATCCCTTTAGCGCCTACTTCCATCGGGGTAAATCCCTTGGCTGCGCACCGAATACGAGTTCTGAAGCTTGGTGTAGTGATTTTGCGCAGTGGGTATGGGATAGCGCTGGGGGTATAGATACCACGGGAATTACCGGATGGAGCTTCACCTTTGTGACTTGGGGTCAGGCTCATGGAAGCTTTAAACGCGGAGCTAATAACAATCCTCAGATTGGTGATGCCGTGGTTTGGGGTGACTGGGCTTCAAGTTATGGCGCCCACGTTGGTCTCGTCACTGGCGTGAAAGGAAAACTCATCAAGGTTACGAGTGGGAATTCTGGGCCCAGTTATGACGCCCAGGGCAACGTAATTTCAGTGTGGACTTCGGCATACTTTGACCCCAGCACATCGGTCGACGGCCCCTATGGAATCTTGGGCTACACCTCTCCGGTCACAAATTCCGGCGGGTCCGCAATCGCTCCTCAGGCCCGAGCCCTGGGGGTGTCGCCGACAGCGGAGCAAATCAATTCCCAAGACGGTGGCCACTAAGCCAAAGTCGATGTTCGAGATGCTGTGGAAAGCAGCGCAGCCCTGCTTCGATCGGGTGCTTTACGGCTGCCCAAGGTGAACAGTAATGAGATCAAACACGCCGAAGCGAAATATCGTTACAAGCTTCGCAGACCGTCTCGGGAATAATCCCGAGTCGCATTAACTGCGCAAAACTGATGCATCCAAGACAGATGCCAAATGCCGCTTCCAGAACAGCTGCGGCGATAAGAGGAACCAAGACCCAGCGGCCCACTGACCAGCCCGAGGTGAGGGTGAGGATGGAAGCCGTTGCGGCAAAGGCGAGCCCTACGCCTTGAGCGAAGCGCTTGGGTGGTCCTGGCATCAACTTGGGTTCTTTCGAGAGTCTGGGCCCTATCACTTTCATTGCCAATTGCCCTAGTGGTGAGAGCCTTGGGCCAGTAGCGACTCTGGCGAGAAAGCCGTAGCTAAGGGGAATCAGCAGCCAAGGACTATCGAGGGCAAGGGCAAGTAGTGACATCAGCACCACGCCAGTAGCTACGGTACGCGCGGCATAGTCGTTCACCGGGTTGGGGAAGCTGAAGAATTCCTTTGCCTTCATCCCAATACCCTACCAGTTTGGTCAGGTTTTATTCCTGAGGCCTATCTCCGCTACCCTCAGATTGCACCAAGTCACGAGGCTTGGAGGAGAAGGGCTGACTCATGGTTCGACTGACCTGCATACTGCGAAGGAAGGCCGGCATGACCCCGGCTGAGTTTCATCAGCACTGGGAGCAGGTGCATGCGCCCCTCATTGAGCGACTCGCTGCGGGTTCCCATGTACTCAAATATGAGCAGCACCCTAGGCCCCTCGAGAGTTATAGCGGGGACGATGATCCTGGATTCGATGGGGTGACTCTCCAGTGGTTTGCCTCCATGGAAGCTTACGAAGCACACATGGCTGAGCCCGACTTTGCCGATATGTGGGCAGACATCGAGTCCTTTCTTGACGTCGGCGCGCTGCATTTTGTGGTGACGCCAGAGCCTGGTCGCCTCATCTTTGATCGCCGTTGAACAACTGCTGCGCATGATTGCCACGCCTAGGCACCAATTCGTTACTAACTTGGAGGCATGAGCCTCGTGTTGATGGAACCAAGCGATTTAGAAGCGCTTGATCCAGAGTTGATGCGAGCGGCTGGTGGTGTCATCGTGCGCATCGGCGAAGATGGTGCAGTTGAGTTTGCTGTTTGCCACCGTCCCGAGCGCACTGACTGGTCCTTTCCCAAGGGAAAGTTGGACGCGGGGGAGACTTTCGAACAAGCGGCACTCCGCGAAGTCGAAGAAGAAACGGGCCTTGTGTGCCGCATGGGTCCTTTTATCGGAACTACGCAATATGTCCACCGCAAGGGCCGGCCTAAAGTTGTCGCCTATTGGGCTATGACCGTGGTTGCCGGTGAGTTCACGGCCAATGAAGAAGTCGACCAGATGCTTTGGTGCGACCTCACTCACGCAGAACTTCTCCTGACCTATCCGAGAGATCGAGAACTTCTGCCTCGTGTGCTTGAAGTGCTCTCCCTACCTCACTGAGCTTTTGCTGGTTTAAGACCAGCCAAAAAAGCTGAGGATGGGTGAAGCAATTGCCCTTCCCACGCGAAATGCGCCTGAACTATATCCATATCCTGGGCAGCCAGTTGTAGGCCAAGTACCAGTAGTCGGCCAAAAAACATTGCAAAGGTGCAATCCGTCATCCGCTCGAACGTAGTTTGAAGGGACACCATCAATGATGGGACCCCAGCAGTGGCCAGGCGTGGACAACTCTTCGGCTAGGCAAGGAAGTGTTTGGGTGTAACGACCCTGACCATCGAGAACACTGCTCCCTGCATCACTGAATATTACTGATGAGGATGATGCAGCGGCGACTGCGTCGCGTAACGCGGACCTCACAAGAAGCCCACGAGTCTGGTTGAGGTTAGGGTTGCTGGAGTCGCCAATCGGCAAGGGGACGACATCTACAAGTGCCACCTTCCCTTTGAGCAGGATGCCAATTTCTGCGCCATAAGTGCTCTTGATTTGCTTGATATCTTGAGCCGAGTAAGGGACGGCATTGGGGTCGGCATTCTTGGCGCAGGCACCTGCGCCCATGCCCCCAAATTGTAAGATCACGGCAAGGGGGTGTTCTCGCTTGAGCGTGCTTGCTATGTCCGCAACCCAATGACAAAGACTCGTTCCGGGAAAGACCTGAATGGTCAATGAAATGTCGGGATTCACTGCAGCGAGTGATTGGGCCACCGAAGGACTGTCTTGATAAGCAACTGAGTCACCGAACATCGCCATTTTTATTGGTGCATGCTGGGAAATCAGGACGCTGGTCGTAGTTTTTCCACCGGGCCCTGTTGCGGTGATGGAGACCTT
>Ga0114962_10003293_pt1 | contig 13121 bp, 16 predicted proteins | sample C_130820_MF_Meta_FD_87017 | JGI IMG/M metagenome (GOLD analysis project Ga0114962, IMG submission 87017) | Freshwater microbial communities from Lake Croche, Canada to study carbon cycling - C_130820_MF_MetaG | ecosystem: Environmental > Aquatic > Freshwater > Lake | place: Lake Croche, Canada... | reverse complement strand
TCAAACAAGTTAACATCGTGATATATCAATATGCCTCCGGGATTGAGCAGGTTTTCGTACACATACTCAAACCACTGGTCGGCATTATGATGGTCACCATCGCTCATGATGAAATCGTATTTTTCTGTACAGCTGAACACATAGTCTCGTTCGGGACTGGTGATGATTTTGATACGATCACCGTATTTTTCTGTTATGTCCTCGGGCTGTTGTCCTCGCCAGTCGTGCCAATTATCAACAACTGTGTATTCATAGGGCTGTTGATTGAAGTCCAGTGCTTCCAATATGGCGTCAGTGGATTCGCCACCACCAATTCCAAATTCCAATATGGTTTTGGGTTTATTGGCTTTTACTAGTCCTGTTACTAAATGAGCATGAGCAACATCAATCTTCACACCTTCGTCTTGTCCAAATGGTATCATGTTAATTTCCTAATCATATCTTCTATGCCCTGTTCCAGGCTGTATCGTGTTCTAAATCCGTATTCAGTTTCTGCATAGTGGGTGTCACAACACCAAAATTTTGTATCATGGGCACGGTAAAATCTATCGTGATAGGTGACGGCAGCACTGCGTCCTGTTACTCGTTTCCATGCTTCAAATACTTGCAGGTTCGTGTACTGTGCCCCGGATCCAAAGTTTACTATTTCCCCTGCGGGCCATGTTTTGTTCAACATCATTTCAATGCCATTTACAAAGTCCTCAATATAGATGAAATCATGTACTCCGTCGTACAGTTCCATTGGCTCATTGTGTAAAAATGATCGATACAATTGTGGAAATAGTCTATGCGGACGTTCATATGCCCCGTATCCACTGTAAATGCGGGCTACCAGCGTTTGTAATCCAAATTGTCTAGCATATCCTTGACACAGCAACGTTGCTGCACCTTTGGTTGCTTCATAAACATTTTGCGGATTGATCATGTCTAACTCGCTGGAGGGATAGTCTACAGGACCATATTCACTGCTGGATCCTATCTGTATCATGCGAGTTGATTTATTACGTTTCACCCATTCTAGTATTTCTTCCACCATGCCAATGTTGGTATTGAACATTCGATCTGCATTATATATCTCACCTGCACAGTGTATGATGACATCGGGTTGATTGATGTTTAGTATATAAGTCAAATTGGCACCACGAGGGTATTCTACAATTTCGTGTCGGGACTCAAAGTGTTCTTTCAAACTCCGACCAAGAAATCCTGTTGTGCCAGTTATGAATAATTTCATCTAACTATTTGAGTTAACATCTTTTCAGCTTGAGTCATGCGTAGTGGTTTGTGTAGTCCGGGCCAATGCACAATCCAATCGCCACTATGCCATTCGGCATTGTTGCCCATAATGTCCATTCGCACATCACAGTAGTCATAGGGTTCTTGTATGTAACTATTCATATAACGCTGTGGTACAATCTTAACAATGCCACTACAATCTTCTAATGTGTCAATAATGACTTGTTGTTCTGCCCAATCTCGATCTCGGTAAGTTTCTTCCAAATCAATGATCATTTGCAAATAAGCTCTGCCTGCTTCACTGTTACGAGCAAGGAAGTTACCAGAATTGATGTTTAGTCTATCAACTGGTACAATAAAATGGTAATCATTGTCAATCTTTTCTTCCATGGTGATTGACAAATTGGTAATTGTAGCATCACATTCACTAAACAGCAACCATTCAATTTCTGGATGCTGTTTGAACAAGTCTGCTACATAGTGTATTTTGTTAAAGCCCATAATTGGACTGTATTTTGTTTCTTTTAGTACAAAGAACTTGTACCCATATCTATCACAGTATTCCTGTTTTGGTTTATCAGTTAAGTCTGCGAGGTCTTGATAGTTGTCTGTATTGATGCTGGCTACTGCGTACATGTGATCCTTGAAAAAATTGACTATGGGGTATTTATGTGCTTAAATACTGCTATGAACAAAATCTATGACTGCTTCACCTTTTATAACGAACTCGATTTATTGGAATTACGTTTAGCTGAATTGTACAACACAGTGGACCACTTTGTCATTGTGGAATCTAACCAAACCTTTACTAATCGAGCCAAACCATTTTTGTTTGACGAAAACAAAGAACGCTATGCCCGTTGGTTGGATAAAATTATTCACATCAAAGTGGAAGACATGCCTGGTAGTGACAATCCGTGGGACAACGAAATACATCAACGCAACAGCATCATGCGTGGACTAGTTGAAGCCAATGATGATGATATTGTATTCATCAGTGATGTTGACGAAGTACTACGTAGACAAGCGGCGGAATACATAAAAACCACTGATCAAACTTTATTTGCTCTACGTATGCCCATATTCAACTTCAAGTTTAACTATATAAAAGTTAACCCAGATCGTTACAATATTTGGGCCATGGCCGCCAGACGTAGTGTGTTCAATGATATTACTCCTAATAGTCTACGGGATATGCGTTTTGGATTTTTTAATTGTGAATACCAATTTAGCAATAGTGGCTGTGAAGTTATTGAACACGGCGGATGGCACTTTGGGTATCTGGGTGATCGAGAATATCTAATAGACAAAGCCAAAAGTTTTAGTCACCAAGAGGCCAACACTCCAGAATTTATAGCTCAAATTGATCCCGAAGCCAGTATTGCCAAACGTGCCAGCTGGCTACAAGATGGTGGCGACGTTTATGAAATTATAGAACTAGACACGTATTTTCCCAAATACCTATTAGACAATCAGAATAAATACCAACAATACATTTTAAAAGATCCAGTCACAACTGCCCAGGCACTGTTACCGGATGTACCATATTCAACTACATGAACAATTATACACTAGAAATAACCACAATGATTGGTTGCCCATTGATGTGCAACTACTGCCCACAAGATAGTCTACGAGACGCATACGGCGACGACATCAAGTATATGCGACTGGAAGATTTCAAAACCATAGTAGATAAATTGCCCAAAAATGTCAGACTAGACTTTAGTGGACAAGCCGAACCTTGGGTCAATCCAGCCTGTACTGACATGTTTGAGTATGCAATGCAAAAAGGATTTAGAGCCGCAATCTTTACCACACTTTACGACTGGGACGAAACAACGGTGCATCGTATGGGCGAGTTACTGTTACAGTATGCCAAACAAGTTGATATCTTTAAGATACACTTTCCCGACGAAGCTGGCAACATGAAGGGTTGGAAACCCAGTGCAGAATGGGAGTATGCCTACACTGGTATGCGTACCATTGTACGTGCCGCAGGCATACATTACGAAGCAATGACCATGAGTGATCATGGCACACATCCTGCTATAAATCATTTAGAAGGAGTAGGTGTCAGCCATATGTGGAGTATCGCAGCACACGATCGTGCTGGTACACTGGACAAAGATCAGGTCAAAGCACAACCAATTAGTTTCATACCCAAACACGAAGGTCCTATCAAATGTAGCAAGACTGATTTGTACAACCAAGGAGTATTGTTGCCCAATGGAGAAGTACTGTTGTGTTGTATGGACTATGACAAAAAACACGTTATGGGCAATTTGCTTGAACAAGAGTATGCCGACCTACAAACTAATCCAGCAATGGCACGTTTGTTAGAGTTAAATGCATTGCCACACTACACCAGTGAATCTTTATGCAAGAGCTGCACTGATGCTTGCCCGGCTTGACAATAGCCTTGCAATAGTATATAATAATCACATCAAATAGGATTGACATGTCAAAAATAGTATTAATTACCGGCGGGGCCGGATTTATAGCACATCACGCCATAGATAAAATGCTCCGTGAGACCGATTGGAAAATTGTTTGCTTAGATCGTTTAGATATTTCGGGCAATTTAAATAGATTACACGACATGCTACAGGATCATGATCCAAAGATGGTAGCAGAACGATTGCGTATTGTATTTCATGACCTCAAAGCAGAACTAAACAGTCAAATTGTACAAGACATTGGTCACATAGACATTGTGTTGCACTTGGCCGCAGGGTCGCACGTAGATAGATCAATCACATATCCCATGGAATTTGTACAGGACAATGTGATTGGCACAGTTAACATGTTGGATTATGCAAGAAAAAATTTACCTAACCTGGAACGTTTCGTATACTTCTCCACAGACGAGATTTTTGGTGTGGCGCCGCCTGGCGTGTCTTATCGAGAATATGATAGGTACAACTCAACCAACCCGTATTCGGCTAGCAAAGCGGCAGCAGAAGAGTTCTGTGTCGCTTATGAAAACACATATAAAATGCCTATTGTGGTCACACATACCATGAATGTGTTTGGCGAACGTCAGCATCCTGAAAAGTTTATTCCCGGCACAATACAAAAAGTACGTGATGGCCAAAAGGTCATTATCCATGCTGACCCCACTAAGACCTCAGCAGGCACACGTATGTATATTCATGCTCGAGATGTAGCAGAGGGATTGATGTTTATTTTACAAACACTACCAGCCGACTATAAACACACCGGCGACTATGGTTGGGCACACTGTCCCAAGTTTAACCTAGTGGGCACAGAAGAAGTAGACAACCTGACACTGGCACAGTGGATTGCGGCAGGTGTTGGTAAAGAATTAATTTATGAAATGATTGACTTTCATGGAAGCCGTCCGGGACATGACCTGCGTTATGCTCTAGATGGTGGCTTGCTAAAACAACTGGGTTGGGAGCCAAAAATTAAACTAAGCGAACGAATCAACGAAATGGTCAAATGGACCTTGGAGAACAAAAGATGGCTCAGCAAGTAAAACACGCATTTATCGTAACAAGTGCAATCAACAGCAAGTTTGGAGTATTCACTCCGCCCCAACGTCTACTGCAAACATTTGATACAATTAACAGTATCAAGGCCCGAGTACCGGGTGCAAAAATTATTGTAATGGAATGTGCTGGCACATCAGTAAATGAACAACAGGAAAATCTATTGAGAATGAACTGTGATGTTTTTATCAATTGTAGCAATGACGAAGATGTACAGGCACTGTATGACAGCGACAATTGGGACGTGGTAAAAAATGGCACAGAAATTATGTGTTTTAGTCGTGTGCTGAGCATTTTACAAAATGAAAAAATGTTAGATGGCATTGACCGTGTACACAAAATGTCGGGACGTTATATTTTAAACGACATGTTTGATCTAGAACTGTACGAACAATTGGGTCTACAGAATAAGATAATCATTGGGCCAAAACATCAAAGCCAGTTTCCCATTGAAACTACCACAGTACCATTACAATATATGGCACGGTTGTGGTCGTGGCCCAATACCATGACCAAAGAGGTCATTGATGTTTATATACAATCATTTAAGTTCTTTGCTGAACGTTTGGCGGCAGGTGGCTATGTGGACATTGAACATGTTCTTTACAAGTTTCTTCCAGTAGAACATGTTCATGAAGTGCAAAATCTTGGTGTAGAAGGAAAGATTGCCCCCAACGGTGCTGCAATCAAGAACTGATGAGCGATTGTACTCCCATTACTGAATGCTTGGCCTGTGGTAGCACAGATCTGGTGCCCACATTATCCTTGGGCGATCAACCATTGGCCAATAACTTCCAGAAGCATCCAGGAGTCCGTGAAGAAGATGCTTGGTATCCATTGGCGGTAAATCGTTGTTTACATTGTGACCATTTACAACTCACTCACGCAGTAGATCCAAAGATAATTTACACACATTATCTCTATGTTAGTGGAACCAGCGGCACATACCTTGAATACATGGATTGGTATGCTCGATTTGTACGTGAACAGTTTGCACATTGGACAACAAGTGTGTTGGACATTGGCTGTAATGATGGCAGTCAACTCAATGCATTTCGACAGTTAGGTTATAAAACGTACGGTGTAGATCCTGCAGAAAATTTATACAGCATATCCAGTGCCAATCATCAAGTCACATTGGGATTTTGGAATCAAGAAACTGCTGACAGTTTTGGAGATCAGAGGTTTGATGTTATAACAACACAAAATGCATTTGCCCACATAACTGATCCGTTGTCTTACTTGAAATTGGCCAAAGAAAGACTGGCCCATAGTGGTCGTATCTTTATCAGTACCAGTCAAGCTGACATGGTCGTCAATGGCGAATTTGACACAATTTATCATGAACACATCAGCTACTACAATGCTGAGTCTATGAAAGCTCTAGCTGAACGTGCTGGGTTACATTTGATTGATGTAGTTAAGACTCCCATACATGGTACCAGTTACATTTTTGTATTGGGACGAGAACCCATAAACAGCCAACGTATCAACAACACATTGGCCATGGAATCTCGACTGCACATGGGATCTACTTATCGTAAGTGGTCCGAGGATGTAAGCCAGTTACTTGTGGACCTTAAAGATCAGATAGAGGAATATCGTCATTGGAGATATACCATTGTGGGATACGGTGCTGCTGCCAAAGGCATGACATTGATCAATGCCAGTAACATACATCTTGACTGTGTAATAGATGACAATCCCTTGAAGCAGGGTCTGTATTGTCCGGGCACAGCCATTCCTGTTGTCAGTATCAATTGGCTGGATCAAATCACTGATGATGACGAAAAGGTTGTATTTGTGCCGTTGGCTTGGAATTTCTACAACGAAATCAAACGCAAGATACAGGCTAAACGCAACAATACTGAAGATATATTTTTAAGATATTTCCCCACAATCTCCAGTGAATGTGACGCAAGCCAAACACCACTATGAATTTAGAAAAACCCATTAACATACTTGTACGTAGACGTGCCGCAATTGGCGATGTAATTATGAGCACAGGTGTTGTGCGTGAACTCAAACGTATATACGGTGACAACTGCAATATTGACATTGCCACAGAGTGTATAGAAGTATATCGCAACAATCCCAACATTAGACATATATGTCATACCAATGCCATGCCGGATATTGGCTCATATGACAAATACATCAACTTAGATGATGCATATGAACTAAATCCCACAGGCAACTATTTAGACAATTATTTTTATCGTGCATTTGGTCAAACAGACCTGAATCAACGTCCTGAATTATTCCCCAGTGATGACGACCGTGCAGCCGTAGATGCTGACTTAAAAGACATTGGGGATAAATTTATTACAGTGCATATGCGTAATTGGCATTGGGGTGCAAAGAACATAAGCATGGATGTTTGGTTAGAAGTCTATGCAAAACTGTTTGAACAAAGAGCAGACTTTAAAATTGTCTGCGTGGGCGGCGAAACAGATTTCTATATTGAAGACCATCCCCTGTTTGTTGATCTACGTGCCAAATATACTAGTCAACAATTAACATATCTAATGGATCATGCCGCTTGTTTTGTGGGAATTGATTCGGGACCATTCCATTGTGCGGCCGCTAGTGGCACGCACATTGTAGCATTATTAACACATTTACACCCAGAACGTATTGTGCCACTAGGTGCAAGTTATGTACAGACAAACGAAGATTGCCGTGGTTGCAACGATGATCAAGCAAGACCTGTGCGTCAACTAGTATGCAAAAAGGGCAACTACCCTTGCATAAACAATTTTGACACAGAGGCAATAACACAGGCAATATTAAGGACATTAACATGAGACATTGGTTTGAATTTTTTGGACATATCAAAAGCAAAGGGTTCAATCCCACTACTATAGTAGATGTTGGTGTAGCTACAGACACTGAAGATTTACATCGTCACTTTCCATCAGCTCGATATCTGTTTGTTGAACCTTTGGCAGAATTTGAGCCAAGTCTACAAAAACTTTGCCAACAATACAATGGTACATATATGCTTGCAGCCGCAGGATCAAAAGACGGAGAATTAACTATCCATGTTAGTCCGGATCTAGGTGGCACCAGTAAATTTGAATTGGTTAATGCCGAAATATTTGATATGAAGTCAAGGACAGTACCGCAGTTTACTATTGACACCATGTGGAAAGCATTAGATTTATCTGGACCTGCACTACTTAAAATTGATGTGCAAGGAGCAGAACTTGATGTAATAGCAGGTACCAAACAGACATTGACCAACTTCGAAGTCATTATACTTGAAGTAGGCATGATAGAGACTTATGTCGGGCAACCCATATTTCATGAATACATTGCGTTTATGGCCCAAAGAGATTATGTTGTATATGACATCATACACACAGGATATGGCGACACAGGACTGTTGTCTCAAATTGACCTAGTATTTGTCAAACGCAACGGACAATTTAGACAAGATCTACGTTCAGTAACAACAGAAGAAAAAGCACGTGGACTAAATCAATATAAAGGTATTACTAGAAATGAAGACCTATAGACACTCAGGTACACTAGGCGATCTTATCTACAGTTTATCTGTAGTTAAAAAAATGGACGGTGGCGAATTTAAAGTGGCTCTGCACAACATTGAAAACTGTGTTAGCCAATATGGATACAGACCTGATGAAGTTGACGTGGCACACAAGGGTCGCTTTACTGAACAAGACTTTAAATGGCTACAGCCTTTGTTAGAAAGTCAAAGTTATATTACACAGGCAACAACTTGGCAGCAGGGCGATGCAGAGCCTGATGTGGATCTTGATCGTTTTCGCGGCGTGTTGTTTCGTGGGTTTGAAGGCAACTACGTGGAAGCATATCATAGAACATTCAATTTGCCATTTACAATGAGTGATTATGACACACCTTGGTTGACCGTTGATCCCATTACGGTCAGACCAATGGTAGTAAGTAGAACATTTAGATATAGAGATCCTGCAGCAGATGCTGTATGGAAAGAAATGGTCACAACTGGTAATTTGATAGAGTTGGGTATTTTTGTGGGAACACCAGCAGAGTATAAAGATTTTTATGATGTAACAGGAGTGGAAATGCCCTTTCAACCTGTCAAAGACTTTTTGGAATTGGCCAGAATTGTTGCTGGTGCTGATCTAGTCATGGCCAATCAAAATTTTGTTTACAGTCTTGCAATGGGACTGGGCAAACAAAGCATATTAGAAACAATCAAGATCAAGCCATTGATCAACAATGAATGTTTCTTTCCAAGACAGAATTGTCAATATTTTTAGTTGACAAACTGTAACGTCTATTGTATAATAGACAATGAATAATCATTTAATAAAAAGGAGTTTATGATGAAACTTAGACCGCTATTAGATAGGGTTGTAGTCCGCCGAGTTGACAGTCCAACTGTGACAAAGGGTGGCATCGTTATCCCAGATGCCGCAGCCGAGAAAGCCGATCAAGGTACAGTACTAGCAGTGGGACCAGGTCGTCGTGACAAGGATGGCACGATAACTGCCCTAGGCGTTGTTCCCGATAACCGTGTGCTATTTGGTAAACTGTCAGGACAAATTGTCAAGATTGACGGAGAAGAATTGTTAATTTTAAAAGAGGAAGATATCCTCGCCGTAATTAATTAAGGAGAAAATATGGCTGCAAAAGAAGTAAAATTTGGTGATGAATCACGTGCTCGCATGGTCGAGGGTGTCAACATCCTTGCCAATGCTGTTAAGGTCACACTGGGTCCCAAGGGACGTAACGTGGTAATTGAACGTAGTTTTGGTGGACCTAGTGTAACCAAAGACGGCGTTACAGTTGCCAAAGAGATTGAGCTTAAAGACAAGTTGCAAAACATGGGTGCTCAAATGGTCAAAGAAGTAGCAAGTCGTACAGCAGACAACGCTGGTGACGGTACTACTACTGCCACAGTACTTGCTCAAGCAATTGTCAAAGAGGGCATGAAATATGTCACAGCGGGACATAACCCCATGGACCTCAAGCGTGGCATTGAAGAAGCCACAACAGCACTGGTAACAGCATTGGATTCAATTAGTAAGCCCTGTGAAACAGATGAAGAAATTTCACAAGTTGGCAGTATCAGTGCAAACGGTGATGCAGGTATTGGCAAGATGATTGCCGATGCCATGGCCAAAGTTGGTAAAGAAGGTGTTATCACTGTAGAGTCTGGCAAGAGCCTACAAGACGAACTTGAAGTTGTTGAAGGTATGCAGTTTGATCGTGGTTACTTAAGCCCATACTTTATTACCAATCAAGAACGTCAAACAGTGGAAATGGATCAACCATTTATTCTGTTGTTTGACAAAAAGATCACAAACATTCGTGATCTAATACCTGTACTTGAAGGTGTACAAAAGTCCGGCAAGCCATTGTTGATTGTTGCAGAAGATGTAGAAGGCGAAGCTCTTGCTACATTGGTTGTGAACAACATGCGTGGTGTTGTTAAGACTTGTGCTATCAAAGCTCCGGGCTTTGGTGATCGTCGCAAAGACATGCTGGGTGACTTGGCTATCCTAACAGGCGGTAAAGTTGTTGCTGAAGAACTTGGTCTTACATTGGACAAGATTACAGTTGAACATTTGGGCATGGCTGCTAGAGTTGAGATCAACAAAGAAACCACAATTATTATTGATGGTGCAGGCAACACAGAAGAAATTGCGGCACGAGTTGCTGCAATACGTGTACTGGCTGCCGAATCTACCAGTGAATACGACAAAGAAAAATTGTTGGAACGTGTGGCCAAATTGGCTGGCGGGGTTGCTGTGATCAAAGTAGGTGCCGCAACTGAAGTGGAAATGAAAGAGAAGAAAGATCGTATTGACGATGCTTTACATGCCACTAAGGCCGCTGTACAAGATGGTATTGTTCCTGGTGGCGGTGTAGCATTTATCCGTGCTAAACAATTGATCAATATCGTGGCCAGTACCCCAGACAAACAAGCTGGAGTCAACATTGTGTTAAGAGCAATCGAAGAACCATTGCGTCAAATTGTTACCAATGCTGGCGTTAGTGCTGACGTTGTAATGAATCAAGTGGCTGCAGGCACAGGCAACTATGGATACAATGCCGCAACTGAACAATATGGCGACATGTTGGCTCAGGGTGTTATTGATCCAACTAAGGTTGCTAAAACAGCACTAGTAAATGCCGCAAGCGTTGCTGGTCTACTGTTAACTACAGAATGTGCAATTTTTGATCTACCCAAAGATCCAAACAATCCGCAACCCGGAATGCCACACATGATGTAAGTAAGTACTAACTTACACAGACCCGCTACGGCGGGTTTTGTTTTGACAGTTAATTGATTAGATTGTATAATACAGTTTTAACAGGAGAACACTATGGTTACATTAAACGGACAACGGGTAGTAGACATCGAAATTGATGATGTTGATGCTAGGGACTATCCAGATTTTTGTGATGCACATTTTTCCTATGCAGTCTACGAAGGCTCGGGCATAGAACTCACTGACGAAGAGCTTGATCAACTCACTGAAGAATACCCCGGGCTACTGGGCGAGATGGCCTACGAATACTACATGTAATTGTTGTATTTTTACAACATATCAAATATATTTGATGTGAATGCGTCAAGATGGACAAAAATGGTACTATAATAATTACTTGTTCAACTAAAACGGTAATTACTTATGCAATTCATCTCTGCACCCGTTAGTACTATGTATGTCAAACTTGTACCACAAAAACGCAACAATCAAACTATTGCTTACAACCTACTTGTCAGTGACCAACCACAAGTAACTGTAAAAACTTCTGTGTACATAAAAAGTTTTGCACCGGATCTAGAATTAGATACCGTGCCCATGCATGCCGAACAAATACGTTCTTCACTTAATTACAAAACTATAATTTTTGCATAAAAACAACAGCCATTTTGTAAAAAGTGGCCGTTTGCGTTATAATAAACACATTGTTAAACAACACGTAGGAGTTAGTAAATGTCTCAAAGTTTCATCCGTATTTTGTCAGGTGCATATCGTAACACTGATGTGTCGAACAAAATCTTTCAATTGGTAGAACAATTTAAAGAAGGTAAAAAAGGCGGTTTTGTTACTGTTGCCAATAACGGTACATTCCCTGGATTCCCAGAACAATTGCGTATCAAAGTTGATCGTCCTTCAGACTACGAGTTTGCAAATGGCGAAGACTTTGTACCAGAAGTTTTATCAGTTACTGAAGCAGACACAACACTGGAGTCAGACGAAGAAGTTATTGAACGCATTCGTAAGCGTTTTGAAATTCTCGATGAGATGACCAAGGCCGCAACCAACGGCGACATTCGTGCAATGATTGTTAGTGGTCCTCCCGGAGTTGGCAAGTCATATGGTGTTGAACAGATCATTGACAAAGCCTGTTTGTTCGATCAAATCGCAGGCAAACGTCTACGTGCAGAAGTTGTTAAAGGAAGTGCAACGGCACTTGGCTTGTACAGTACACTTTACAAATACAGTGATCCCAACTGTGTGTTGGTATTTGATGACTGCGACAGCATTTTACTTGACGATGTCAGCTTGAACTTGCTCAAAGGTGCACTGGATTCGGGCAAGAAGCGTAAGATCTCTTGGTTGGCGGACAGCAACCTGCTGCGTCGTGAAGGCATCCCAGATTCATTCAACTTCAATGGCAGTGTAATCTTTATTACCAACATCAAATTTGACACCATGCGTAGCCAAAAACTACGTGACCATTTAGATGCATTGCAAAGCCGTTGCCACTACTTGGATCTAACACTTGACACAATGCGTGACAAGATTTTACGTATCAAGCAAATTGCCAAAGATGGTGCATTGTTTGCAGACATGGATCTTGACACTGTTGCTCAAGACGAAGTTATTAACTTTATGGAAACAAATAAAGAAAAGCTTCGTGAGATGAGTCTGCGTATGGCAATTAAGATTGCACAATTACGTAAAAGCTTTCCAACCAATTGGTCTGCAATGGCTCAAACAACTTGCATGAAACCTGCGTAAGTATTTTTCAACGTTAATCAAAGGAGTTAATTATGACAACTGCAAATCAATCTGCAATCGATTATATCAATGCAAACAAATCTGGAATGAAAACGTATAGCCGGCACGGGCTATATCACGTTGCAAGAGAAGTAACTGGTAAAATCCTCGGCGGTAGTCGTCAAAACTTAGAAATGATTGCACGGGCTGTTGAAGGCACTTATCTTGTCAAGAGACGCCGTGGATACATTGTTTTTTAAGATTTAAATTTAAAGAACCCCGCAGTGTGCGTAACGGCAATGTCAATAAGTCCGTTTCGATAAAATAAAGGAAATATATGACAGACCGTTTTGATTTAGAACAACAGATACTAGATTGCTGGAAAATCACAGATGACATT
>Ga0114962_10003292_pt1 | contig 13121 bp, 11 predicted proteins | sample C_130820_MF_Meta_FD_87017 | JGI IMG/M metagenome (GOLD analysis project Ga0114962, IMG submission 87017) | Freshwater microbial communities from Lake Croche, Canada to study carbon cycling - C_130820_MF_MetaG | ecosystem: Environmental > Aquatic > Freshwater > Lake | place: Lake Croche, Canada... | reverse complement strand
ACTGCCTTCTTTACGGCTGGAGCCTTCTTAACTGCTGCTTTCTTGGCAGGAGCTTTCTTAGCTACTGCCTTCTTAGCTGGGGCTTTTTTAACAGCCACAGTTCCTCCTCGAGGTGATAACTTCGGACTTCCCGAAAGTTCTTAGTAATAGCGTGACAGAAAATTAGCTACTTATGTATTGTTTTGCAAAGTTTGCGTAGGCGTGTCGAAAATTTTTCTGATGCCTATTTCTACCTGAATTGGTTGTGCATTTGTATCGCACAGACGCCAACACGATTGATGTTGAATCTAGTTATATGAGTGTGCCGAATCTGGATAGACCTTATTCGCAACGTCAAGCGCCCAGTCGTTAATTCCACTCTTGATAATTGCGCGCAACTCTGCGTACTGCTTCACAAATTTTGCTGGCGTGCCTGGGGTCAAACCGAGAAGGTCTTGCCACACAATTACCTGTGCATCAGTATCTACTCCAGCACCGATGCCAATCGTTGGTATTGAAACTGCGGCAGTAATTTCTGCCGCAAGTTCCTGGGGTACGACTTCAAGAACAATCGCAAAGGCTCCTGCTTCTTCGAGGGCCTTAGCATCCTCGATCAGCTGCTTGCCCTTCTCTCCGCGACCTTGTACACGGTAACCGCCCATGCCGTGCACAGATTGGGGAGTGAGGCCAATGTGGCCCATCACTGCGATCCCAGCTTGAGTCAGTGTTCGCACATGTTCTGCCATGTGTCCACCGCCTTCAAGTTTCACAGCGTGGGCATTGCCTCGCTTCATGAACTCAATGGCCGTTGCAAGGGCTTGAGATGGTGATTCTTGGTAGGAACCGAAAGGTAAATCAGCAACGACCATTGCACGAGTACTACCTCGCTCCACTGCAGCCACGAGTGGCACTAAGTCGTCAACAGTGATTGGGATGGTCGAGTCGTAGCCGTAGACCACCATGGCTGCAGAATCTCCAACGAGTAAAACCGGGAAGCCCGTTTCGTCAAAGATCCCCGCTGTCAGTGCGTCGTAACAAGTAATCATCGGCCACTTATCGCCAGCCTGCTTTGCAGCAAGTAGGTCTGCCGTGGTCACTCGTCGAATGCTTTGGCCACCGTACAACATATTTTTCTCCAATCTCGAGGCTGGCGCGCAGTCCCCGGACTTTGTTACTTCACATCTTGCCACTTATTGGTCATAGGTAGGCGACGGTCCTTGCCAAATGCGCGCTTAGACACTTTGGTGCCAGGTGGATACTGTCGGCGCTTGTACTCAGCACGATCAGTGAGAAGGAGAACTCGAGCAACAGAATCAGGGTGGTATCCAAGCGCAACAATCTGCTCAAGGTTCATGTCATCTTCCACGTAAGCGTGCAAAATGCCATCCAGTTCTTCGTAGTCAGGCAAGCTGTCACTATCAAGTTGCCCCGGGCGTAGTTCTGCACTCGGCGGCTTTGTGATGCTTGACTCGGGGATGGGCGGAACTTGTCCTGAATCGAGAGCTTGCTGATTGCGCCACAGGGACAGCGCCCAGACATCTGTTTTTGGCAAGTCCTTGATTGGCGCAAAACCGCCCACGGCATCGCCATAAATAGTTGAGTAACCAACGGCAAGTTCACTCTTGTTGCCAGTCGCCAAAACAAGATGTCCTTCTTGATTGGAAATACCCATCAAAGTTGTACCGCGCACACGCGCCTGAAGATTTTCTTCTGCGAGACCAGTGAGGCCCAGATTGTCGAGATAACTTGTGACCATCGGCGCAATAGGAACAGTTCTGAAATGAAGTCCCATTCGTTGCGCAAGATCAGCTGCATCAGTCCGTGAATGTTCTGATGAGTACTCGGATGGCATCGAAACTCCGTAGACGCGATCGGGTCCAAGAGCGTCGCAGGCGAGAGCAGCAACGAAAGCAGAATCAATACCGCCCGAAAGTCCGATGAGTACTGAGGCAAAACCATTCTTGGCCACATAGTCGTGCAGTCCAGTGACAAGAGCTTCATAAACTTCGCCAAGTGGATCGAGTCGGTCCCACTCTTGCGGTGTTGTTAACGGCACGCTTTCTGCCGCGATGCTGGAAGGGAGAACGACAATGTGCTCACCACTAGCAAGCTCATTGCGCGAAGTGGAATCGGCCAGCGTGAGATCCACAATAAGAATGTCCTCGTGGAACTGCGGGCTACGTGCAAGCACTGCGCCTTCAGAGTCCACAACGAGCGAGTCGCCATCAAAGACCAACTCGTCTTGACCACCACACATGTTGACATAGGCAAGTGGCGCACCGACTTGAGCGGCTCGACGTTTGACTAATGCAAGTCGAACGTCGTCCTTCTCTCGCTCGTAAGGTGAGCCGTTTAGGACGACAAGTAGACCGATGCTCTCGTCAGTCAGCTTGGCGATTGTGCCACCGTCCTGCCACAGATCCTCGCAAATGGCTATGGCAATGTCAGTGCCGAATGCACGAAAGACCAACGCTCGTTCGCCTGGAACAAAGTAACGATATTCATCGAACACTCCGTAGTTGGGCAGATGATGCTTGGCGTAGTTTGCTACTACCTTGCCCTGATGAATTACCGCCGCACAGTTCATAGGTGCACCGCGAGGTACGCCAAGCTCTTGAGAGTCACCGTCCGAGGTGCCCTTCAGGTAGCCAACGACCGCCACTAACTCGCCGAGTCCCTCATCGAGTAACTCGCTCGCAAGGCGTCCTAGTTCCCGCTCGGAGGCTGCTTGAAATGATGGCCGCAGAGCAAGGTCTTCCACGGGGTAGCCAGTGATGACCATTTCAGGGAAAGCGACAATGTTGGCCCCGGCATTGGCTGCCTGGCGTGCGACTTCAAGGCACAAGAGTCGGTTACCGGAGAGGTCTCCGACCGTGGGATTCACCTGAGCGAGCGCGAGTTTTATGTGAGACACGTCTCTAGCGTAACTTGCGAGCGAATTGCGACTCTGTAACACAGCCGTAACGCATGACAGTCACTATTGACTTGTGAACAAGCAGACTGATTTCGTCCTCAGAACTATGGAAGAACGTGACATACGCTTTGTGCGTCTCTGGTTTACCGACGTCTTAGGCATGCTGAAGTCGGTAGCAATTGCGCCAGCCGAACTCGAGGGAGCATTTGCTGAAGGTATCGGTTTCGATGGCTCCGCGATTGAAGGCTTTGCCCGCGTGGCCGAGGCAGACATGTTGGCCAAGCCAGACCCTGATACGTTCGCAATCTTGCCTTGGCGTGGTGAAGAGAGCGGTGTCGCTCGGATGTTCTGCAACATCACAACCCCCAATGGCTCGCCAGCTTCTGCTGATTCGCGCAATGTTCTGATGCGCGCGCTAGCGAAAGCGGCTGAGAAGGGCTTCACGTTCTACACGCATCCTGAGGTTGAGTTTTTCCTCTTCAAGAATGCACCTGAATACGGAGTGCCGCCTGTGCCGGTGGATGAAGTTGGTTACTTTGATCACTCTCCTCGTGGCATAGGTTACGACTTCAGACGACAGGCCATCACCATGCTTGAAGCTATGGGGATTTCAGTTGAGTTCAGTCACCATGAAGGTGCCCCTGGGCAGCAAGAAATTGATTTGCGTTATGCCGATGCTCTGACCACAGCCGACAACATCATGACCTTCCGCGTCGTGATGAAGGAGGTTGCTCTGGAGCAAGGTGTGTACGCATCCTTCATGCCTAAGCCGTTTACTCAGCATCCGGGTTCAGGAATGCATACCCACGTTTCACTTTTTGAAGGTGATCAGAATGCCTTCTATGAGGCTGGAGCAGAATTCCAGTTGAGTCAGATAGGTCGTCAGTTTATTGCGGGACTTCTACGTCACGCACCAGAAATCACTGCAGTAACAAACCAGTGGGTCAATTCCTACAAGCGTCTGAGTGGTGGTGGGGAGGCGCCGTCCTACATCACGTGGGGTCATAACAATCGTTCTGCTCTCGTGCGCATCCCGATGTACAAGCCATCTAAGGGAAACTCCACCAGAGTTGAATTCAGGTCGATTGACTCTGCCTGTAATCCATATCTCGCTTTCGCTTTGATGTTGAGTGCTGGCATGAAAGGTATTGAGGAGGGGTACGAGCTCCCGCCGGGTGCCGAAGATGATGTTTGGTCGCTGACTGATGCTGAGCGTGTGGCCATGGGAATCAATCCGCTGCCGCAGTCATTGGGTCAAGCCATTACAGCCATGGAGCAGAGTGAATTGGTTGCCGAAACCCTTGGCGACCACGTGTTTGAATTCTTCCTGCGTAATAAGCGAGCGGAGTGGGAAGAGTACCGCGCTCAAGTAACTCCGTTTGAGCTCAATCGATACTTGCCGGTCCTCTAAGGGATGCCCGAGTCACTCGATCAGTTCTTCAAGCGACACTCAGAATTAGCGGCGAATTCTCCGCAACACGTATCTGCTAAGACTCACTGATCGCAACCAAGTCAATACAATAAATCAAAACATTACAGAAGTAACTAAATAAGAAAAAGGGAAACGCATGAGTACGCAAGCAATGGGTCCAGTAGTTCTGGTGGACACTTGGGCAAGCAAAGTATCGGACCGAAATACAGTGCTGCTTCGCAATGCTGTACTCGTTGGCGGACTCGCTGTCACGACTGCAGTCGCAGCACAAATCTCGATCCCGTTGCCAAACACTCCTGTGCCACTCACCCTGCAGACCCTTGCCGTGCTTGCCGGTGCTGCAGCGCTGGGTTCAATACGAGCTTCGTTGGCTCAAGGTCTGTATCTACTCCTCGCCTTGGTTGGTCTTCCAGTTCTCGCGCCTCAGAATGATGGTTCGCACACCTCAGGTCATGCCGTTCTTTCCCTTCCCACACTCGGTTACCTCGTTGGATTCATCGTTTCTTCTTTTGTTGTAGGCAAGATCGCCGAATTGGGTGTCACTCGCAACTACCTGTTGACCGGGCTTGCCTATGTAGCGGGTTCCGCAGTCATCTACTTATTCGGTGCGACGTGGCTCGCACATGCTATTCATGTGAATGCTGCCATGGCGATTGAATACGGGGTGCGGCCATTTCTGCTTGGCGATGTCATCAAGGCAGTTGTTGCCGGTGCGCTTTTGCCTAGCCTTTGGAAGTTAGTGCGAGATTCCGATGGGGAATCGAATAACAATTCTGAAAGTGCTCTTCTTTAACTATTTTGCGAATAGCCACAAGAGTGGCAAAGCCGCCATCAAGATTGCACCCAGTCCGACCAGTAAGTTGGACCACCAAGGTGATACCCACTGGCCTAGTAGTTGCTTGTCCCGAGCAAGCCACCAAATGATGCCCATTAGTACCGGGGCTGTGAGGCCATTGAGCAGGGCAGCAACTACCAAGGAACGCATGGGATTGATGCCAAGCATGTTGAGTGCGATCGCAATTGCCATGGATGCGGCAATAACGGCGTAGAACTGCTTGGCCTGACTGGGCTTACGCTCCAGGCTCTCTTTCCAGCCCATGGCCTCGCTCACTGCGTAGGCAGTGGAGCCGGCCAGAACTGGTACTGCGAGAAGCCCCGTACCAAGAATGCCAAGGGCGAAGAGCCCACCAGCAAAATTTCCTGCAATCGGTTTAAGTGCAGCCGCAGCCTGCTCTGGTGAGGTGATGTTTGTAATTCCATGTGCACCTAGAGTTGCTGCCGTTGTCGTCATGATTGCAAACATGACGAACACGCCGGAGAACATGCCGGCTAAGACATCACCGCGCATTGCATGAAGGTGAGTGGCCGAAATATCGGGGGCTAAATCACCCGCCTCAACTTCCTCAGCTGCCTGCCAAAAGAAGAGATATGGCGAAATTGTGGTGCCCGCAAGGGCTATCAAGGCTGCAATGTCTCGTTTAGAGAATGTGAGGTGCACCTGAGTCAGTCCATGCAGTACCGACCGCCAAGGTATGTTGGCGACGAGCAAGACAGCAATGTAACTCAGTAGGGAAAGGCAAAGCCAGCGCAACACCCGAGCGTACTGGTGATAGGGGATCAGGATTTCAGCGACTGCAACAGCACTGGCGATGAGAACAACTGCCGCCATTTGGGGAATGGGAACCAGCATCCGAACAACTGCGGCCATAGAGCTCAGATCAGCGCCGATGTTGACCGTGTTTGCCAATGCCACCAGGGCGACAGTGATGGACAGCACCCAAGTGGGAAGTCGTCGCTTGATGACTCGCGCGAGCCCTTCACCCGTTACAAGAGCAACTCTGGCGCAGGTTTCTTGGATCGCGAAGGCAAAAGGCAAGAGAAATGGTGCGGCCCACAGTAATCGGTAGCCGCTTGAAGCGCCTGTTTGCGAGTACGTTCCGATGCCAGAAGGGTCGTCGTCGGCGGCTCCTGTAACAATTCCTGGTCCGATTCTGCTGAAATAGCCGGTTCCCATGATTTGCTGACGAATTGGATGATGTTTGGGTTGGCTTGAAGTTTCTTCAGGACGCATGTTGGTCCTCCCAATCATCTTGTCTTTTCCACTGTACTTGAATGCATTCGCTTGAATGGAGGATTTCTCCAATAACAGTCATCGACTCGCATCGATGAATGTTGCTAAAAATGTCAGACCAATGTTGTTGAATTGCGACATGCGGGTGAAGTTCCGAGATTAGTCATTCAGAGATACTAATATGCAACGAAGGCAACCGGAACTGTGCCAAAAAATGGAAGTTGAGCGACTGTGATTGAGTTAGTGCTGCGGCGCGAAGAGGTTGTGCCTCGAGTAGAACGACTTGACGGACCTTTTGTTCGTCTCACAGTTCCTGCTGACCAAGACTTGTTGGTCTCGCTTGCCAGCTGCCGTGACGACTTACTCTCGGCAATCGAATGGGCGCTCCTTTCGCTATACGATAACGAAAAGGCGCCCAGTCGGGTGTTTTTGCGAGACGGCCACGGCCAAGAAATGTCCGTTATGGTCGACCCATGTGTGGCTTATGGTCTAGAGGCGATCATTCGGCCGAAGGATCTCTAGTGCCTTCAGGATTTCTGCTGGGGAGCAATCCAGTGCGTGGCACAGATCAGGGAGCAAAGCAACGCTCGGACGTGTCTCTAGGGAGAAATAGCGGTATAGATTTCCGCGATTAATGCCTATCTGCTGAGCTACCTCTTCAAGTGAGCGGTAACCCAAGATGTCCATGCGTTCTCGCAACCATTCGAGACCAGTTTTCTTACTTGCTCGCGTAGCGGGCTTCACTGCTTTCGTAGTGCGTGTTGTAACTTTAGGCATATTCTCTTCTTCTGTCATGTGTGGTTAGTTCGTGTTTCAATTATTACCCGATTTTCTGGCAAATGCACGCGTCGTGAGGCATTAAATTCCTCACATATTTGCTCACATTTGTTTACTCAGTGGAGTTCTCTAGGTCAATCAGTGCATCAATCTTCTGTTCTGGCGATATTGGCTTGTTGGCATCCTGTAGACGCGGCGATGCATAGAACCAAATAAATGCCGTGCTACACAAGATTCCGATCGTGACCGTGCCTAGCGCTACGGCGGCGCTTATGTGCTCGACAATGTAGCCACCAGAAGCGGTACCGACAGCCATCATTGATCCTTCAAGCGTCCAGAGCCAAGCTTGCGCTGTGGTTGCCGTCCCAGATGGCCGAACTGCCTCAAGGACTTCCCAGTGGTAGACCTGGGCAAATCCAATAGCCAGACCTACAAGAATCAGAGAAATTGCCATCGACCAACCTGGAAGCGTAAATGCCATGGGAAGGCTGGCTAGGGCCACACAAGCGCTCGACACCTTGAATCCCTGAAGTGGAGTGATGGATGACGTGCGCCCACCAATGATGATGCCACCAAAAATGCTCGAGCCGGCAAGGCAGGCAAGAAGCGGTGCAGCGAGTTGAGGCTGGTGATGCAGAGTCGAAATAGCAGGAATGGCGATGTCTAGAACTCCCCATGCCAGACCGAATATCATTCCTTCGATCAGGAGAATCTGGAAAGGGCGATGTGTAAAGAGCGAATACATCGCCTTCTCACGCGGTTCGGGCTTCCATTGCCGCGAATGCGGCATGCTGATCATCAGCGCACCACCGAACGCCATGAGAGTTGCCGTGACCAGCAGTGCTGTGGGGCCACTCCACGTGAATGCAATCCTTGTTGCCACAACTGGACCAATAACTGCAGTCGTGTTGAGGATGGTTGTGTCAATTGCATAGGCAGTGCGTAGATCTTCAGCCTTTACGATGACTCGCCATAACGGCCGCGTGGACAGATTGATGGGCGGAGAGCACAGGCCGAGAAAGAAGCAACATGCCACAATCCCTGTGACAGTGTGCTGCTGATGCAGGATAAACACGCATAGAACCCATGCTGGTATGAAGAATGACAACGGTTTGGTCTGCCCAAAGCGGTCAATGGTTGAGCCTCGGAACCCAGCAGTAAGCGAACTCGTAACTGTGGAGGTGCCGGTAGCTAAGCCAGCAACGGTAATGGAACTTGAGGTGTGTTGAACGAAGAAGAATATGGACAGATTGACCATGCCGTAAGCAAGCCGACCAGGAAATGCGCTCAAGATTAACCGTGCCACCCCGGGTGTGCGCAGGAAACTGAGATACTTCCCCATCTAGGTGTCTCCTGATGCTTGGTTTATGAGCGCGTAAGTTTGCTGTACTAGTTTATTCAAGATTCAACTACCTCACACTATCTTGGCAAGCCAGCAGAAGGGGACCTATGTCTACCGAAACCAGCAGTTCTGAAATTACTCTTGACCCGAGGCGCTGGCGAGCTCTTGTGGTGATTGCAATCGCACAACTCATGGTTGTTCTCGATGCTTCGATTGTGAATATTGCTTTGCCTTCTCTACAGCACGACCTTCACATCACGGACGCAAACCGGCAATGGGTAGTTACTTCATACACTCTTGCTTTCGGCGGGTTACTTTTGCTTGGTGGTCGCATCGCGGACTATGCCGGGCGAAAGCGCGCATTTCTCGTTGGCCTGGTCGGCTTTGCCAGTGCGTCAGCTCTGGGTGGCTTCGCCATTAATCAGGGCATGCTGTTTGCGTCACGAGCGCTTCAAGGTGCTTTTGCCGCAGTGTTGGCTCCGGCTGCTCTGTCGCTTATTAGTGTGACGTTTACAGATTCAAAAGAGCGAGCGAAAGCATTCGGTGTGTACGGTGGGCTTTCTGCCGGTGGTGCCGCCATCGGCTTGATTTTGGGCGGACTGCTGACGGAATACGCATCATGGCGTTGGTGTCTCGGCGTGAATGTTCCGATCGCCCTTATCGCCTTCGGATTGGCTCTGTCAAATGTGAAGGAAAGCCGCGCAACTGGTGACACCCGCTACGATCTGCCGGGTGCAGTGACGGTGACACTAGGGCTCGTATCTTTCGTTTACGCCATAACTAAGGCAGGAGAGATTGGTTGGGGGCAGGGTGAGACATTGCGTTATTTTGGCGCCGCCTTCGCACTTCTGATTGCATTTTTCATTATTGAAAGTCGCGCAACTCATCCTTTGCTTCCAATGCGTGTGCTAAAGGAGCGGAACCGTGGTGCAAGTTACTTAACGTCTCTCATTGTTGGTTCAGGGCTTTTCGGAATGTTCTTGTTCTTGTCCATCTATTTCCAGGGCATCCTCCACTACAGCCCAGTGAAGTCAGGCTTACTGTTTTTGCCGTTCTCGGTTGGTGTTGGCATTAGCGCCGGAATTGCTTCGCAACTTTTGCCTCGCTTCGGTGCCAGATGGGTTTCCTTCACAGGACTCCTCATGGCGTCTGGAGGACTTTTCCTTCTCACACGACTGCAAGTAGACAGTTCTTACGTTGCGGATATTCTGCCAGCTATCTTGCTGATGAGTCTTGGACTTGGTCTCGTGTTCGTTCCACTTTCCGCCACAGCATTGTTTGGCGTGGGTAATCATGATGCTGGCGTTGCCTCTGCGGTACTGAATACCGCTCAACAGATTGGTGGAGCGCTTGGAACTGCTCTGCTGAACACGATTGCAACTTCTGCGACCGCGACCTACATGGTGACTAACAATCTAGTTCCGGTCACTCTTCCAACTGGCCAAACTTTTCCGCCGGCTGTTGCAGAAGTACATGGCTTCGTCACTGCATTCCATTGGAGTGCCGGAATCGTTCTAGTCGGTGCTGCTGTCTGGGTATTGATGATTAATGCAACTCAGGACACGTTGTCTGCCAACGATGGACCTGCCGTGCATGTCGGCTAATCAACCGCAACTTCAACAGTGCCCTGCATCGATGTTTGCGGGGCACTGTTTTGCTGTCCCGAGTTAGTGACTCTTGCGCTCAAACAGCGAATCCCAATGTGTTTCGTCGCCGAGGTGCATGGTCTCGGTAAAGCCATGCATTTCAAACCAGGCCTTCATGGCTGGCGTATCCGACATTTGGGCGTTGAATTCAGCGTAAATCTCTTGAATTCGATCGAAAAAGATTGTCTTGCTTAGAGTCTCAAGCACCGTCATTTCATGCCCTTCGACATCCAGTTTCACCAGAATTGGAGTCGCGTCATGCTGAATTGCATCATTCAGGTAGGACTCATTGACCGCGGTTATTGACTCTTGTATCGCGCTATCAAAGGTTGGCGCATGCAGGGTGGAAGCACCCGAGTGACCCTCTTCTTTGCTCAGAACAAGCGTCCCAGCATCCGCGGATACAGCGTAAGGATGCACAGTGTACTTTGAAGATTGTGTGTGCTCCAGATTGGAATAGAGGTAGGGAAGTGTTGCGGAGTCTGGATCGAATGAATGAACGGCTCTGATGTGACTGTTTGTTAGCGCGACAAGCGAGTAAAGCCCAATGTTTGCGCCTATGTCTAGGTAGGTGAATGGTCTTGCGTATTGCCGGAGATGCTGCGAATAGGCGAAACCGTAGTTTCCGCGCAAGCAGAAAAGGAAAGTGTTGTCGTCTCGATTGCGCAGCCAAACACCGTATGCGCTGCGACTGAAACCATCTTCATTTCGCAGGGTCTGAAAGAAGGCCTTCTTCGCTATGCGCGCTACTTGCGAAACAGCGAGGAACTGAAAACCGGACTTCTTGCTGGACACATCTCGAGCCAAAACGGTGGGTCGCATCAAGAGAAGTGCGAGCGAGTTGATGTGTTTGCTTACGACAGCCATGCGTTTAGCATAGCGATTTACTCAGAGCGCCTGTTGCAAAGGATGAGCTAAAGTGCTGTGAACACTAACGAGTTGACATTAAGAGGGGCCGTGAACCTGCAAGCAGATTCACGGCCCCTCTAAGTTTTCGAGGTAACTCGAAAGAGTGACTTAGATGTCGTAGTACAGTTCGAATTCAGCAGGATGTGGGCGCAGGCGAACATAGTCAACTTCAGCTTCGCGCTTGTAGGCAATCCAAGTGTCGATGAGATCCTGGGTGAATACGCCACCTTCCATGAGGTACGCATGATCAGCTTCAAGTGCCTCAAGAACTGCCGGAAGTGATGAAGGAACCTGTGGGATTGCCGCAGCCTCTTCGCCTTCTAGTTCGTAGAGATCCTTGTCGACTGGAGCGTGTGGTTCAATCTTGTTCTTGATGCCGTCAAGACCAGCCATCAACATGGCAGCGAATGCCAAGTAAGGGTTGCTTGATGGATCAGGGCAGCGGAACTCAATGCGCTTAGCCTTTGGATTCGAACCAGTGATTGGGATACGAATACATGCTGAGCGATTGCGCTGTGAGTACACCAAGTTGACAGGAGCTTCGTAGCCAGGAACAAGGCGGTGGAACGAGTTAACCGTTGGGTTGGTGAATGCAAGAAGCGATGGAGCGTGCTTCAACAGACCGCCGATGTACCAGCGGGCAAGGTCCGAAAGGTCGCCGTAACCAGCTTCGTCGTAGAACAATGGCACGCCATTGGTCCAGAGTGACTGGTGTACGTGCATACCTGAACCATTGTCACCAAAGAGCGGCTTTGGCATGAAGGTTACGGTCTTCCCAGCGGCCCAAGCAGTGTTACGGATGACGTACTTGAACAGCATTACTTCATCAGCTGCGGCAAGCAGAGTGTTGAAGCGGTAGTTGATTTCCATCTGACCAGCAGTGCCGACTTCGTGGTGTGAGCGCTCAACAAGCAAGCCCACTTCGTGAAGCTTGAGCACCATTTCGTCGCGTAGATCTGCCAGTTGATCGGTTGGCGATACTGGGAAGTAGCCACCCTTGTAACGGGTCTTGTAGCCACGGTTGTCTGAACCATCGGCGTTGTACTCAGCACCGGTGTTCCATGCACCTTCGATTGAATCGATGTAGTGGAATGATTCATTCGACTTCGTTGCAAAGCGCACTGAGTCGAATACGTAGAACTCTGCTTCTGGAGCAAAGAATGCCGTGTCAGCGATGCCGGTAGACGCAAGGTATGCCTCCGCCTTGGCCGCTACGTTGCGAGGATCACGACTGTAGTAATCGTCAGTGAATGGATCGCGGATTGAGAAGTTCATGACGAGAGTCTTCTTGGCGCGGAAGGGATCAATGAATGCTGTGGTGACATCTGGAATCAGTTTCATGTCTGATTCGTGAATAGCTTGGAAGCCACGAATCGATGAACCGTCAAACATCTGACCGTTTTCAAAAAGATCCTGATCTACAGATTCAACAGGAATGTTGAAGTGCTGCATGATGCCAGGTAGGTCGCAGAAGCGCACATCTACGAATACAACGTCATTTTCCTTGATGTATGTCATTACATCTTCGGGGGTCTTGAACCCTAACTTGTTAGGCATTCATCCTCCATTTAAGTATCGCCTGAAAGGCTGGTCGGGTGACCAACTCCCCAAACATTAGGGGGTTGGGATTACTTCATAGTGTCCTCATTGTTTCGCACATGTTACGGACATGACCAATTGGGGCGAGGTTTCGTCCTAGCGACGATTTCCCTAGCGACGATTTCCCGCGAGAGGAATCGACACTGCTGGCGTAGGCTGAATGAATGGATAGAAAAGACGTCGCATCTTGGCTCAATGGACCGAAAGTCACCTTGGAAAACCAGGGTGTTGAGTTCGGCCACCCAGGTGCGCGACTTGGTTTACCGCTAGAGGGTCCCGGTGCAGTTGCGTCATTTGGTCGACGGTGCCTGGCGTTGTGTGCCGACTGGTTTGCCTGTCTGGCCATTAGCCACGCGATTCTGCGAAACTCACATACTTCGACTAACTCGTCTTCGCTTTTAACTTTGGAGATTTTTGCGGCGCAAGTTGCTCTCTTCACCGTTCTGCTCGGT
>Ga0114962_10003291_pt1 | contig 13124 bp, 12 predicted proteins | sample C_130820_MF_Meta_FD_87017 | JGI IMG/M metagenome (GOLD analysis project Ga0114962, IMG submission 87017) | Freshwater microbial communities from Lake Croche, Canada to study carbon cycling - C_130820_MF_MetaG | ecosystem: Environmental > Aquatic > Freshwater > Lake | place: Lake Croche, Canada... | reverse complement strand
CAAGCGGTGTTCTGGTGCGGGGTCGGGGTGATGGTGTTCTTGATGAACTCGTTGTTCCATACGAGCGCTGAAAACATCAGGGGGCTTGTGCTGCTGCGGATTTCAATCGGCTTGGGCGTGACGGGCTGCTTGCGCGAGATCTATCGCCGACCCGGTTTTCGCCAGTTGCATGGATGGAGTAAAACGCTGGTCATCGTCGGCTTCTGCCTGGCATTTTCGCTGGTGGAAAAGCCGATCACCCTGCTGCTAATGCACCTGAACCTGCCGCTGCTTGTCACGGCGGAGCTTTTTCCAAACAGCAACTCGGTCGTGCTGCGTTTTATCACCCTGCTGATCTGGAGTGGATTTTATGGCGCATTTCACTACATCGAGGTTGCGCACGCCTTGGAGCAGCGGGCGCTGCAGGCGGAACTCGCCGCTCGGGAGAATCAACTCCGCCACCTGCAGGCCCAGATCAATCCGCACTTTCTCTTCAATGCCCTCAATACCGTCATCGCCAGCAAAGAGGACCCCAAGGCCGTGGGGGAGGTGACCCAGCTCCTCGCGGACTACCTGCGGTTTTCCCTCAGCGAATCGAGTGACCTGGTGCCGCTGGCCCGCGAGATGGACGCTCTGGAATCCTATCTGACCCTCCAGCGCATCCGATTTGGCGAGAAGCTGGCTTGCCAAATCCAGTGCGAGACGGCGGCGCGCTCGGTGCAGGTGCCACCGATGATGATCCAGCCGCTTCTCGAGAACGCGTTCAACTACGGAGCCGAAACGAGCCCCATGCCACTGCAGGTGAAGCTTAGCGCCAGACTGGCAGATCGTTTCCTCAACGTCACCGTGGCCAATACCGGACGTTGGCTGCCACCCGACCCTCGCCGCTCCCCCGGAAGCGGTATTCGCAGCCTGCGGCAACGCCTTCAGCTGCTCATCGACGCTGATACCTCCGTGCAAACCGAAGAGAGCGAAGGCTGGGTGAAGGTGACGATCCGCATCCCGCTGCCCGACAATGTAACGTCCAAAACCCGATGATCTCCGCCCTGCTCATTGACGACGAGCCTGCGGCCAACCAACGGCTGAGCCGGCTTCTCAAGACCCACCCGGAGGTGCAAGTCCTCGGTGCCGTCGAGAGCGTGGCCGCAGCGCTCGACTTTCTGTCCGAAAACACGCCGGATGTAATTTTCCTGGATGTCGACATGCCTGGCCGCACGGGTCTGGACCTGCTGCCGGAACTGGGCGAGTCACAGATCGCGGTGGTCTTTGTAACGGCGCACGAGCGCTATGCGGTGCCAGCCTTCGACGCTGGTGCGGTCGATTATCTGGTCAAGCCCGTCAATCCGCAACGGCTGGCATTGATGATTCGGCGTTTGCTTCGCGCCGAGAGCCAGCGAAACACACCTTCTGTTGCCAATGCTGCCAAGACCACACTGCAACCTGGAGACACGATCACTTTCGCCATCAGCGGCTCAAGGGAGCTGAAAATCTGCAGGCTTTCCGAGATTGTGTGGATTGAAGCGATGCAGAACTATTCCCTGATCCAACTCAGGAACCTGCCCACCGCCCTGCCGACGCGGCGCAGCTTGAGCGAGTGGGAGGCGCTGCTGAGCGAACCGTTCTTCTATCGACTGAACCGCTCCTTGATCATCCAGCTCGAACTGCTGCGATCGACGGAATGGAATCCACGCAGCCAGAGCCGGTTGACATTCGAGGGAGCGAGGGAACCTCTGACGATCGGTCGCCATGCTGCCGCCCGGCTCAAGGAGATTCTCGAAAAGCCTCTGAACTGTTAGGAATCCAGTCTTCTCTGGAAGCCACCATCAACCTGCTCGCTGGACGGGCCGGAAATTGAGGCTATTTTGTCGGCATGTTCCACGAAGCGCTCAACGTCCTAGGCACCCAGCTCCAAACCTGCTCGATCGAGCCGCTGACCGGCTGGTTGCGCGATGGCTGCTGCCGGACCGGAAAGGGCGATCACGGGGTGCACGTGGTCTGCGCGAAGGTGTCCGAGCGCTTCCTGGAGTTTTCAAAACTCCGTGGCAACGACCTCAGCACGCCGAGGCCCGAGTACGGATTCCCGGGCCTGAAAGCCGGCGATCGCTGGTGCCTCTGCGCACAGCGCTGGGCGGAAGCCTTCGAGGCCGGATTCGCGCCGCAGGTCGTGCTGGAAGCCACCCATGCATCGGCGCTCGAGTTCGCCGATCTCGCGGACCTGAAGAAGCACGCGGTCCTCTGATTTCCTGAGGCCGGAGCGGAACCTCCCGCGCTACTCCCGGTCCGCCACGAAAAAGAAGCTCAGCAACCTCGACCGTGGCGTCACCCGGCACGAGTTCCAGCACGCGCTTCAAGGTGAAGCCGATCCCCAGACCTCCGATCAGGATTCGCGGCTTCGGGCGCAGCGAGGAGCAGGAAATTTCCGCCATCATCTGCTTGGATGAGGAGGCGTTGGCGCTCATCAAGTAGGTCTAAGTGGGCGTACGCGTGTCAGCGGGTAGACCGTTACCTCGACCGGATCGCCGATGAGTACATGGGCTTCTGAAGAGACTGAAAATCCGGCCTTATTCACCGTCTCAGTGACGACGTGTTCCAGGGATGCTCTTGCGACCTGCCATTTTGCGTGCTTGAGTTGGCCTCTAAAAAGCTTCCCGCGACGCAGCGTATAAAGGCTATAGCGTTCAACAAGAAACTCTTCCAAGCCGGGCTCTGCATCTCGTGAAGACTCGCCTGTCTTCCTAACAACAAGCTCTGCTTTGGCTAAGTCCACTCTTCGCTGAACAGACCAGTTCATCGTTTCATTCGTTTCTTCAAAATGTGTTGTGGCGTAACGGTACGGAAGACCGAAGGCAATATTTGCCGTCGTGACGGCGAGCCAATCGTCAGAGTCCAGAGTGCAGAACCATACTCCGGTGTGCCCGTCCGGACCCCTGACGTAAGTGCGAACATTGACCTCACCAAAATTACTGACCCTCAAGAGTTTGGTGAGAATCCTGAAGGGACCAGGTAAGCGCAAGTTCTGCATTGAAAATGGGATAAGACCCACCCACGCCTCTCCTTCATAGAGATCGGGCTCTAGTCCTTCGGGAAGTATTGCAGCGACTTGACTTGGATCTACTGGCCAATGACACCAAACAATCTTGCTCCAGGTTTGGTGCATGATCGGAATGTTCGACATCGAAATAGAGATATCAGTTTTTTGGCCTCGGCCAATACTGCAACTCGAATCAAGTAACCCACATCTGACGAGGACGTTGGAAACTGTTCGTCGGTTCCTAGCGACGAGATCGTATTGAAAATCATTGATTTTGCGAAAAGGTCTGAACGAGTTGACGAGAAGCATGCATCTGCCAAAAATGCCCAAAAGGCCAGGTAATGCGCTCAAGATTTTTGCCACAGCGCTTGACTTAATAAACGTTTTCCCCGTGTTACTGCGCACAACAATCGTATCGAGAAATGGAAGCTCACTGGCATCGGACCACAGGCATAACTGCGAGGGACTGGCCGCAATCGACCCATGCTTGTCGCGTCGCTCGATCCACCTGACGCAGGCCAGACATAGGCCGCAACCACCATCGAACACTAAATCAAGCTTTTCGCTCACCTTGTGATAGTAAAATGTTCGACCGAAAATCGTTTGGACAATCTCTTCCTGCTTTTTACCCAGTATACCTAGTTAGAGTCGGGCCGTCCGACGGCATTGGCAGGAGTGCTCGACAGTACTGCTAAGAAATTGCTTTTGGGGTGAAAGCCGTTGCAGGAGACGGAGGCCGGACCAAAGGGCGGGGAAAAGGGGGTTGCGGTGGGATTCATGGGAAAATTCCTCGAACGCGAAAAATACTTATCTTGTTCGCTTTGCCAAGGATTTTCAACTGCTAAGAAATTGCTTTTGGGGTGAAAGCCGTTGAGGGAGCCGGCGGCCGGACTGGAGGGCGGGGAAAAGGGGGTTGATCTGACCCAGCACCCGTCGGAGCGGACGGTTCACGATGACGCCGAGCGCGCCCTCCGCCGCATCGTGAGTATGCAGCAGCACGACGGTCTCGCGGAAATGGTCGTCGCGTAGCTGCGGATGCGAGACCAGCAATCGCCCCGCCAATGTCTGCGGAGCCCTGGTCATCAGCGTTCGAGGCGCGTGACCCATACGCCCGCTTGGCCGAACATCTCCGCGACGAGCGGGTCGTTCTTGTAGTCGTGGCGATAGCGGACCTCGGTGATGCCGGCGGCGGCAAGGATCTTGGCGCAATTCACGCAAGGGAAATGGGTGACGTAGCAGATCGTGCCCTGCAGCGAGACGCCACGCTTGGCGGCATCGGCCACGGCGTTCTGCTCGGCGTGGACGGTCGCGAGCTCATGGCCGTCGCGGACATGCGAGTCGTGCGGCGCGCCCGGCAGAAATCCGTTATAGCCGGCGGCGACGAGGCGGTTCGGGTGCTTACCGGTCGAGACGATGATACAGCCGACATGCAGGCGCTCGCAGCTGGAACGCGAACTGACGAGCACCGCGGTGGCCATGAAATACTCGTCCCATGACGGACGCGAGCCCCCGTTGACGAGGGCTTCGAGCTGTTCGGCGAGGGACTTAGGCTGGCTCATCGTATCCACAGGCTGCCAGTCAGCACCCACCCTAGGCAAGTGGCAGTTACTGCTAGGAAATTGCTTTTGGGGTGAAAGCCGTTAAGGGAGCCGGCGGCCGGACCGGAGGTCGGAGAAAAGGGGGGGCTTCGGAACGCACGCGGCGTGGCGCTATCCCGGCGAGATAACTCATGACTGCGATCCGATTGGTCGCTGTTTTTCCGTTGACATGGGTGCATCGGGATTGGGGTCAGAAGCTTGGGTTGCCGGGATTCGGGCCGCTGCAATCGCCGTTCCTTGCCGAACAAATTCCCCTGCCTTCCCCTGGCAAAACCAGGGTCTTCAGACCGGCACGGATCGGCGCGTCGCACTTCATGGACGGGATTGTTCCCGAATTCGGGCCCAAGAACTAGAACAAAGATCGTTTATCTTCTTGAATTTGAATTCGGCAAAACGTGGCCATTCTGGCGTTGGTCAGCGGCGTGGTGCCACCCGCTTTGGCTGTCCGCCTCCGCTCATTCGCTTTTGCCAACGACTTCAGGCCATGTCCACCGCCGAACTACTGGGTCATCCCTGGTTACCGCTCGCGCTGTTTGCCGCGTCGGCGCTATACGCTGCGGTAGGTCACGGCGGGGCGTCGGCGTATTTGGCGGTGCTAGGCCTCGCCGGAATGGATCTGGTGGCGATGAAACCGGTGGTGCTGGCGCTGAACACGGCCGTTTCGGGGCTTGCGTTCGCAGCCTATGTTTTACCCCACTGTGAGCTTGACTAACAAATCATCGCTATCCACCGCTTCGCCCTTTTGGACCAGGACTTCGGCGACTGTGCCGTCGCTGCCGGCGCTTACGGTGGTGAGCATTTTCATGGCTTCGAGGACCACGAGCTTGTCGCCGGCCTTGACTTGCTGGCCGATTGAGACGGCGACTTCGGTGACCATGCCGGGCATCGGGGCAGAGGCTTGGGCGGGGTTGCCAGGGTCACCCTTCGGGCGTCGGGTGGTGGCGGTGGCGGTGAGCGAGTTGTCAAACACGATGGATTCGCGCGGCATGCCGTTGAGTTCGTAGAAAAGGGCGCGGCGCCCGGCGGCATCAGCCTCGCCGATAGAGATCAGCTTGATGATGAGGATTTTTCCGGGGTCGATCTCGATCTCGATTTCCTCGCCAAGGTGGAGGCCGTAGAAGAAGGCGGTGGTCGGCAGGCCACTGAGGTCGTCATATTTGTTTTGGAAGGCGGTGAAATCCGCGAACACCTGCGGGTACATCAGATGCGAGTAGAGATCATCGTCGGTGGCTGGGCGCCCGAGCGTGGCAGATAGATCGGTGCGGGTGGCATCCAGATCAACGGGCTCGGCCAGCTCACCGGGGCGCTTGGTGGTGGCTTTGCGGTTGCCCAGCACGACTTTCTGGACCTCGGTGGGCCAACCGCCGTCGGGTTGGCCGAGGCCGCCAGCCAACATGTCGATGACAGATTCCGGGAAGTCGATCGAGCCAGGTTTGAGTTTGGGCACGTCGGCGGCCTTGATGCCGCGGGTGACGAGGAACATGCACATGTCACCCACCACTTTGGACGAGGGCGTCACTTTGACGATATCCCCGAAGAGTTGGTTGACCTCGGCATAGGTGCGCGAGATCTCGCGCCAGCGATGGCCCAGCCCCATGGCGTTGGCCTGTTCGCGCAGATTGGTGTATTGGCCGCCGGGCATTTCGTGCTCATAGACCTCGGCGGAACCGGCTCGCGGTGCGGAGTCAAATGGCTGATAGAACGCGAGCACGCCTTCCCAATAGTCGGACAGATCATTGAGCGAATCGAAATCGAGACCTGGATCGCGTTCGGTCTTGGCGAGGGCGGAGGCCACTGAGTTGAGGTTGGGCTGGGAGGTGGAGCCAGACATTGAGGCGATCGCGAGATCGACGATGTCTACTCCAGCGTTGGCGGCGGCGAGTACCGAGGCGGCGTTGAGGCCGGAGGTGTCGTGGGTGTGGAAGTGGATCGGGATGCTGATTTCCTGCTTGAGCGCGGTAACAAGCTTGTGCGCGGCGAGGGGTTTGCACAGCCCGGCCATGTCCTTGATGGCTAGGATGTGGGCCCCCATGCGCTCGATTTCCTTGGCTTTGGCAACGTAGTATTGCAGGGAATACTTGTCGCGTTTCTCGTCATTGATGTCGCCCGTATAACAGATGGCGGCTTCGCACAGCACCTTGCCGTGGTTGCGCGCGGCCTCCATGGCCACCTTCATGTTAGGCAGATAGTTGAGTGAATCAAAGATCCGGAAGATATCCATGCCGGAGTCGGCGGCATGTTGGATGAAACCAGCGACGACGTTGTCCGGATAGTTAGAGTAGCCGACGGCGTTGGAGCCGCGGAAAAGCATCTGGAAGCAGAGGTTGGGGATCTTTTCGCGCAGGCGCTGGAGACGATCCCACGGACACTCGCTGAGGAAGCGCATCGCGGTGTCGAAGGTGGCCCCGCCCCACATTTCCAATGAAAACAACTGCGGAACCCGGTGCGTGATCACCTCGGCGACGCGTAGCATATCATGGGTGCGCATCCGCGTGGCAATGAGCGATTGGTGGGCGTCGCGCAACGTGGTGTCGGTGATGAGCAGGCGGGTTTGCGCGAGGATCCATTGGGCGAATGGCTCCGGGCCGAGCTCTAGCAGCAGGTCGCGGCTGCCCGTGGGGATAGCGGCTTGGTGCGCGATGGCCAATGAATCCGGCACCCGCACCTTGGGCAGCGCGGCGGCGGGTTTCCAGCCCTTGACGGTGGGGTTGCCGTTGAGCGTGATGTCCGAGAGATACGCCAGCGTGCGCGTCGCCCGGTCGCGGCGTGGGCGGAAGTGGAACAACTCAGGCTGGGTATCGATGAGCCGGGTGTGCGCCTGCCCGGAGCGGAAAGTTTGGTTCGCGATGACATTGTCGAGAAACGGAATATTGGTTTTCACGCCGCGGATGCGGAACTCCCGCAGCGCGCGGTCCATGCGCTGGCAGGCCATCGGGAAATCCCGGCCCATGGCGGTGATCTTCACCAGCATCGAGTCATAATACGGCGTGACGACCGAACCGGCGTCGCCCGAGGCCGCGTCTAGCCGGATGCCGAAGCCGGCGGCGGACCGGTAGTTGAGGATCCGGCCGTAGTCGGGGGCAAAATTCTTTTCCGGGTCCTCGGTGGTGACGCGGCACTGGATGGCGAAGCCGATGCACGGGATCTGATCTTGGGGCGGGATGGCCAGTTCCTCGCCAAACAACGACAGCCCCTGGGCCACCAGAATCTGCGAGCGCACCAAGTCGATGCCCGTCACGCACTCGGTCACGGTGTGCTCGACTTGAATGCGCGGGTTCATCTCGATGAAAAACCAGTCGTTGCGATCCATGTCATAGAGAAACTCGACGGTGCCGGCGTTGTTGTATCCGATGCCTTGGGCGAGTTTGACGGCGGCCTCGCACAGTTCCTTGCGGACCCGCGGATCGAGGTGCATGGCCGGGGCCACTTCAATGACTTTCTGATAGCGACGCTGCACCGAACAATCGCGCTCGTGGAGGTGGACGACATGACCGTGCTGGTCGCCGAGAATCTGCACTTCAATGTGCTTGGCGCGGGAAATATACCGCTCCAAAAATACCGCCGGATTGCCGAAGGCATTGAGCGCCTCGTTGCGCGCCTCGACTAACAAATCGGCGAGTTGCGAGGGTTTTTCCACCACCCGCATGCCGCGCCCGCCACCGCCGAAAGCGGCCTTGATGATGAGCGGAAACCCGATGCTGTGTGCCACCTGGAGCGCCTCGTCCAAATCGGTGAGGGGCTCCTCGGTGCCGGGCAGCGTAGGCACATTGAACTTGTGGGCGAGCGCACGGGCCGCGGTCTTGTCGCCCATATTTTCCAACAATTCGGGCGATGGACCAATGAAGATGATGCCCTCGCGGGCGCAGGCGCGGGCAAATTCCGCGTTTTCCGATAGAAACCCGTAGCCCGGGTGAATCATGGTGACCCCCTTCTGTTTTGCCAGTGCGACGATTCCCTCGATATCCAGATAGGCGCCGACCGGACCTTTTGAGGTATCCAGCGGGTAGGCTTCGTCGGCCTTGAAGCGGTGAATCGAGAAGCGGTCCTCCTCGGCAAAAATTGACACCGTGCGCAGGCCGAGCTCGGTGGCCGCGCGGAAGATGCGGATGGCGATTTCGCCGCGGTTGGCGGCCATCAATTTGCCGGGGCGGGTGGGCTGGTCAGTCATGGTGGAAGGGTGCGGGGGAAGGGCTAGCAGGGGTGCGAGCGGCCATCTTAGCTCATGTTAGAAATTGCGAAAGCCGGATTTTTCACATTGTGGGCATATCGCCCGCAATTCCTCAGCCCCAGCCAATCCGCTAGGGGTGGGGCGGCGCGTTGCCCCGCAAGCGAGGGAGGCCGCTGAGGCACAACCAGACCTCAAACCCAGTGCCCGCGGACGAACATTTGGTAGAGGCTGAGGATGATTTCAAACACGATGAGAATCACGATGTACCATTCGACGCGCAGTGAGCTGCGCGACTGAACGAGGTTAACGGCGGTTTGGATCGTGCGGCCGATCAGGTCGAGCTTGGATTCCACCGCCTCGAAGCGGTCTGGAATTTCAAATTCCTCGGTGAGGCGGGCGTAGAGGCGTTCGAGTTCGGGGTGGTCCCAGAGTGCGTCGGGCTTGTCGGAGACGGCGACGCGGCCGACCATTTCCTGTTGGTCTAGCAAGACATCGCTGAGCCGTTTGAGGAGATTGCGGTGGTGGGTGCGGGTGAGGCGACCGATGCCGAAACTCGCGGCCATGGGCTGGAGTGCTTCAAAAGTAGAGCCGACGCGGCCTTCGAAGCGTTCGAGGACGACGCTGCGGGCGAGCACCTCGGCGACGACTTGGAGCACGGGAAGGGTGAAATCGGGGACGAAGATGGTGTCGCCTTCGATGCCTTCACGGTTGTGAGTGGAGATGGCGAGCTCCATTTCCTCGATCATCGGCTCGGTGGCTGGGCGCTGGATGAGTGGACTGAGCTCGTCGAGGAAGGCGCGTTCCTCGGGTGGCGCGACGTGGAAGAAGACGACGGCAGCGTAACGAAATACGATGGCAAAGCCGCCGTGGCCGACTTGGAGTGTGAGGGGAGTGGCCGACAAGCTGCGTGCCTTGCGCAGCGAACGGGTGTCGATGTCGCCGCCGACGCAGATGGAGCGGACATGGATTCTGCGGCGGCCATCAAAGACTTCGAGCGATGAATCGAGCGTCATAACAGGCAGAGTAGCACAGGACGACCCGCACCGTCAAACCTTGGCTGCAGCCTTGGCCGCAGCTGGCCCGGGCACCATCACATCAACTGGGCACCGGCCTCGGCCAATTCCGAGCGCTCGCCGCGGTTGAGCGCGATGTGCGCGGCAAACGGCTGGCCCTTGAGCCGGTTGCGGGTGTACACTAGGCCGTTAGAGCGGCTATCGACGTAGGGGTTGTCGATTTGCGCGGGGTCGCCAACCATCACCAGCTTGGAATCGCGGGACATGCGGGTGACGATGGTTTTGGCCTCGCGCGGGGTGAGTTGTTGGGCTTCGTCGAGGATGAAGAACCGGTTAGGGATGGAGCGGCCGCGGATATAGCACAGGGCTTCGATTTCGAGGATCCCCTGCTCCATGAGTCGTTCGTAGGGTTTTTTGAGTGGGGGGGAGGCGGTGGCGGGCTGTTTGCGGCGCGGACCCAACGGCACGTCGGGCCGCATCAGCAGGTCCAGCGCATCGTGGATCGGCTGCAGCCACGGCCGCATTTTTTCCTCTAACGAGCCTGGCAGGAACCCGAGTTGCTCGCCCATGGCGATAACCGGGCGGCTGACCGTCAAGCCGCGGTAGCGGTGCTTGAACATTTCATGAAGGCCAGCGGCGACGGCGACGAGGGTTTTGCCGGTGCCGGCATGGCCGTAGCAGGTGACCAGGGAAATGTCGGGGTTGAGCAAGGCATCGATGAGGCAGCGCTGGCCGAGGTTGAGCGGCTTGAGCGACTGGCCATCGGGGATTTTCAGGGCCTCGGGCAGGCTGAGGCGCACGAAGTGGCCGTCGGCGCGCAGGCGGGCGGGGATGGCTTGTTTTTCCCCGGTGCCTAGCAGGACGTATTCGTTGATGTGGAGGCCGGCGCGGCGCGGCGCAGCGGTCAGCAATTCGCCGCTGCTGGCGAAGCGCTGGAGCTCGTCGGCCGGCAGCTCGATGTATTGCAGGTCGTAGTTGGTGACTTCGGCGGCATCCACCTTATCGCTGAGGTAATCCTGGCACTCGATGCCAGCGGCGCGGGCCTTGAGGTGCATGTTCAAATCCTTGGTGACGAGCACCACCGGGGCCGCATTGTGCTGCATAAGTAACAGACAGGCGGCCAGAATCCGGTGATCCACGCGCTCGCGATCCGGAAAAATGCGGTGAAAGCGGTTGAGCACATCGGAGTTTTTCGGGCAGGCGGCGGGATCGTAGATGACGAGCCGCAAGGTGCCACCGCCCTCGGTTGGCACCCCGGCGGTAACGTTGACCACACTCGCAAACAGCTCGATGAGCCGCCGGTGGACCCGCCGCGCGTTGGCACCGCGTTCGGTTTGCTCGGACTTGAACTTGTCCAACTCCGCCAGCACATCCACTGGGATGCACAGGTGGTTCTCCTTGAAGTGCTCCAATGCCGCCGGGTCGTGCAGCAACACATTGGTGTCCAACACATAATTTTTCCCCATCTGGGATGGAGCCGCGAGGCCGAAATCCACCGGCTTGGGATGGGGTCCAGCCAGCCCGCGGCGGGTGCTCGCAGGTGCGTTATCGCCGGAATCCTCGAACAAGCCGGTCTGGAGTTGCTCGGTTTGATGAATGATGGGTTGTTGCACGGATGGAGTGGGCGTTGAAAATTCTGTGCATCGGCAAGCAGCCAGCAGGCTGGTTAACGCAAGACGCATAGTTCCGGCTGGGCCTGCTCGCAAGGATTTTTCTTCAGGTGGCGGTGGAAATCTCCGCCGTCTGCCAATGCTGGCGCTCAGTAATGGCACTTTTGAAGATTTCCTGCCGCAGCCTTGTCATCACCCCGCGTTCATGCACCTTGGTCTGGCGCCGATGAAATCCACTTTGCTAGAAAAAATCCGTATCGAACTGCGGACCCAGTTGGAGCGTCTGGCCAAGGCGGCGATGGATGCGCATGCGGCGGCTACCGATCCGGGCAGCAAGGCGGAGGGAAAATACGATACGCGCAGTCTTGAAGCCTCATATCTGGCGGCAGGACAAGCCCGACAGGTCGATGAACTGGCCGCATCCCTGCGGATCTTCGAATCCCTAACGACCCTGCCGGAATTCGCGATGGACGATGCGATTGAGGCAGGGGCGCTGGTGGAAGTCGAGTTGCGCGGTGAAACGTCCCATCTGTTACTTGTGCCTGCAGCGGGTGGCCTGATCATTGAGGAGCAGGGGCTGGAAATTACCCTCCTCAGTCCCGCCAGCGCACTCTATCGGAATCTCCTGGGCATGGTCGCCGGCGAAGGCTTGGAAGAACCGGCCTTGGTCGTCATCGAGGTGCGCTGAGCTGGCTCGCCGGGAGGCACCGCGAAAAAGCGTGAACTTTGCGGTGGCTGTGGTTCACTGGCGCGGATGAGTCGCAACCAAGGCAGCCAAACCACCCGCGAAGCAGCGGGCCAGACGCCGGATCCTTTCGGGGGGCTGGCCAAACTCGGCAATTTGCCTGCGGGACCCGGGGACCCGCAGGATTGCGCAGCAGTCATTCCGGTAAAAACCTCCCAACGGGGGCTAAAAAAAACCGATCGTGGCCGGGTGGACATCGTCCGCCAGACCGCACATCGCGGCGGCAAGGGAGTGACGGTGGCAAGAAATTTCACCGGCATCGGGCTGGCGGAAAAACAGGATCTTGCCAAGAAGATGCAGAAAGCCTGCGGGGTCGGCGGCACGGTGAAAGATGGCTGCATCGAAATCCAAGGCGACAAACGCGACGAGATGAAGCGCATCTTGACGGAGGCAGGCTTCAAGCCGGTTTTCGCCGGCGGCTGAGACCACGGAGCCACACGGCTCAAAAATTTCTTGCCATTGGGAGCGACTCCTACGAGGTCTGAGCCACTCCGGCTCTCTGACGCGCCGGGTACCGACGTTTACATGGTGACAGATAAATAGTAGAAAAGCTCGGCGGCGAGGCGCTGGGCGATTTCCTGGGCGAGGCGCACCGATTGATGCGCAAGGCAGACGAACATTTTGCCGCCGTCATCACCCCGCGCCTACGTTGCGGATTTGGGGCGTGAGTTCAAGCGGCGGTTGGGAGTGGACTTCAGACCCCCACGCGCAAATCTCTGGCACTCCACAGCAGCCCCTTCGCGCCGCTGCCGCCGCCCTTCATCGCCCGCGCACCATCTCTGCGCTTGGTACTAAACCGCTCCCGTGCCCGTGCAAACGCCTCGTTCACAAACTCTTTGCTGCCGATCACCGCCCCATCCGTGAAGTATCTTACCCGGCAATGCAGCATCTTCGCGAATCCCAGATCCTTCAAGACCGTGCCGTTGTCTTTGCTCTCCAACATCTCCGCCGTGTTCAGCATGCTCTGACCAGCACGATTT
>Ga0114962_10003286_pt1 | contig 13130 bp, 8 predicted proteins | sample C_130820_MF_Meta_FD_87017 | JGI IMG/M metagenome (GOLD analysis project Ga0114962, IMG submission 87017) | Freshwater microbial communities from Lake Croche, Canada to study carbon cycling - C_130820_MF_MetaG | ecosystem: Environmental > Aquatic > Freshwater > Lake | place: Lake Croche, Canada... | reverse complement strand
TCCTCAAATATTTGTTCTTGTGCACTGTATTTATAAGTGGTAGGAGGTATCTCTTGCAAAGGGATAAAATCTACAAACTGTGGTTGTGTATAGAATTTTAGCAACAACTGTTTCATCTCTTTGGGAAGGGCAAAGTCCCTTTGGGTATAGTTGTTTCCATATCCGGGCGTATGTGTAGTAAACATAACAAGCTCCTGTGGAATAGTGATTTTGCCTGTTTGTTCGGTGCTAGAATTGTTGGGAGCTATCTTAGCAATAAAGGTTTCAACTTCTTTATGCGTCATATAATCTCGCCATACCAACCGTTCTATTATTGTAGGAACAATTGGCGGAAGGGTTTTAAGAAAGGCAAAATAAATCTCCTCATCATTAAAGATAGAGTAGGCAATATTTACCATCTCCGACTTAGTAAAGGCTCTCTTTCGGAGTAGCATGTTGGTATTTTCAACGGTCTCTGGGTTTTGCCAGTCGGGGTCAGTGTCTTTAAGATAGAAGGCTTTTACCAAAGGAAAGAGTCCCCTGTCGATCGTATCTTTTGTGTAATTACCCTCAATAGCAAAGCGGGCAGTGTAATCTTCGATGTACATAATGTATAATTTTAAACGCCCAACATAAATTGAATATCGTCTTCGCTAATTGATTTAAGGGAAGCACTGTCTGCCGAAATGATGTTATTAAATATCTCTGCCTTTTGCTCCTGTAGCAACAAGATTTTGTCTTCTATCGTATCTTTTGTTATCAGCTTATAAGTCAATACGGTTTTGTCTTGACCAATTCTGTGTGTCCGATCTATCGCTTGGTTTTCTGATGCCTTATTCCACCAAGGATCAAATACAAAAACCATATCTGCGGCAGTTAGGTTAAGACCTGTGCCTCCTGTTTTGAGGGTCAATAAAAAGACTTTACAATTGATATCTGTTTGAAAACGTTCTACCAACTGTTGTCTGTTTTTGGTAGAACCACTCATGCTTACATAGTCAACCCCTTGTTCTTCCAACTTATCACCTATCAATTCTAATGCTGCCAGGAAGTTTACAAATACCAATACCTTATGCTTGTTGGCAAGTGCATCCATCAATTGCTCCATCAGGATTTCTATCTTAGGAGACTTAATCAATCCACCACTGATGGCTTCGGGCGTAGATGCCAGTTGTCTCAATTCGCTCAATGCCTGAAACACAAAGAATTGGGTGCTTTGTATCCCCTTTGTAGCTATTTGTTTCTGAATAGCCTCCTGGTAGTATTGTCTTCTTTGCTCGTATAGTTTCTTTTGGTCGTGACTCATCTCTACATACAGCACCTGTTCTATCTTGTCTGGAAGTTCTTCTAACACATCCTTTTTAAGTCGTCTTAAGATAAACGGATAGATCTTTTTTCTTAAATCTGCCGTTACATTCTTATTGTTATCCTTCTGAATAGGCGTTAAATAAAACTCATTAAACTTCTCTAATGTACCAAACATAGTTGGATTCAAGAAACGGAACAAAGCATACAATTCCCCTAAATGATTCTCTATCGGCGTACCACTCAATGCTAGTTTATGTTTGGCTTGCAACAGCATTGCTGACTTAGATGCCTGAGAAGCAACATTCTTTATATTCTGCGATTCATCGAGTATCACATAATAAAAAGGATGCTCTTTTAGCTTCTCAATATCATTCCGCATCATCGAATAAGTAGTGATGATCAGGTTACATTTTAAGGCATCCTCCAACTTCTTATCGGGTGCATGGTAAACGTAATAACTAAGTTGAGGGGCAAACTTATCTAATTCCTTTTCCCAGTTAAACAACAAGCTTTTGGGCATTACTATCAATGTTGGCAATGCCTCTTCGGGATAGATAGATGCCAACAGGGTGATGGTTTGTAAAGTCTTCCCAAGCCCCATATCATCTGCAAGACACCCGTTTAGGTGTACACTTTGTAGGTACTTTAGCCAATGGTATCCTTGTTGCTGATAAGGGCGAAGGGTTGCATTTATGTTTGGTAGGGGATGTTCGGATTTGTGTATATGATTAAATCCTTCAAATATTTCCTTAGACCTTGCAAAAGCACTCTCTGCCAATTGACCATCTATCAGTTCTTCGGCAAGGGGTAAATCGAAGAAGGAAATGTTCACCTCCTCTTTATCCTTATTAAACAGGCGACGTAGCTTTTGCATATAGTCTTCATTCACTATTGCATGGGTACCATCGCTTAGGGTGATGTATTTGTTTTTGGCATACTGTTGTAGTGCATCAAACAAAGAAAATTCCTGGTCATTAAAATGAAGACTAGCCTGTCCACCCAAAAAGTCTAAACCATGTGTAAGCTTTAATTCCAACCTAGGTTTGATGGTACTTACTTTAAATGCCTTCAGGTTCTCGGCTCCCATTATTTTGTAGGTGGCCAACAGGTCGGGCAAATCATTATAAATAAATTCGGAAGCTATTTCTCTTGGGATGATAAACAGGTCGTTCTCCAATATAATTTCTCCATTTTTATTCCCTTTAGGGATATGCTTTTGCAGTAACTTTTCTATGACCCTTACTGAAGTATCATTGTTTTCTTGTTCAATCAGCTTTACTTCAATCAATCTTTCTAATTCATTGATGGCAGCAAAATGGGTCAGTTCATAATCACTCAACAACTTAGCATCTATATCGGGTAAAACCTGCGCCACCCGCATACACAAAGCTTCATCTATATCTATCTTTTCAAATAGTAACACAGGAGTTGTGCTGATGGTATGTTTTGAATAGAGTACCGTATAATCTTCAAATACTAAGTCTATATGCTTGGTAAAGGAAAAGAAGATAGACAGAAACTTAGCTAGATCTATCGTTTTTACATTCGTATTAAAGAATGGCAACGCCTTAAAGTTGCCGCCTACAGGTTCTGTTTGTATGACTACTCCCTTTGCAAAGATGTGGTTCTCGTTAATAAATTCGAAGTCCTTGTAGGTTTCATTCTTTGCCCATAAAACAAGGGTAGAACTGATGTTGATGCTATCTCCTACATCTGTTAATTGCAATTGCAACACCCCTTTATTGGGCAATGCTTCTATAACAGTACCGTTTTCTGTTACCCAAACTTTACTTTTAAGGAGCAATTCAATCAGCGAATCATTTTCGTGGAGATAAACCTGGTTGGTAGGGTGTTCCCAATCAATTACAAAGTCCGACCGGTGATGGATGGTTTGGACCTGTTTCAGGATGGTTCTTATTACACCACTATAGTGTTGGTAGTCTACGTCTACTACCTTTCCTTTTTCATTCCGAACTTCTATATAAGCCCCCGAATCATCAAATAACAAACAAAAAACTACCGATATAATTTTCCCCGATGTGACTGTAGTGGTAGTCTTTTCTTTTTTAAATACTTCGAATACTGATTTGCCATTCATAATACACCTAGTTATGAGTTATGAATTATGAAATATGAGTAAAGAGTAGTACTCTTATAAAGAGATATTAACTCTTCTTAATACAACACTCATCACTCATCACTCATCATTCATCACTCGTGTCTACTTCTTCTGTATCAATTCGTGTTCTTTTACTTCGGTAACGCCACCACTTACAACAAATTTCATTGCTTCGGCAGCACTTAGGTCTTTTAATGGTTTTATTTTGTAGGGTGGAACAAAAAACAACATACCACTTATGGCATAAGAGTGTGGAACATAAACGGCTACATGGTCTTCCAATCCAAAGTTTGCTACACTTTTCTGGGTTATAAAACCTATCCGCCACACATCATCCCCATCAGTATTTACCAGAACAGGCTTATCGAATTTCTTTTTATTACCTGCAAAGGCTTCCATCAAATCTTTTACAGAGGTATAGATAACTTTTACCCCTGGCGTTTTTTCTATAATCTTATCCAAATAAGAAACGACCTTTCCGAAGAAGAACATAGACGATACCCAACCAACAAATAGTACCAAAACAAGCATTACCAGAAAGCCAAGACCGGGTATCTTCTTTAGATTTCCTTCGTTGTCTATCCCAACATAGCTTGGTACTATTTTGTGCAGGATGCCTGGTAAGATATCATCAACAGAATTAAAGAGAAATAAAACAGCCCAGATAGTGATGCCAATGGGTGCCAAAACGATGATGCCTTGTAGAAATGTTTGCAGCAATTTTGCCAATCTGTTTTGTCTTGCTACATCGCGGGCTTCCTTATCCAATCTCATATAAAAACATTTGCGGGTAAAGGTCGGTACAATTATAAAAAAAGCAAGTTCTTTATTTATATATTTCAATAAGCTTATTGTAAGGAAGGGTAATTTTTTTGATAGGACATGAAGTATTATATAAAGCACACCAAGGATACTTGATGTTATTTCGAATTAGCACTTCTCTTAAGGGTAAAAAGTTAAAAAAGACTGCTACTCTTTGGTTAAAATTCTTCCCCCAGCATTACAGGATTCCGAAAACAACCCATCAATTGTCTTAGCTAACTGATAATCCAAGTCGGTTACCGTATTGCCTGCATCGTGTGTTTGCAGCCATATCTCTACTTTGTTATAATTATTTGTCCATAGTGGATGATGCTGCATTTGCTCTGCCGCTTCTGCAACTTTAGTCATAAATAAAAATGCTTCCTGAAAGTTCTTAAAGTAAAATTCTTTGTATAATTTATTGTTTATGATAGTCCACATGAGGTATTTATTTATGGGAATTTATTTTTAGTACGAACAAACGTTTTCGATGGTTTTAACATCTAACTACATAGTTTGTTTATATTTTCATACATTGCCCACTTATAAATATTATAAATGAAATACTTTTTATTGCTTATTAGTTTTTTATGGTCAAGTGTTTTGTTTTCGCAAGAAAAAATATCTTTAGGTTTTCAAGGTGGCATTAATACACCTGGATTGGTAGTAAAAAGTAAAAACCCTGTAGTTGATGGATATAAAACTAAGCTATCTGCTTATTTTGGAGTTGTTGCAGAGGAAGGGTTAAGCAAACGATGGTCATTGGTGGAAGAAATAGATTATGCCAACATGACCATTACAAAAAGTGGAGATCAAGTGATACCAAGAAGTGCGTATGACAATTTGGGGCTTGTAAATCTTTCTTCTTATCCTCGCTTGTATGCCACTTTTGATAGTAAAATTCAAACTAAGTATATTGAGGTTCCGATTATGCTTAAGTATGCAATATTTGAGAATGAGCAAATAAAATTTTATGTGAATGGAGGGCCTTTTGCAGGCGTTATGTTTTATGGTAATGCGGCTACATCTGGCTTGGACAAAGTTTATAGTAAGCCCACACATGAAATTAAATCCGCGGTTACTGGTAATATTTCTTTTACAAAAAATCAACCGCTACAGGATTGGTTTCATCAGCTCAATTTTGGTATTAAAGGAGGTGTGGGGCTTACAGTTAAAGGAGAGAGAGGTGAGTTTTTTGCGAATTTAAGTAGTAGTCTTGGGTTGATTAACATAGAGGAAAGTACAGGAGATGGAGAGAGTAAAACAAAGTCTTTGGTATTGGCGGTAGGTTATTTGTTTCATCTCAGTAAATAATAGTAGTAGAAACACCTCAATAAATGACTGTTTACCGATAAGTAGCCTATTACAACTGTTCATTAACAAAGATTAGTTCTTTTGGCATTGGGTTTGATAATTAATAAATACAAAAATAATACATTACCTTTTTTCTCATAAGCAGTTAGTTTTGGTTGCGGCTCCGATGTTTATCGGGGCCAATTTTTTTATAAGGATTAACCACAAAGCACACAAAGTTTTTTCACAAGGAACATAAGGAATCCTGTAACTCCCAGTTGTCTTTTTGCTTCTTTTCTTGTTTTTCATTGTGGTTATGTTAACCAAAAAACTTTTTATTTGGAATATAACACCACATTACTATACATTTGCAACCGAAGAGGAAATGAAGGGAACTATTGCGGTTCCCTTCTTCTTTATACCTATGGCAGAAGATACATTAAAAAAAATAGAAAATTGGCTTCTAGAGATTTTGGCAGACTACCCAGATTTATTTTTGGTAGAAGCAAAGATTAAGCCTACCAACAACATCAAAGTTTTCATTGATGGTGACAATGGATTTCCAATAGATTTGTGTGTTCGCGTCAATAGAAAGTTGTATAAGTTCATCGAAGAGGCTGCTATCTATCCTGAAGGAGATTTTGGTTTGGAAGTATCTAGCCCTGGAATAACAGAGCCTTTGAAGCTACAGCGTCAGTACGCAAAGAATGTTGGTAGAGAGGTGGAAATAACCTTTAAAGATGGTACAACAAAAGAGGGTACTTTAGAAGCATTAGCAGAGGAGGACATCGTTTTGGCATACTCAGAAGGAAAAGGCAAAAAAGCAGTTCAACAGAAATTGGTAATTCCAATGTCAAATATAAAAACAACAATAGTTCAAATTAAATTTTAAGAGAATTTAAAATTAAAGTTTCCAGGTTATGGCAAGTATAAACTTAATTGATGCATTTCAGGATTTTAAAGACGCGGAGAACTTAGATAGGCCGACGATGATGAAGGTGGTTGAAGACGTGTTTAAGACCTTACTTAGAAAGAAATATGGCAGTGATGAAAATTTCGACGTTATTGTAAATGCTGAAAAGGGGGATTTGGAAATAATCCGCCGTCGTATTATTGTAGAAGATGGCGATGTAATGGATCCAAATGAAGAGGTTTCTTATTCGGATGCAATTAAAATAGAACCCGATTTTGAAGTGGGCGAAGAGCTATATCAAGAAGTAGATATGCTAGACTTTGGACGTCGTGCCATACTCGCAGCCAAACAAACCCTAGCTAGTAGAATTGGTGATTTGAAAAAGAATGCATTGGTAAAGAAATATGAAGACCGCATTGGGGAGATTATTTCGGCTGAAGTATACCAGGTATGGAAGAAAGAAGTATTGTTATTAGATGAAGACGGCAACGAATTGATTCTTCCTAAATCTGAACAGATACCCAATGATTTCTTTAAAAAAGGGGAAAATGCAAGAGCTGTAATTGAAAGGGTTGATTTAAAAAACAACAATCCCGTCATCATCCTATCTAGAACTAGTCCTACCTTTTTAGCTAAGTTATTAGAAATAGAAGTTCCAGAAATATTTGATGGTCTGATTGTAATTAAAAAGATTGTTCGTGAGCCCGGAGAAAGAGCAAAAGTCGCCGTAGAAAGCTACGATGACAGAATTGATCCTGTTGGTGCTTGTGTAGGGATGAAGGGTAGTCGTATTCACGGTATCGTACGTGAGTTGAAGAATGAAAACATTGATGTTATCAATTACACGAGTAATGTTCAATTACTTATTCAACGTTCTCTAACGCCTGCTAAAATTAGCTTCATGCGTATTGATGAAGACAAAAAACAAGTAGATGCTTATCTAAAGGCCGATCAGGTATCTCTTGCAATTGGTCGCAGAGGGGTTAATATCAAATTGGCTTGCGAACTTACAGGGTATGAAATAGATGCTTTTAGAGAAGATGAAGAGCAAGTAAATGAATTTGATATAGATTTAGATGAATTTACTGATGAGATTGAGTCTTGGATAATTGACGAATTCAAACGTGTTGGTTGTGATACGGCACGTAGCGTTTTAGCATTAACACCAGGAGAATTGGAAAGAAGAACGGATCTTGAAAAGGAAACAATAGCTGATGTTATTAAGATTCTGAAAGAGGAGTTTGAGAGAGAAGAAGAATAAGTAGTTATATTTTGAAAGTTTTAGGGTTACTTTGTGCCTGCTAAGGAATTAATTCGTAGCATGCCATTACACAAGTTTATAGTTTTAACAACAAAATACAAAACGGCTATTATGTATAAATAACATGAAGCCTAAGGATTAAATAGCACTGAATGTCAGAACTGAAGTTACCGAGGTTATTAGCTGCAGCTAAAGAGTTTAATGTGGGGGCAGATACCATCACAGACTTTTTGGCTAAAAAAGGGTTTCATAAAGATGATTTGAAACCTACGGCAAAGCTTACCGAGCCTATGTATTATGCGTTGCAAGCTGAATTCCAGAATGATAAGCAAGCAAAAAACAAGGCCGACTTGGTAGAGATACCCAAAAACCAGCATAGTGATCGCAAAAGAAGGGACGAGGAAGAGATAACCTTTAGAAGGGACGATAGAAAAGGTACAACCAAAGAAGAAATAAAGCCTGTTGAACAGACAGCAGTTGTAACCCAACCAGAAGTTCCGCCTCCCCCGTTTGTTCCTAAGGTTCCTGTTCAAGAAGTGGTAATACCATTACCAAAATCAATTGAGCCAATTAAAGCGGAAGATGTATTTACTATTCCTGCATCTAAACAAGATATCCCAGAAACGAATTTAATAGTTGAAGTTGCTAATGCGGGCAATAATATTGTAAAAATTGAAGCACCTGAATTAGAAGGGCCAAAGATTTTATCTAAGATAGATTTAAGTAATATTGATTCGTCTACCCGTCCAAAAAAGGCTGAACCCCGAAGACAGGAGCCCGAAACAATTGTAAAAGAGATAGTAGAACAAGAAGTAAAGCCTACAACTCCAATTGCAGAACCTGTTCTCCCTGTTGTTGAGAAAATAATTGAAGAGAAAATAATTCCGCAAAAGGAAGAAGCAGAGGTGCCTTTACCTGCACCTGTACCTGTAACTGTAACTGTTTCTAAAGTTGAAACAGAACCAGCCCCCTCCCCTTCTACTAATGAGGGAATAGTGATAGAAAATATTCAGGCAGAGATTATTACAGGGCCTAAGATTTTGGGTAAGATAGAGCTTCCTATTGATAGTGATACAAGACCTAAGCCTAGTAGTGCGGAAGATAGAAAAATCAGGAAGCGCATTCCGGTTGACAATAGAAAAGTTGGTGGCGGTCATCATCACCACCATCCTGGAGGTGCTCATCCGGGTGCGGGACCGGGTAACTTTCAAAATAGAGGTCCTCAACAGCATCCTGGTGGCGGATTTAATAGAGACAATAGACCTGTTCAACCACCTTCCGGTCCTGGAGTGGGTACAAACAGACCTGTTGTAGCAGCAAATAATAACAATAACCGTGGCGGCGGCGGTGGATTTAACAGAGATAATAACAGACCCGGTGGTGGATTTAACAGAACAGGTGGCACGGGAGGAAACAGATCGTCTAACCGTAGGGATGATAAAGAAATTGACGCAAAAGAAATTCAAGATAAGATTAAGGAAACGCAAGCCAAGTTGGCCGGTGGTGGTGGTAGAGGTAAGAGCCTGAAAGCAAAGTATCGTCGTGCAAAACGTGATGAAGCTGCAGAGGCAATGAATGATATGGATGGCGAGGACAACAAACTACAAGTTACAGAATTTGTGACCGTAAGTGAGTTGGCCAATTTGATGGATGTAAGCTTTGCCGAAGTTATTGGCAAGTGTATGGGTCTTGGTATCATGGTAAGCATCAACCAACGACTCGATGCAGAAGTAATAGAACTGGTTGCAAGTGAGTTTGATTTTGAAGTTGAATTTATAGGGGTTGATGATATAGATGAAATGGATGAAGATGAGGAAGAAGAAGATTTAGCCGATTCCGAAACACGTCCTCCTATCGTTACCATCATGGGGCACGTGGATCATGGTAAAACATCCTTATTAGATTATATACGTAGTGCCAACGTGGTTGCAGGTGAGGCCGGTGGTATCACCCAGCACATTGGTGCCTATGAGGTTACGCTTCCTGATGGCAAGGCTATTACCTTCCTAGATACGCCCGGTCACGAAGCCTTTACGGCGATGCGTGCGAGAGGTGCCAAGGTAACTGATATAGCAGTAATTGTTGTAGCTGCCGACGATGCCGTGATGCCACAAACACGAGAAGCAATTAGTCACGCACAGGCGGCTAATGTTCCGATGATTTTTGCTGTAAACAAAATGGATAAAGACGGCGCCAATCCTCAGAAAATATATGAACAGTTGGCTGGTATGAACATCTTGGTAGAAAGTTGGGGTGGTAAATACCAAAGCCAGGAATTGTCTGCTAAGAAAGGGCTGAATGTTGATTTGTTATTAGAAAAAATATTATTAGAAGCTGAATTATTAGATGTAAAAGCTAATCCTAAACGGGAAGCTACCGGATCTATCATTGAAGCCTCTTTAGATAAAGGTCGTGGCTACGTAGCTACTATTCTGGTACAGAATGGTACGCTTCGCCAAGGCGACCTGATGGTTTCTGGACAGTATTATGGTCGTGTAAAAGCGATGTTTAATGAAAGAAACCAACGTGTAACCGAAGCCCCCCCTTCTACACCGGTAGTTTTACTTGGTTTGAATGGTGCACCTCAGGCGGGTGAGAAATTTAAAATATATACCGAGGAGAGTGAAGCAAAAGAAGTTGCTAATAAGAGAGCACAAATCTCTCGCGAACAAGGTCTACGTGCAAGAAAACATATTACACTCGATGAAATTGGTCGTCGTTTGGCCTTGGGTAACTTTAAAGAACTCAACATCATCATTAAGGGTGATGTGGATGGTTCGGTAGAAGCTTTGAGTGACTCCCTACAAAAATTATCTAACCAGGAAATTGCTATCAGGGTCGTTCATAAAGCAGTTGGACAGATTTCGGAAAGTGATGTATTGCTAGCTGCCGCATCCGATGCTATTGTAATTGGCTTTAACGTTCGACCTTCTGCCCAAGCAAATAAGCTTGCTGAGAATGAAGGTGTACAGGTGAAAATGTATTCCATCATCTATACGGCTATCGATGAGATAAGGAGTGCGATGGAAGGTATGTTGGAACCTAAGGTTGAAGAAAAAGAAGTTGCTACTGTTGAAGTTAGAGAAGTATATAAATTTGATAAGGCAACCGTTGCAGGTTGTTATGTTCAGGAAGGAAAAATTAAGCGCGACCACAAAATTCGTGTGTTCCGTGATGGTATCCTCGTTTACCCTCGCCAGGAAGGTGGATTTGCTGAGTTGGGCAGCTTGAAACGCTTTAAAGATGATATGAAGGAAGTGAACAATGGCTATGAGTGTGGTCTGACGGTTAAGGGCTTTAGTGACCTTGCAGTAAATGACAGCATCATTGCGTACGAAGAAGAAGAAGTGAAGCGTACTTTGTAAAATAAAACAAGCGGTAAAGCTTTTAATTAATACGGATAAGGTCTGGACTCAATGTTCAGGCCTTATTTTTTTGGGTTGTATTTTCCTTTAGGTAACCTTTTGCCACTGTTTGTACTCTATATAAATTGAATCTGCCCCTAAGTTGCGACAACTAAGCAACAGCCCTTTTATCTTATAGACCTACTATATAATTGATTTGCTGCGCAAATAAGACGGATTAATATCCAATGTCGTTTAGTTAAGGGGTTTACTTCAAAACGAACCTGCTCTGCGTCCTAAAAGTGAAACGTTATATCCTAGATAATTCTTTTCTCTGTACTTTCCCTGTATAAATAGCTCTGCGCTCCTTTGCGGTTATTTTTTTTCCTTAACTTAATGACATTGCCCGTTAGTGGTCGATATAAATATTAAAAATTTATAGCGGAAAAGTTAATTAAAGCACCAAATTTTAAAACATGTCGTGCCTACGGCACTTTGGACACTCCTATTGTTAGATTACTTCCAATATTTCGTACCTAAAGGTACTTTCAACCCTTTATTCGCATTACTAATAATTGATTGATTTGCTGCGCAAATAAGACGGATTATCATCCTAGCGAATGAGATGCAAATAGTCCACATCCTTGCGAGGCCCGAAGCAATCTTTTTTAAAAATCCCGGTTGTATTGTAATAAGAAAATACTCATTCGTCAGACTGTGAAATAACTAAAAAAGAGCTTTGAGAATCTTTTATATTGCTATAGTTCTCCGATAGGTGTCCATAACAATAATAAGGATGACTTAGTTTTTTCACAAATTCTCGTGCCTCTCACAGAATCCTATTGGGGGCAACTTCAATTTCCGAAGCGGTCTATTTAGCCGAAGATTATATAAATAAAAACAGTTTCCTATTGTGAAGAGGAATATTCTACCGCTCATTATAGATTACAAATGCTGTGTTTGCCGGTAATATATTGGTGAGGGGGCTATTTAATTCCAAGGCTGTAATAACATAGACGTTACTTTGCAGCATTATGAAATATATACTAATTGTCTTCGCCATTTTGTATAGCCACCCATCCTTTTCACAAGGAGATTTTATATTGCTTCGTAGGGGTAACGTAGTTGTGCAATCTTATTTTAAGGATAGTTACTTAAAATGTCAATTAACTAACGGACAATGGATTGAAGGCCGCATCCGGAAAATAAAAGCCGACTCCTTGTTTTTAGAACAGTTTCAGGTTCGAATGGTAGCGAGTGTTTTTGGAACCCCTATGTTGGATACCTTAAAATATGGATTGGCAAAACTCTCTATCAATGATATCCATACCCTGCCCAAAAAAGAACACGGTATAACTATGGTAAAGGATGGTTCGTTGCTGATGATTGGAGCAGGGGGTTATATGGTTTTAAACATCATTAACGGACTTACACAATCGAATCAGTCGGTGACTTCGAACCAAAACCTTATTAATCTGGGCATTGCAGCAGGTGTTTTTATGTTTGGCGAAATCCTTCATTGGACGCATCATGACTTTATTACCATCGGAAAAAAGTACCAACTTTTCTCCACTGCCACCGTTCCTAACAAATAGTCCTTTTATTTGCAGTATGGGCAGTGCAACAAAATCTACATCTACTCGTAAAAAGTCTACTTTACTAAGCAGAATATGGCGGTTTACCAAGCGTCTGTTGCTGGTTATGTTCGTTTCTTCTTTGTTATATGTACTCATCTGCCGGTGGATGATGCCCCCTATTACGATTACACAAATAGATAACGGCATTAGTTATGGGTTAAAAAGGGATTATGTAGACAGAACCGATGTTTCTCCGAATGCCCGGCTAGCAGCAATAGCTAGTGAGGACCAACTTTTTCCGGATCATTATGGGTTTGATTTACAAGCTATCGAAAAAAGCTTAACCCAAAAGAAACACAAGAAAAAGAAGTTGCCCTTGGGTGCTGCGGCAAGTACTATCAGCCAACAGACTGCCAAAAATATTTTCTTATGGCAAGGTGGAGGCATCTGGAAGTATATACGCAAAGTGCCTGAGGCTTACTTTACGGTGTTGATAGAGCTGATTTGGGGTAAGAAAAGGATATTGGATGTGTAC
>Ga0114962_10003284_pt1 | contig 13134 bp, 10 predicted proteins | sample C_130820_MF_Meta_FD_87017 | JGI IMG/M metagenome (GOLD analysis project Ga0114962, IMG submission 87017) | Freshwater microbial communities from Lake Croche, Canada to study carbon cycling - C_130820_MF_MetaG | ecosystem: Environmental > Aquatic > Freshwater > Lake | place: Lake Croche, Canada... | reverse complement strand
GATTTCTTCATTCACTTCTCTTAAAATCGTCGCTTTTGTATCTCCATCCCTCGAAGACGTCTTGCCTTTTGGAATACCAATCTTTCGGTCTTTTTTAACTGGATGAAGAACACGAAATAGAACTTTCCAATGGTCTTTCCTTGTTTCTCGTGGTGTATCAAATTGTACACGTTCACCAAAGAGTTTAGCTCTACGCGTAAATTCAGCAATGGCTGCACTCTCACTTCCATCAAATGTTTGAATATCATTACTAGTTGGAAAATCAGAGATATTTTTTGCTCTTGTTCTTGCCGGAAGGCCGGCTGAAACTTCTCCTTTTCCTCCGTATTTCCATACACTTTCTGTTCCGACTAGTACAAGTGGATTTCGGCCTGTTGGATCGGGGAGATATATAATGGCTCCTGCTCCCTCAGACATTCTACATACTGTAAAGTATTAATTTATATTCTTCGCATCCGGGGCAGTTAAATATACCGTCGAGTATAAAATTACGCCCTCTGTCCCCCTAAGGAGGGCAGAGGGCGTAATTTTATACTCGACGGTAAAGTAATCTTACAGAGCAGCTACCGTATAAATTAGATAGAATTGGGAGGAAGATTTACTTGAGTAAGTGCTGGAGCAGAAACAGGCTTTGTATTGGGAAAGGCTTTAAGATACGCATTTTTCTTAGCCTCGTACCGATTATGCATGGCTTCGGCTTGATTGTGAATACGTGCTTCTGTCTGTTTACGAGTCGATTGTGCCAAATTACTTTCGACTACATTTAAATATTGCGTTAGCAATTCATACCGTTTCCCTAAATTCCGCCCCTTGTCTGCAATAATCCGATTCGCCTGTGCTTCGGCCGTCCGTAATACCGCATGTCTATTCGCATTCGTGTTCGGTAAATTGTTATGGTTTTTCATAGTGTTGACCTCTCGTGCTTTCTGTAAGACAGCATCCTTGAGTTTGACTAGATGCTCATCGGTTAGTTTCGCAGGCGTATCTCTGCCTCCTCGCTGCCGAAGGGATCGCGTTCCTGCTTTTGCTTTTGCCTTGGACCTTGTTCGGGAAGAACGTGTTCTTGATCTTAATTTAAACATTTCTATTTATAGAAACTATTTTTATCTATTGTTGAATCGAGAATGGATTCAACAATAGCATGTACCGCTAGTGGGGCTCGAACCCACGACTCTCCGGTTAAAAGCCAGATGCTCTGCCAACTGAGCCATAGCGATTTTGTTCTGTGGAGACACCTCTCCATAGAATTCTATATGCCTGTCTTTAGACTGAAAATAAGAAAGAAAAAGAAAAAGAAAAGAAAAGAAAAAGAAAAAGATGGACTCTACGATTTGAGTGCCAACTTTCTCTTTATTAACCTATACACGTCTTCTAGCGTTACTTTTCCATCGTAAGCAATCTTCATTTTGGAAAGAGGGACTGTAGAATAAGGTCCGATATCAAATAACTCATTCCAAACATTTAGCGTTGATAATTTGTATCCCATTGTTTCTTGTAGGACTGTATCATTTGCTCTGAAAAACAGTAATTTGTTGTCTGTTTTGATTGGAAATTGATCCGCTGTAATATCAATGTGGACCTTAGCATTCATATCAAAGACCCACACATGAAATGCCGGTTTTTCCATTGACTTGTTTTTAAAGGTACCGCACATTAGTGTCGTATGTGGCAACAACTCAAGCAATAATCGAGTAGCATATGGACAAGATGCATCCGGAAATTGTGTGTATACTTCTGTCAATACAGAGCGTACCATTTTTACAACATTATAATTTGTTCTATGATTTCGCCTATACCATGCTAAATTAACATCTAGGGTATGTTGCATTCTACTACAGTAAAGAAATTATTTATATCCAAAGGGCGTAATTTAGACCGTCGAACATTCAAAATGGGCACCTCTGGTGCCCATTTTGAATCTTCTAGGCCTTAAGACCGTGGGAAGATTCAAAACGGGTATGCCCGTTTTGAATATTCACGGGTCTAATACTTTACGGTACATCTATAGGGTACTGCGAATCTACTTAGAAAAGCAAAGGAACTTACAAATAGCCTATGAAAAATTGAAGGATCCGTGCTTGGATAAGCACACGTGTCCTTTCTTTCTTTCTTTTCTTTCTTTTCTTTCTTTTCTTTTCTTCCTTTTCTTCCTTTTCTTTTCTTTCTTTTCTTCCTTTTCTTTTCTTTCTTTTCTTTCTTTTCTTCCTTTTCTTTTCTTCCTTTTCTTTCTTTTACCATGTCTTCTTCCTCTTCTTCCGTTTCTACCATGGCAACTGCAGTTCCTGTATCCCCACCAGTTTCTTCTCTTCGTGTTCGCTCTATTCTCTCCCGTCTTCAAAGTGGCCCTAAGGCCGCCCTTAAAAAGTTGTTGCCCAAATGTGTAATGCCCGATGTGCCTACTGCAAAATACCCTGCATCTCTCTTGTCCATCTTTCCCAAGGCAGAATCGTATTCCTTGCTTGGATGGGTGGCCGAAGAGGTTCTTCGTTCTCCTGTAGTCGATATTACGTTTGCAACTCTCTGGACCGCTGTACTCAAATGGTTTCCTGCTGCCACCGAAGTTCACAAAAGCAAAGTCTCCAAATCAAAAACCACGGCCCCATTTCTCGATACACTCAAGGCAACTCGAACCGCTCTGGACGCCGCTGTAAAGGGAACTCTTCGCTTTGATACAGAGGTTGCATTCGACAGGGTCCAGGGCCATCCAGATGCACAGACAGAGACGCAGATTTTCGAGGTAAAACTAACAGGGCTCCTCAAGAAGAACTGGGTCGACTTTCTCTATCAGATCTTTGCATATGGGTCCTTGTATGATGCAGCTACAGACCTTTATCTTGTCTTGCCTCTTCAAAGTACCGTTTGGCATATTTCTATTACGGATTGGAAACATCGGGCTGCCTTTCGTACGTTGTTGAATACGGAGGCCACTCGTCTTCTGGATCCTACAGTTGAAAAGTCTATTCTTCCGGGAATGATGTTGCAGGCTACCTATATGATTGGGTCTCATGTTCACAAGGAAAAGACCCTCTTCGCCACGGTTTCTGCATTGCCTCTGGGTCGCCCGTACCAGTTCTTTCTTAGCTCTGCGTTGTCGAGTCATATGAATCTGAAGGACGAAGATATTGCGGCCGCAGCAGGAGTTGTAGCCTCTCGATCCTCCTCCCTTTACGTCCATTCCCAATACATGATCAATCTTTGTGCGACCCCCGGTGAAAAGGATGATTATGGCGTTGTTCTCCTTCAAAAGAATCTTCGTATTTCAGTCGCTGCAGGGTTCAAGGGAGTCGTGGTACATGTAGGAAAATCGACAAAGATGGCACTTGATGTAGCAATGGCAAATATGCGTACCAATGTGTTGGCCTGTTTGGATGCAGCGACGACCGAATGCCCCCTTTTACTAGAGACACCCGCGGGCCAAGGCACAGAAACATTGACCACCTATGACTCCTTTGTAGGATTTGTGAAATCATTTGCAGACCCCCGCCTTCGTATTTGTGTAGATACCTGTCACGTGTTTGCGTCCGGCCTAGATCCCCTCGAGTACCTTCGTCGCCTTCTTACAGAGGATCCGGCCCTTCTCTCCCTTGTACATTTCAATGATTCGTGTGGCTCGTGCGGGTCCTGTGTGGATCGCCACGCTTTCATAGGGACGGGGGAGATTGGGCTCAAGGCTCTGGAGTCGATGGCTTCTCTTTGTGCGTCTCACTCCGTTCCAATGCTTGTAGAATAAGCGTGCTTACGGTAGAATGAATTCGATTCCTTCTAGACGGTGTCCTGAAAATCAAGGCGTTCATCACTTTGTTCGTCCCGGTAGTTTATCTGTGCCTCCTCGTTGTCGTCCCGGTCCTTCCTATTGTAACGTACAGTATTAATTTACACCCCCACCATTTGGTGGGGGTGTAAATTAATCCTGCTGCCGCTTCGCTGCATCCGCAATATAAAACTCCTCACAACGAAGTGGCTGAGGAGAGGAGTTTTATATTTGACGGTAAGAATTGTGGAGATTTGTTTCCGTACATATCAGAAACAAAGCAGAAAGAAAAAGAAGACAAAGAAAAAGACAAAGACAAGAACGAAGAACGAAGAACTAAAAGGTCTCAATAAACCGATCGTAGGCCTGTTGCCACCGTTCTAAGCAATCTCGGTTAATCTCTTTATTTCTGGATACGTACTGTGTAGTTTGCATTCCAATGTTTTTTAGTGTAACAAAGGGTAACTGAAACGCAAGGAACAAATCAAACCAATCATAGGACACCCAATCGTAGTTGAGAGTTCCTCGGTTATCTGTATTAATACTGACGTCCACATTCCCATTGATATAAGCGATGCCTGGATGATTTCGCATATCGTTAATATATTCTAAGAAGGAATTACTAATAGGACATAATTCTACCAGAATTTTTCTTGCATATAGTTTCATAAGAGAAGGATATCGCCATAGAGAAATTCCGTGTCCAATTCGAATAGACCCTGGAAGAATTGCCGAGATTAGGAGATTGTCATTGACCGGATAGGCGGTCTTGGTTGTTTCTCCACTATGAATCATAAAGGCTGTTGTTTCAGGTACCTTCTTATAGAAGGCTACGAGTTCATCGTAAAAGGCTTCTGCTTTTTGACTTTTATCTTCTTCGCCATAGACGTCATACCCTACCACAAGACGCTTCGAAATGGGTCTTGTTAAATCTAAGGTTCTTACAGTTTCAAACAACTGAATGATAGATTCGGCTGGAGCATCTCTGTTTGTTCCATACACGAAATGAATAGAAACTCCCGTTTTCTCGTAAATTGATTGAACGATTGCAGGAAGATGGGCATAGGTTTCTGGGATGGAAAGGGGAACCACCGTACAATCAGGAAGACTCCAAGTCCATGATTTCATCGAATATTTCAACTGGACATCCTGTACCTGTTCCTCGGCTGCGTTTTCTGCCACAAAGGACCAGTAATGGGGAAGCATGTCCACATGCGTATTCAAGAGTTTCCAGCGATCCCCGCAAAACTCTAAAAAATCCCATTTGTGTCCTTCTAATTGCGGAATGTTCTGAAGCGTCGAATGGATGATGTCTTGAAGGGCTTCGTAGTGAATCGCATTTCGTCCTTTTACAGTAGCCAGAGCGGTGGTACTAATTTTGTAGGGTTTGTAGGCCACAATCGACACGTGAGTGGAAACAGGTTTACTCGTAACAAGATAGAACGACCGATTGAACTGTTTGGAGGTCATGGATTTATAGACTTCAGTTGGCATAGGAAAGAGGGTGTAGGGTGGGAAAAAAGAAAATTGTTTGGTCGGTTTTAGCATGAATACAAGTGTTAGGGTGGGAGGCATGCGGGGAAGAAGATATCCAAACCATTTCGTTGTATATCCTACGCTGTTATTGTGTTCGTGTTGAATGGAGCCTTTGGGAAGGGCTTTCATAAATCGGAAGAGAAACCGGAGATCTTTTGTGAGGGTTGCGGACTTCCAACGCGGATCAAGACCAGTAGAGAACGGAAGACCCTCTATATATTTGTAGAATGCAACCCGGTGGACGGCTGGGGCTGTAAAAAAATCAAGTTCTGATAACTGAGGAAAGACTCGGTCAAGTGTTTCGCGAATCTGATTGCTGATGTGTAATTCTCGTTTGTTTTGATACTGGGTCCCTCGGACCGATTCATCGATGTTTCGGTAGAGGTTAATCTTATCAAGAAGTTCTTCCTTGACCGTCGTTGGACTGTCTTTATTGTCTTTATTGTCTTTATTGTCTTTATTGTCTCTACTAGTTCTAGAACTCGGAGGAGTTGCTATGGGGAGAGGATACGGGGAACGCAACTTCGACTGCCTTCTGGTTTTTGTAGAGTTCGAACGTTTTTTGAGGGTTTTCCTCATCTCTATTTTATGGTCTAGAATAACTTTACCGTAGAGTCGGAATTGAAACGATGCTTTTTCGAAAAGCATCTTGATACAAAAATCCGTACCAATCATATCGATACTTGTATCTTCGCTGATTCTCCTTCTGTTTGAGCCCTAGTTTTGCAGGGCTGTTGTTTTCAGACTCTAGTGGCAGTGTATAATCCTCAAAGATACTGATACCATCCTCTCTACCACAATTATGAATTTTATAGCGACCTCCTTTTCCCTTGAGAAACATAGTCTCGCCATTTGCAAAAGACGCATCGTAATTTGAATTGCTGTATCGTTTTCCTTCTCTCCCCTCCCTATCGTATCCACTTTTTGTACATCCGACACATCGATGGATGGCTTCCTCTTCATCACAGGCTGCACCTTCTTTGTGTTGCCATATCAACAACCCTATCCAAGAGGCTTCATCATTGGTTATAGTAAAATACTCTTTATCTATTGTACATTCAATGCCGCATACGGCCAGTGTTTCGGGGACATACAAACTAATCGGAAGGGTTGGGTCTCTTCGTTTCTCTTGAGCAAGAAACTCTCGTAGAGTTTCTTTCACCGCATCTGACTGAAACAATCCTGTCCCGGCTGCTTCTGAACTAAAAAACGATAGAAACGTGGAGGTTGCTTTTTTTGCCACAGATGTCACTACAAGATTATCAATTCCCTTTACACAATAGTTCTCCACTGCTTTTATCACCGCTTTGTACACAATTGATGTTTCACGGTAAATACCGCCGTCTATGCATAAAAATACAGTTGGAAAAGAAGTATCTGTAGCCCCTAGCAATTCGATAATCGTCTTTGCCCAGTGCGTTTTGCCGGAGGCACTTGGACCGTATCCCATCAGGAGTCGACTTCGTTTTGATCTATCTCCAAGTATGCTGATTTGAATCCTGGCTTTATCAATGTCCCAAACTCCTGTCAGGGGAGCGATTGCTGTAAAAGTGATTTGATTTGGCTCAGGGAGTGTACTAGCACGCAGGGCTTGTAAAACATAATAAGTTGACGCAAGTTCGACTCCAATCAATCTAGAAACAATTGTATAACAATCTCCTGTGCAGGCAGCCCATTTATCGGGTTTCGGGATACATACTTTTGGATCTAGATGCAATCGTTGAATTGCTATACGAATTACTTCTTGAATAGAGTCTTCGTTTGTTATGCGTACAGCTACATAAGGCAATCCTACTTTTTTCATAGTTTCAAACATAGTTTCTTTTAGTGTGTGAAGGGTTGTTTCATCCACAGTAGCACCTCCCCTCTGCAAGGGACTCGAACGTTTCTTTTTCCGCGAATTGACATTTACTTTTTTGGAACGCCTTGTAAGGGCCATCTATATTTTGGTGTTTATTTATTGTTATCTTTCATAGTCTGTATGAAACACCAAACGAAAACAAAGGCCACCATTCAAATAATAGTAACGACCTGATTTGAAAAAGGTACTCTGTGCCTTTTTCAAATAATAGTAACGATCCGATTCGAATTTTCGCCCAAAGGGCGAAAATTCGAATACAGCTACCGGGGATTGAACCCGGGACCTCCCGCTTAGAAGGCGGGCGCACTGCCACTGTGCTATAACTGCGACGGCAACTGGGGGTCGAACCCAGGACCTTCTGCTCCGAAGGCAGACGCACTACCACTGTGCTATTGCCGCAACAGGGGTCCTCCTTTTAAAAAGGAAAAAATACCGCAAATTTAGTGCTTGCGTGTGGACTTACGATTGTTACGTCTGCGTCTGCGACTACGACCACCTGAAAGATTTCCAGCATTGTATTTCATAGCAGCCGCAGCATAGGCGGACCCCGCACGATTAATTTCCGCATGGCTGACACGAATATCCTGTCCATTGGGACCTTCTACGACTTCAAACCCATAATTACTACGAGTCGGTCCCGTAGGAGCCTTAAATCCTCTGGCTTGGGCGGCAGCAGCACCCTTTGCTGCTTCGGCTTCACGCTGTAGGGCTTCAGCTTCAACCTGTAGGGCTGCGGCTACTAATTTAGACCCTCCTGCCGCATCTATTTCGTCTTGGCTAACACGAATATGCTGTCCATTGGGTCCTTCTACAACCGCAAACCCATAATTACTACGAGTCGGTCCACTAGGATTCTTGAATCCAAGGTTTCGGGCTCTCCTTTCTAGTTTCGCAGTATCTACAAGTTTGGACTCGGCTGGAAATACCTGTCGCATGGACTGGTTTATGTAATTAAAAGCCATTTATATACATATACATTCTATTTTAAAATCCGGGAATGTTCTAGTGTCCTTAATAAAAAACACATTTTCGTTTACAATGCACGGTCCTTATAAATTCTTCTATTAGCTTCCCATGGCGATGAGGGTCCTTACATTGATGAAATCACTTTACACTGTGAAATCACTCCCTGTGTTTCTCACATGTACATCCCCAGTTCTGGTGTTCGGGAGGAATCGGCGTCTCTTCGGCTTTCAGACGTTCATACCGTAAAGTAATCCTTCTGTTGCTACTGTTGCTTCGCAACAGAGGAGTTTATATTGTGGATACTGTACGTTATAATAAGGGCACTGCCTCAATCACCAGAGATGTTTTCGCTATAAGATCCATGATAGTATTTGTCATTTTTATATCAATATTAACATTCGCATTATTACTATCCCTATATATAATAAGATCATTGCGTAGTTTAAGAATGGTAGCAAATAATTCTGGATCAATGAGCGATGTAGTTGGCAAACTCCACATTTTTGTATATTTTTGTACAATTGGATAATAGTCAGCCTCGCTTATTTTGAATGAATAATAATCCTTATATAAATCACAAGATTTTGAAATCTGTGACGGAGAATTACATAGTTGAAGAAATTTCGGATCTTTATAAAATGCTTTGATTTTGTCTATTGATTCAGGACCTAATGATTTTAAATCATCCTCTACATCAATTGGGAGTAGATCTTTTTTCGATTTATAGAATTGTGTATATTGCATCAAATTTGTTTGGACGCCAAAACGTGCCACATAAGGTTTATCATATAATTGATTATTAATAGTATATCGATATATCATATTCGTTTCTTTATTTACTATGTCCATAGAAGGCTTGTCATCCATTTTTTTCATAATCAAATCCTTACAATTATAGTCATCACATACAAGTTTACCTCCTGGTTTTACTAAACGCATCAATGTATGTATACCTTTATAGATGGCTTCGTCGCTACCTAAGCAGGACGATTCTCTTAAAATTTTTGGATCATCAAATATGATATAATCAAATTCTTGTTTCAAAGTATTTGCCAGTACATCAATGCTACTCTTATTCACATACCCAGAAAATCCAAAACGATCGTCAGCAGAGACTCCTATATCCCAAAAGATCCAATTTGGATTCAAAAAACGAATTTTTTCAAGAGGCGTGTTAAATGAAGCAAATAATACAAGCCAGTTTTGAAGGCCTGCTGCCCGTCGAGCCTCTAACATACGCTTAATTTCATCGGATCTTGCTTCGACTTCTTCAATCGGAAAGGTATTGCCACCGCCATGTTGATTTCTTCTACCCTTTCGTCGTCTTGTAAATAATTTTCGATTCCCTCTTTTATGCTTGGTCCGGAGACCCATTTCTACTTTTTAGTTTATTTTTTTATTGTAATTCATAACGTCGATAAGGTTTCGGAAAGCCATTAAACTCAGAAGCCGTCACGGTGGTATAAGCTCCCATCATAGGAACCCGGAGTACATCGCCGACCGCCAAATCCGGCAATCGAATGCGTTCCCCAATGTAGTCTCCACTATCGCAGGTCCTTCCAAAGACAATCGTGGGCCTCTGGGGTTCCTGTGGGCATCCTATGCGAACCCGTTCCAAAACCGGTGTCTGGTGATCAAACGGAATATTGCTGAAAGACCCGTAGACGGACTCATCAATTGTAATACGATGGGCTGGATCTTCTGATGTGGAGGGCGGAGGCCATACAGGTTTCTTTCCAATGACTGTTGTGTAGAGCGTATGGGTCGGAGCTGCCAAGAAGCGACCCGGTTCAGCGATCCACTGAACCGCCGGATCCGGAAACTCTTGTTTCATGGCTTGGCGTATTGTTTTGGCTACCTTTGTAAAAGAGGCTTCGTCAGATAGGAATCCTCCTCCGATATCAATCATATTTGTATCATATCCACATCGTTTCGCGATACCCTGTGCTTTCTTACAAAGTTCGATTGCATCCGCGTACTGGTGCGGAGTTTGGCATTCGCTGCCGACGTGGAAACTGAATCCACGCATTTGGATACCATGCTGTTTTGCAACGCGGTAGATTGCGGGCAACCATTCAATGGGAGCCCCAAACTTTTTTCCAAAGGGTTGTTTGCTTCCCTTGTCCTGGACCAGGAGACGTACAAGGACGTCTCCCTTCCACACCCCTCCCATCTTCACCATCTCCTCGACCGAATCCACTACGGTTAGTGGAATCTTCTGTCGCTGTGCTTCTTCGATATCTTCTTCCTTTTTACAGGGCTGTGCGTATATGATTCGCTGGGGCGATACCAACGGAAGAACATCTTCTATTTCACGACGAGAAGCACAATCAAATCCCATGCCCGGGTGAATCTCTGTCATCCATTTCATAAGGGTGGCGTCATTGTTGCATTTTACAGCGTAATGAGGCGTAATTCTGGGGAGAGAATGTTGCCAGAGCCCAAGTTGACGTTGGAGAGCGGTGCGAGATACGGTAAAATACGAGAGGGCCAGTGGATGGGTAGGATGAATAAAATTTTCTCCGGGAGGTAAACTCAATTTTTTATGAGTTTAGGCTAAACATAAGAAATCTATGCTAGAATAGGTCATGAACTACGCCGGTGCCGGACTTCTCATATTCTCTCCCGACTTGAGTGCACTTCTCTGTGTCTTCGATGCCCGGTCCCTCAAATGGGGGCCCCCGAAAGGACATCGGGAAACAGAGGATGCCTCTGACCTGGCTACAGCGATTCGGGAGGTTCGAGAAGAGACTGGCCTGACAGAGAATGACTACACCGTGGTGCCCGACCTCTTTAAAATTTCAAAAGGGTCGCAATCCTATCTATTTCGTTATGCGGTCATAAAGGACGAGGCTCGGAAACTTCTAGCGAAACCGGGATCTCTGGCCGAAATTTCAGAAGTTCGTTGGATTCCGATCCAGCAACTTCTGGAGGCGGACCATGTCTTGGATGCCAACAAATACCTCCGTACTTGGATTTCCGATATCAAACAAAATGTTAGCAAAAAATCGGTCTATCTCTTCAAAACCCTATGCTCTCGCCTTCTTCCACTTCAAGAACCCATGAGTTCCACGAACGTCGTAACTTGTGCCTAGACCTGTAGGACTGCTTGCGAGAACATGAACCCGCATTTCCGAGGGGGTCAAGGATTTGTAAAAGGTCTCTACTTCAAGGTCTTCGGAACTCATTGCGGATACATGTTCTTCTTTAGGGGTCTCGAGAGATGCCGTTGCAATTGAAAGGGTAGTTTGACCTTTTGCTACAGGTCTTATTTTTCTTATAATTCGTTTGGGAGCTGATTCTGCTACTACGGTAGGAGCAGAATCATTAGAAAGAAGGCTTTGAAGGGTCTGTTGCATCGGTGGCTTCAATGGCTTCGATGGCTTTGGCTTTGGCTTCTGTAGAAGAACAACTTGTTTGGTGGACATGGTACATGTTTATTGGGAGACTGGATAGATTCAATTTTTTGACGGACTCTAGTAGAGAATGCCCGGATCAGAGCAACGATTTTTGGAAGCCGCCGCATTAGGAGATCTTGCCGGAGTCCAGGCGGAATTAACGGCTGGAGTATCGGTTGATCGTGTCGATGACTCCGGACTCACCGCCCTTCTTCTTGCTTCGCAAAAAGGGCGTACATCGGTGGTCCAATTTTTAGTGGGTCAAGCAGACGCTGATCTCACAGCAATAGGTCCTGGTGGCAATACCGCTCTTTTACTAGCGGCCGGAAACGGCCATCTACCCGTGGTACAATTTCTTGTACACCAGGGAGTGAGTATAGAACAAAAAAATGACAATCAAATGACGGCTCTTTTACTTGCATCTGAAAACAATCACTTTCCGGTTGTGGAATTCTTGATAAACCAATACCCATATCCTATATTTGTCAATACCGTCAATACATATATCAAATATTCTGCACTCGTATATGCTATTCGAAATAGAAATAGGGCGTTCGTAACCTATTTAGTAGGAAAGGGTGCAAATGTGAATCATATAGATGCCTATGGAACAACGCCTCTTGATCATGCAGTGGATATGAACGAATTAGGAATTGTGATATTTTTATTAGCAAGCGGAGCCAATCCTAGACTTGGCATTCCCTTGATTGTAGCTATGGAAAAAGATGCGGCGAAAGAAATTGTTGAATTATTGGTCCCCTTGGTTGATATAAACAAATCGAGGCCAGAGCCAGGAACAACCGCTCTTCTGAGAGCCGTACAATATAAGAAAGCTGCTGATTATGTCGATCTTTTATTAACGCACGGAGCAAATCCAAATATACAGATGTCGGATGGACTCACCCCTCTCATTACTGCATCTGCAACGAATAGTAGACAAATCGTCCAGACTCTTCTCAGTCACGGGGCCAATCCCCTTCTTACAATGACAGATGGCAAATGTGCACTTCATACTGCTGTAGCAACACAGGATATTGATATGGTTACCACACTGCTTCCTTATTTTCCCACCGTAGATGTATCGATGAACGATGGTGCTACGCCCTTCATGCTTTCACTTCTTGTTGCAAACATTTCCGAAAATATCATTGAATCGAACGGATTTCCGATCGCAACTCTCTTGCTTTCGAAAGGAGCCAATATAAATAATCAACAAGTGACAACTGGAAGGACAGTTCTGCATTTTGCAATCGAAAAGAAGAGGCAGCGAATCATAAATTTTTTGCTATCTCCTGCTCACTTTCAACTCGCAATCCCTCTTCAACTGGATATCCAAGATTCTGAAGGATGGACTGCTCTCCATAGGGCCATTCAAGCTACAAATCCTGGAGTAACGAAACAACTTCTATCCTTAGGAGCCGATCCTACACTTCGCACAAACAATAATCAGTCTCCGCTGACGTTGGCGGCCCAATTTGTAAACAGTTTGGCTGAGTACGGGCTCGTAGGCCCCCTGATGGATGTAAATACTCCAGATGGTATAACTCTAAGATCCCCTCCTCTTGTGATGGCGGCGAGTTTAGGAAAGGCTACGATTGTCAAAGAATTGCTGAATATGGGAG
>Ga0114962_10003282_pt1 | contig 13136 bp, 10 predicted proteins | sample C_130820_MF_Meta_FD_87017 | JGI IMG/M metagenome (GOLD analysis project Ga0114962, IMG submission 87017) | Freshwater microbial communities from Lake Croche, Canada to study carbon cycling - C_130820_MF_MetaG | ecosystem: Environmental > Aquatic > Freshwater > Lake | place: Lake Croche, Canada... | reverse complement strand
CGATCAGATCGCGCCGAGTCTCCTCCGAGAGGGCGATCACATGGTCAGCCCAACGATAGATATGCCGCATGAAAAACCCCTTCCTTCCCTTGAGCTCCAGAAAGGTCTTCTGCTGATGCACGATTGATCGGATACCAGCCAGTTTCGCCGCAATCACGCCGAAGAGTTGATCGTGATAGGACTGGGCATGAACCACCTGGATTCCATGCTCACGGAACCACCGAGCAAGCCGCAGCATCCCGAGGGGGTTCATCCTCTTGGTGGGGAAGACAGGAACCACATTGATCGGAAGACCTGCCAAATTGGCCTCCTCACCGAGCACTCCAAGATTTCGCAGGCAGACAAAACGCGCCTCAATATTAGACGGAAGGTATTTGCTCGCGGAGAGGAGAAAATCTTCGGCACCTCCGACCGGCATCGAGACGAAAAGAAAAGCAACCCTTACCGGTATAGCCGGCTGCTGCGTGGCTTGCCTCATAACTGTCCGGCCTCAGCCGCCTCACACGCCTTAGCCGTAATCGACAACTCTACCACTGGAGACCGAACAGGATGATGCCCTTTGGTTTCTCGGGATTATCGGGATCCCAAGTGACATTGTCATGACCATCGCCATATTTCCTCGGGGCAAGAGGATTCACCAGCTGCAGGGGATGCTTCTTCTTGAAAGCCTGAGCCACCACGCCGCTGATGTCATAGGGAGATGGATTCTCAATCGGATTAGACTCGATCTTGGTCTTTTTGGGCTTGGGAGCCACAAAGGAAGCATCCGATGTGGCCTGCTGGGCAATGCCAGAAGCAGCCATCAGAAGGGCGGCGGCGGAGAGAATTGGGCGAAAGAGCTTCCCGTTCATGAACATACCTTAGCCGCCTTTCGGAACAAGGAGCAAGCCTCCCGAGCCAACCCCTTCCATTCTATCTAACGACATTGCTGCTTCAGCGTTGATCATTGGCCACGGAACCATTCAGACTACGTGGATGGATTCCCTCGAGCGTGCACGGCGCGTTCTCTCAATCGAAATCGACGAGCTGCAGCGCCTTTCCGAGCGTCTGGACGGAGGCTTTGCTGCAGCGGTGACCCTCCTGCGCGAGGCGATTGAACGCCGGGGGAAAATCGTTGTCCTGGGAGTAGGCAAGTCAGGTCATATCGGCGAGAAAATCGCAGCCACCCTTACCAGCACCGGCGCACCTGCCGTGGTGCTCAATTCGCTCAATGCCCTCCATGGTGATCTCGGAATGATTTCCGACGGGGATGTCATTCTGACGCTCAGCTACAGTGGGGAAACGCAGGAACTCCTCCGTATCCTGCCTGCCCTAACCCGATTCGATGTCAAAAAGATCTCGTTGACCGGAGGAAAAGCCTCCTCACTTGCGAAAGCCAGCGACGTCGTCCTCGATGTATCCGTCACCCAGGAGGCCTGTCCCCACAACCTCGCTCCGACCTCCAGCACGACCGTCATGCTGGCTCTGGGTGATGCACTTGCCATGGTTCTCCTCGAGGAGAGGGGCTTCACACGGGAGGATTTCGCGCAATACCATCCGGCCGGTCAACTCGGCCGTTCCCTCCTGCTTAAGGTCCGTGATATCATGCGGGGTGGTGAAGAAGCGGCCATCGTCAAGATCAGCGACCCGGTCGTCGAGGTCTTGCGTGAACTCACCAAGAAACGAGCTGGCGCCGCTCTGGTAGTGAACGCAGATGGTCAGCTTGCAGGTATCTTTACCCACGGTGATTTTGCCCGCAGGTTCCCGACCGATCCGCATATCGGAACCCGACCCGTCGCGGAGGTGATGACCCAAAACCCGGTCACCATCCATGCCGACAAACTTGCCGCCGAGGTTCTGATGGTGCTAGAACAGCACCGGATAGACGATCTCGTGGTCACGGATACTAAGGGAAACCCCTTGGGCGTGGTCGACTCTCAGGATCTTGCCCGACTCAAACTCATTTAATCTCCACCCTTCAATCCACGACATCATGGCACTCGCAAACGACCTCCGCAAAGGAATGGCAATCAAGTACAACAGCAACGCTGCCATCGTTCTTGAAGTCACACACCGCACCCCCGGCAACCTCCGTGCATTTGTCCAACTCATCATTCGCTATATCGGCACTGGCAAGTCGGCGGATGTCCGTTTTGCCTCCACCGAGAAGGTCGACCTCGTCGAAGTTCATCGTACCAAGCTGGACTTCAGTTACGCCGACCAGGATGGGTATAATTTCATGGATCCCGATACCTTCGAGACCATCACCCTTCAGGCTGCCCTACTCGGTGATGCTAAGGACTTCCTGGTCGAGAATATGCAGGTGGAAATTCTCTATGTCGAGGGACGCGCGGTCTCCGTAGAACTTCCCGCCTCGGCCAATATTAAAGTGACTGAGTCTCCCGAGGGAGTGAAGGGCGACTCTTCCAGCAACGTGATGAAGACCGCCACGCTGGAGACCGGCAAGGTGATCCAGGTTCCCCTCTTTATCAAGGAAGGCGAGATCGTGAAGGTCGATACCCGGACTGGGGCCTACATGGGCCGAGCCTAAGAGGTAGCTTCCAAGAGGCGCAACCTCAACGACGCGTGGCACGCCCTTCTTCTCCACAGAGAAAGGGCGACAACCGATCAACGGGGAAATCAACCCGCACCCCACCGCGTCGCGTCCGCGTCGCGTCGACCATGAACGACTCTCCGGACCTCTTCGATCCGGAAGAGCCAACCGCTCCGCGCGATCAGCCTCGACACCCTGATCACTCAGAACAGACCTCGGCGACCATCCCCAAGTCGTGGGTGAAATTCATCATTGGACTCTTTCTGCTCCCTGTTGCGCTGATCCTGACCGAGACCTTCTTCCAGGCTTTCACCGCCTCCGTTCAGCATGGCCTCTTGGCCACGCAATCTTTCGGCTGTTTCGCAGCCGGAATGCTCCTCTTCGGTATCCTCTTCTTCATTGTTCCCCGCCAAATCCTGATGTGGCCCTATGTCTTCGGCCACGAAATGACTCATGCCATCTGGGTCAAACTCTTTGGCGGCAATGTGAATGACCATTTCCATGTCAGTCTTGATGGGGGTCATGTCCTCACGGATCGGGTGAATACCTGGATCGCCCTAGCCCCCTACTTCTTCCCCCTCTACAGCCTTCTGGTTGTGACCCTGTACGGGACGGCATCCCTAGCGGCAGACATTAGTGCTTACCGCTGGGTATTGTTTCTGCTGCTCGGTTTCACGCTGGCCTTTCATCTCGTCTTCACATGCCTCCTGATCGCCAAGGGCCAGCCGGATCTTCATTACGGAGGGACATTCTTTTCCCTGATGGTCATCTACCTGATCAATCTCCTCATTATCACCGGATTGCTCCTACTCACAGGAAAGGAGATATCCTTGAAATCATTTGGGCATGATTTCGTCGCGAACACGATCAGCTTTGTAGAGATCACCCGTATGATCACGACATGGATCGCGGATTGGATCAGCGACTTTTGGAAAGGATTCGGCTACGGCCAATCTTCCAAGCCGTCAATCTAGGCCCCTATGGCGGCGATCAGGGCAGTGGCGATCCGATCTGCAGCCGCGTTGATCATCACTTCGTCTGGACCTTCGATCAGCAGGCGGACTTTAGGCTCAGTGCCGGAGTAGCGCAGGAGGACGCGGCCTTTTCCTGCCAGCGTTCTTTCCGTCTCTGAAACGAGCCCTGATACTGCCGACATGGAATCGAGCGGAGGTTTCTCTTTCACGCGGAGGTTGCGCTGAGCCTGCGGGTATTTCTTGAGACAACGACGCAGTTCACTCAGCGGCTTGCCGCTTTCGGTCATGATCCGCAGGACCTGAAGTGCTGCAATCAGTCCATCCCCTGTCGTGCCATGATCACGGAAGATCAGGTGCCCGCTCTGCTCCCCGCCGATCGAGAAATTTCCCTCCCTCATCGCTTCGACGACATAGCGATCGCCCACAGCCGTGCGGAGCACCTTGCCTCCGGCAGCGGCGATTGATTCATCAAGGCCAAAATTGCTCATCACGGTGGCAACGAGTGTCTTCCCGGCAAGCGTTCCACGTTGGAGTGCATCCAGCGCTGTCATCGCTAGAATCTCATCCCCATCGACGATCTCACCCTTTTCATCACAGAGAACCAATCTGTCGGCATCCCCATCGTGTGAGATGCCGATCTGAGCGCCGCTATCCTGAACCAAACGGCTGATCTCTTCTCCATGGGTGCTTCCGCATCCCTCATTGATATTCATGCCATTCGGCTCTGCATGGAAAACCGAGAGGGTCGCCCCGAGATCCTTCAGGACCTGAGGGGTCGTCTGAAACGAGGCCCCGTTGGCGCAATCAACAACGATCTTCAAGCCGTGAAGGGACATTCCAGGGACGCTTGCCTTGGCCACCACACCGTAACGCTCGGAGGCGTCGGGAATGATCGATGTGGTTCCCAGCGCCACACCTAGTGATCGTTCGTGATCAATCGCATCTGTGAGGATCAGAGCCTCCAAGCGTTCTTCCAAAGCGTCATCTAACTTATAGCCATCACTTCCGAAAAGCTTCAGCCCATTGTCCCCGGAGGGATTATGGGAGGCAGAGATGACGACTCCTCCATCTGCATTGAGTTCCTTGACCAGGCAGGCGACTCCAGGTGTTGGGATCACCCCCGTAAGCAGCACATCAGCTCCGATCGAGTTAAGGCCGGCAACGAGGGCGGCCTCGAGCATTGCGCCTGATCGACGAGTATCGCGGCCAATCACGAAACGGAGACGATCCGCACCTTTTCCCCTCATCAGATAGCCGACGGCTCGACCCAATCTCAGCGCAATCTCGGGGGTGATGGGATAGCTGTTAGCTGTTCCGCGGATTCCATCCGTTCCAAAAAGATTTCTGACTGCCATGAGAAGGGTGCGTTATTTTTTCGATCTGTGGCTCTTGTGCTCCGCGTGAGACACTCCGGCCTTCTCCTCAGAGTTCTGAAAGTTCTCCGCTTTGCGCGTCTTGTTTTCTGGGAGAGGGCCGAGGTTTTGATGAATGAGATACCAGAGCGCCCCCCCCAGGAGCAGGCAGACCAGTTTCTCCTTCCAGTTGTGTAGCAGGATCCTTTGCATGATTTTCCTCACGGAGTAGAAGCTGTGACAGGCGCTTCCGGAACCGTTCGACATTGAGGTTGCGCTCGATGGCACCCGAGTGACAAATCGAAACTTGTCCGCTCTCTTCGGAAACCACCAGGACGATGGTGTCACTCTCTTCGGAAAGCCCAAGCCCTGCGCGGTGCCGAAGTCCGATTGTGCGGTCGAGATCATCCCGTTGGGTCAGGGGAAAAATACAGCCCGCTGCCACGATCCGGTCACCACTCAGGATCACCCCGCCGTCATGGAGGACCGTTTTGGGTTGAAAAATTGTGAGCAAAAGTTCCTTCGAAAATTCGGCATCAATCTCGATACCGCTCTCCGCCACGGACTTCAGGCTCAAATCACGCTCGAGCGCGATCAACGCCCCGAATCCCTTGCTTGAGAGATCGAAGATCGTATCCGTGATCTCCTCGATGGCCTCTCGTCGCTGAAGAGCCGTGTTGAAAAAACGGTGACTACCCAGCTCGTTCAGGGCACGCCGGAGCTCGGGCTGGAAAAGAACTACTAGAGCTATCGCCATGAAGACCGAGAAGCTTCTAAGAAGCCAACCGAGCACGGCCAGATCCAACACTTGGGAGATGAAGGTGAGCGTGAGGAAGACCAGCGCAAGGCCGATCAGGATTCGCGCCCCGTGTGTGCCGCGCAGATAGAGATAAATATAATACAGGATTGCCGAGAGGATCAGGATCTCGAGTCCAGAGGTCCAATACACCGCGATCAAAGAAAGAATCCTGTGAAAGAAGTCATTCATGACATCAGCAATTCACTAGGAGAGCCTCTGCCATGCGGAGGGCATCGAGATGGGGTTGTACTTCATGCACCCGGAAGAGGCGCGCGCCAAGTGAACGCGCCAATGCTGTCAAAGCAAGCCCCACCGCAAGACGCTTCTCCTCCTTTGGGACACTATCACTCTCGACTCCCAGCGCTTTTCCAAGAAACGACTTTCTCGAATGTCCGAGCACAATAGGGTAGCCGATTTCCACTAATCGGGGGATGCCACGGATTAACGCCAGGTTATGCGCCACGGTTTTTCCGAAACCAAGGCCAGGATCGAGAATGATGGCGGCTGAATCCACACCGCAGCCTAGGGCCGCATCACGCCGACCTGAAAGATATTTTGCCACCTCTGTCACGACGTCGTCCTGATGATAGGAGGGATCAGCCTGCATGGTTTGAGGTGTTCCCTGCATGTGCATGAGGATCACACCCGCATGGGCCTCAGCAACCACTTTTCCCATCCTGGGATCACCTGAGAGTGCTGTCACATCATTGATAATATCAGCCCCCTCGCCCAGACAGACCTCGGCCACAACGGCTTTGGAGGTATCGATGGAGATGAGGGCATTCGTCTGGGCTCTCAGCGACTTGAGTACAGGCAAAACTCTCCGCAGTTCCTCCTCCGCAGAAACAGGCAGTGCTCCCGGTCGGGTGGATTCGCCACCGAGATCGAGCAGTAAAGCTCCTTCTTCAAGAAGCTTCAGCCCATGTTCGCAAGCTGCCTGCGGATCCAGAAACGCCCCGCCGTCGGAGAAAGAATCGGGCGTTACGTTGACAATTCCCATGACCGCACCCCGCAAGGAGAGATCCATCTCACGCCCGCGGATCGTCCAAAGCATCGCGTGCTATCCCTTCACACGTAGAGAGACCGAGCGCCCGTGGGCATCGAGTCCCTCGATTTCACAGAAAGTCTCGATGATTGGAAGGGACTTTTTGAGTGAGGCTGAATCGTATCGGACAATGCTGGTCCGTCGCTGGAACTGATCCGCTGTGAGGCCAGCAAAGGCTTTCCCAGCACCCCCCGTGGGCAATTCGTGACTCGGCCCGGCAAGGAAGTCCCCTGCTGCCACCGGTGAGATGTCGCCGAGGAAGATGCCTCCAGCCGAGTTTAGTTTGGTTGCTAGTTTCTCCGGCTCGCGGACAGCCAGAGAGACATGCTCTGAGGAGAATCCGTTGGCAATCTCCACCGCCTGACTCATGTCACGAACATGGACAAGCACCGCGTTGGCCATGGCCTTCGCGAGATGTTCGGGACGACTGGAGAGCCGGGACTGGCTCGCGATCTCGTTCTGCACGGAGGAGATGAGCTTGATGGAATCACTTAACAGTACGACGACACTTCCGACGCCGTGTTCGGACTGAGCCAATAAATCGGCGGCCACCCAGGCTGGGTTGGCCTTCGCGTCAGCAATTACAAGGACCTCACTGGGTCCCGGAAGCAGGTCGATGCCTACACGTCCGAAAACCTGACGCTTTGCCTCCACGACATACTCATTGCCCGGTCCGAAGATCTTGGTGACGGGACGAATGCACTTCGTGCCATAAGCCAGAGCAGCGATCGCCTGAGCTCCGCCCACACGGTAGATTTCCGTGGCGCCGCAGAGATCAAGTGCCGCGAGCAGCGCGGGAGCGACTGTTCCATCCGCCGCGGCGGGGGTAACCGCCACGATTTCGGGGACACCAGCCGCCTTCGCAAAGCCGCAGGTCATGATAGCGCTCGAGACAAGTGCAGCCGTACCACCGGGAATGTAGAGTCCAACGCGAGGAAGCGGATCGAAGCGTTCTCCGACCAGCGCCCCTTGGTCGTTCTTCATCGACCAGTTCTTGCGGAGGCTTTTTTTGGCGAAGGCGGTGACATTCACGATCGATGCGGCCAGAGCTTTTTTAACCCTGGGAGACAAGGAGGCCCGCGCCTTTTTGATCTCCTCCGGAGTGACTCGGATCTTGGCCGCCGTAATCTTCGGCCCCCCAAATTTCAGCACGTAGGAGAGGAGGGCAACGTCACCCTTCTTCCGGATATCGGCGATGATTTTCTCAACCGTCTCTCGCACTTCGGCACGGGGTTCGGCCTGGCGGTTCAATTCGGCAAGGGTCCGGTCAAAGCCACGGTCTTTGTAGGAAATCAATCGCATCCGTAGATACTAACGCGAGAATCTCCCGGGGTCAAAACCCGTGAGCTCAATCCCGCCTCACTTTAATTTCCAGACCGGCCGACTGATCCAGAAGGGATTGGCCACGTTGTCCCGGTAAGCCTTCAGGGAGGCGCGGGAGGAATTCACCCGCAGATTGCTGTAAGAGCCGTCATCGTTCTGCCAGCGCTCATGCCAGAAGATCGCAGCTTTGAGCCTCGGATATTTGGTGGCGTTTCCCATCTCGCGAAAAGCTTCCGCAATCCAGACTCCCTTGTCCTCTTTGGGCTGATGGGATTCCGCAACACCCCATTCGGCCAGCATGATCGGCTTCTCGGGATCAAGGGCGCACATCTCGGCATAGGGCCACTCGAGAAGGCTGGCAAAGCCGCACCATTTGTCATCTTCCAGATTACTGGTCTGCTTTCCGTAGACACTGAGACCAAGCCAATCAACATAGTTCGCCCCGGGATAATAGGCAGCCGGTTGGTTCCACGAGATATAACCGGGAGGATCAGAGTAGTTATTGGGCTGGAAGACCCAGAGAACATTCGTCGCGCCGCGGGCACGCACGCGGTCGACGACATGTCGCCAGGCTTTCTTGAAGGTTTCAGGGCCTTCCCAGGTAGCGGGGTTCTTGATGTCCCCCTTGCCGAACCAACTCTTCTCCGGACCGTTATCCATCCCTGTGAGCTTGGCTACGGCAGCGCTTGAGGGAGTTGTGCTTGCCGGCGACTTGGGCTTGATCGGATCACGGGGCCCCTTGCCATAAAACCATCCCGACCAGGGGAACCAGGTACCGTTCATTTCGCAGGCAAAGGAGACAAAGAACTGGCAAGGTACTTTTGACGCCTCGTCGGCCCATTGGTCGATGTAGGCATCCCATTTCCCGGCAATGATCTCGGTAAGGGAAAATTTATCAGGACCATGTTTCTGATCATACGGAGCATCCCAAGGAGACCAGAAGAGGAGTGGCACGGCTCCATAAGATCGGACACGCTGCACCTGCTCGGCGGGAAAGGATCCCCTTCCCCAGAAGGATCCAAGAGCAACAAGGGCCATTGGCTTGCCCGTGAGTTGCTGAAAATTTTCCAACGCCTCGTAGGTCACCCCATCCTCCCCATCGCCGAAGTCACAATAGGCTCCGGTGTAGGCACCCTTCTCCGGAATCTGAAGTTGCTGGTACGGGCTAGCGGCCCCCAGTAGAGAGCTTTCAGCACTTAGCAGGAGTGCTGATAAAGTGATTTTGATGAGGCGGCACTTCATGCGTTAGGCAAAACGCGCGGGGCTGTCTTGGCGGTGATCGCAGGCTGCAATGGCGTCCGTTGTTCCTTCTGGATAATTGCGGCTGCTGTCCGGTCGAGCTTCGACCATCGCACCCAACTTCCGGCAAGGGCCTTGAGAATGCATTTCCAGACGACATAGCCGAGCAGGGGTCTGTAAAGAAGCCTCATCGGAACACTCAGCCATGCGATCCGCCGTGGCCGACCGGCCATCGAGAGTGCGATGACGCCAAGGAAGACATCCAACAGCAGCGAGGCGACAAAATAAGGCCAGATCGCGACACCACGGCCAAGCCAGAGCGACCAGAGCACGATCAGATCGAGTACAGGTGTCAGCGCCACGACTCCCATCTGAAAGACCCAGACCGAAGGAAGGGCAAACCAACCGAGCCAGCCGGAGCTGGGATTGAAGGTCAAGTCGCCGTGCTTCCAGAGACACTGAAGCGTTCCGAAAGCCCAACGGAAGCGCTGCGAAACGAGGGCCTTGATGCTTTCGGGCGCCTCGGTATCGGCAATTGCCTTCGAGGCAAAAACAACCCTCCATCCCAGACGATGGAGCTGAAGGGTGAGATCGGTATCCTCGGCCAAGGTATCGTTGGTGATTGGTCCAGCTTCCAGAAGGGCCTTGCGCCGGAAGGCACTGAGCGCTCCGGGCGCCACGGTGATACAGCCGAGGAGATTCTGGGCACGCCGGTCGATCTCGAAGGCGGCAGTATACTCCAGATCCTGAAAGCTACCGAGCCAATGCTTCGTATTGCCGACACGGATGTAACCGGAAACAGCGCCGATTTGCGGATCCGAGAGACAGGTCACCAGCTGGCGGATGCCGTCCTGCGCGACCATGGTATCGGCATCAATCATAACGATCGTCTCGTAACTTGCGAGGCCTAGGGCACGCTCGAGAGCGGAGGCTTTGCCACCATTCTGTTGTCTTATTAACCGGACGCGGGGTTCAGTTGCCGCAATAGCCGCGACAACTTCCGCCGTGCTATCCTTCGACCCATCATCCACCACGATGATCTCAAGCAGACCGGGATAATCGGAATCTAGCAGATGACGGACAGTGGAGGCGATCACACGTTCCTCGTTGTAAGCGGCCAGTAGAATGCTGACCGGCGGATAGGAAGCCGGCGGGGGCTGTGGATATAATCTCTCGCGCTTTCGTTGACGTTGAGCACAGAGGCAGTAGAAGAAAACACGCAGCAACGCGAGCAGGGTGACGATGACAAGGAGCGTCCAGGCGGTATTCTCGAGGAAACGCATGAACGTAAAGGCCCCATAGACATAACGGGCTGAGAGCGGCTGATTTTCCTCGCGGAGCGGAGGCATGATAGAGTCGCGGGGGAGATTGATGATATCTGCGAGCGGCACGATCACATCACCGCGGCTTCGTAGCCAGTCGATGATCTCCGGAAGTGCCTCTACGGTCTGAGATCGATCACCGCCGCCGTCATGCATCAGGATGACCGACCCTGTAGCCCGCTGATTCTTAACCCTGTCGATGATTGCCTGCGCGCCCGGCCTCTCCCAGTCATCGGGATCAATCGATTCGGCGACAGTGAGATACCCAAGATCCCTTACCACCCTGAGAGACCGGACCTCGCCAGGCTGTGTCGGGGTTCCGTCAATGCCAAACGGGGGTCTGAAGTAAGCGGTCGAATGGCCTGTCACCGCTTCGATCAGCCGGGTTGTGGCGTTCAGCTCCAATTCGATCTGCTCATCGCTCTCTTCAGCGATATTCTGGTGGGAGTAGGTATGATTGCCAATCTCGTGACCGTCTCGCACGATCCGCTCCAGCAGATCCGGATAATGCTGCGTCTGCGTTCCGAGAACAAAGAACGATGCCGGGGCATTCTTTTCCTTCAGAATCTTTAGGATCTGCGGAGTCCATTTCGGGTCAGGTCCGTCGTCGAAGGTCAGCGCCACCTTATGCAGCCCTGGATCACCCTGACGCGTGATACTCTCAGGCATGGGGAGTTTGGTATACTGCTCCACCACTTCGTTGTCGGGGCGGATCTCCAGATGCCGGTCTCCCGCATGGGGATCGCCGCCGACAGAGATAAAGTCTCCGGTTCCGCTGGAAGCGATGAACTCGTCGACGTTCAGCTGAGAGATCTTGGCAACAGACGGGAGATCAGGCGACTTCTCAGGATTCATCCTCAGGACATCCCAGACGGCGGGATCTTCCTGCCCGAGCCGGTAGAGGCCGATGCCTCCTGGGTGGAACGGAGCAATCAGGCGGCGCTGATTGAAGAGCGTGACCGCATCGAGGAACCAGAGTTCGTGCACCTCATTCTGATCGGGGCCTGAGAGATAGTTGAAATTTGGCGAGCCATCCTCGCAACCAATACCATTCACCGGATCGATTCCTGCAAGCGAAGCACGAGCCATGGCATCGGTAAAGCTGACCTGTTCGACGGTCTTCATGTCCTTCCTCCAGTCGTTGGCATAAGTGCCGAGACCGATGATCCACTGGGAGGGCTCCCCATAGACCATCATCGTTTCCAGCCAACCCTGGAACCAGTCGCTGCTGGCAAGAGGGCCTGAGTCATCGGGTTCCGAGTTCTCGTCGTAGAGCGTTGCGACCAACCTATCGACGGACTCGGCGATGGCATTCAGATCATAGGCATCAAAGTCAGCTCCCGTGGGAGCAGCAAACCAGAGCTCCTTCCCAGCAGCGTGAAGGTGGTCAGCCATCTCCTTGATCAGCCGCGAATACTCATCCTTGTAAGTTGGGTCGAGCTGGCTCAGTTCCAGAATCAGTCCAGTCGAACCCGGCGGCAGACGGCTCACCAGTCGGTCCAAGAAAGCTCCTCTCTCCGTTTGCGATTCATGGGCCAGCTCCTCCACGGCCTCTGGTTGCCATGTATCCCCATCCAGATTACGGAGAATCGGCAGGAATCCGAGGCCCCTCCGCACGCAGAGGAGCCGGGCCTTGTCGCTCGGATCCTCCTTGAGCATCATTTCCACGCCAGTGAGCGCAAACCAATCAGCCGCCACATGGGTCAGCTGGTCGGCATGACGCTCCAGCGAAAGAAGGGAGGCGGGATCCCAGGGTGAGACATAGCCGAGCACGATACCTGTATTCTTGGGAACGCTGGTTAAGGCGGATTGGCCGTGATCTTTCTGACCGAGGTGAATACGACGCCAGTCATCCTTGGCATTCAGGAGAGGAATCTTGGCCGGGGGAAGTGCCTTGAACCGAGCGCGGAACTCTCGCACCACCGAGGGAAGCAGTAGCTGAGGTCCGATCAGCAGGCTCCAGATGAAATAACTGGTGGCGCCGATCAGGAAGAGCCCACCCACAAAAGCCGTGAGCTGAAGCACCCGACGCCTGATCCCACGGGGATCGGCAAAGACACTCTGTCCCTGATCAGAAGCCACAAGTGAAATTGGTCATAGCCACGGATTTCGGCATCGATCACCGATAACATCTGCTCAGATCACGGTATAGAGGAATGATCTGAAAAAACGATGCCGAGTCTCTACAAGAATTTCACTCCTCCCCGTCGCGGCTTTTGAAAAAAGCTACCCCTGCCCGGAAGCAGGCTTTGGCGTTGGCAGCACAAGAGGAGGAGGAGTTGCGGGCGTCGGTGTTGGCGTCGGAGGAACAGGCGGAGGATTCACAAAAGCAGGGCTATTGTTTCCCGTAGAATTCCCCGTTGTCGTCGTAGATTGGCTCGGCGCGGGTTGGGTCGGTTGAGTGCTTTGGGCAGCAGTCGCCGCCTGCTCCACCTGCTGAGCCACCTGCTGAGCCACCTGCTGAGCCACCTGCTGAGCAACTTGCCCGGCGACCTGTCCTGCCACTTGTCCTGCCACTTGTCCAGCGACCTGCCCCGCTCCTTGCCCTG
>Ga0114962_10003278_pt1 | contig 13140 bp, 8 predicted proteins | sample C_130820_MF_Meta_FD_87017 | JGI IMG/M metagenome (GOLD analysis project Ga0114962, IMG submission 87017) | Freshwater microbial communities from Lake Croche, Canada to study carbon cycling - C_130820_MF_MetaG | ecosystem: Environmental > Aquatic > Freshwater > Lake | place: Lake Croche, Canada... | reverse complement strand
CTATATAATTCAACTTCCGAGGAGATTAGTACGCTGATTACAAAGCGTTATTCTACCTCCTTTTCAATAGGAATAAAAACCCTACAAAAGGAGTTAAGGAGTCCTATTTATGCTATTTATGGATTTGTTAGGCTTGCAGATGAGATAGTTGATACTTTTTTTGATGTCAATCAAGAAGAAATTTTAAATGAATTTATTGCTTCGACTTGGCAAGCAATCGATAGGAAACTCAGTGTGAATCCAGTTTTGCATTCCTTCCAGTTAGCAGTGCATAAATTTGGAATCTCAGAGGATTTGATTACTTCCTTTTTAGACTCCATGCAAATGGATTTAGTCCCACAAAAATATGCGTCGGAATTATACCATAAGTATATTTACGGATCAGCAGAAGTTGTTGGACTCATGTGCTTACAAGTTTTTTGTAATGGGGATACCGAATTATATGATAAACTAAAAAATCCTGCAAAATCTTTAGGGGCAGCTTTCCAAAAGGTCAATTTTTTAAGAGATATAAAATCAGATTATGTAGACAGAGGGCGCACCTATTTTCCTGGAATTGAAATAAAACAGTTTTCAGATTCAGAAAAAGCCTTAATTGAAATTGATATTGCAAAAGATTTTGATGATGCTTTAGAAGGAATATTATTATTACCTCCTAGTGCAAAAGGCGGAGTCCTTTTGGCTTATAAATACTATTTGCAATTATTTAAAAAGATAAAACAGCTCCCAGCCTCAAAAATATTAGAGTCCAGAATTAGAGTACCTAATAATTATAAATTATTGCTGTTCTTACAAACCTATACCCAAACCAAGCTGAATATAATATGAAATTAATTAGCTTGAAATCGCATTTTACCAGAGTATTCTTATTTTTTACTTTAAACCTTTATTTGAATAGTTTATTTGGGAACTCCAATTTAAACAGTTTAAGTTATAAAGAGGAAATATCCTCTATTAGAAAAGGATATGTAGAGGCATTGGATAGTAAAATCAAAACGAAGGATATGCTCACTAATCTTAGTTTAAAACTATCAAAAGCACCGATTTTTTTAGCTTATTATGGAGCATTTCAAGGATTAATGGCAAAACACGCCAATAGTCCGATTGCAAAATTTGAATTTTTAACGGACTCTAAAAAGAGTCTTGCAAATGCCATTAAATTAGACCCTAATAATCCCGAAATTAGGTTTTTAAGATTCAGTTTAGAATATTACATACCAAATTGGTTAGGATTCAGTTCTAACATCCAATCGGATAAAAAGGTAATTATTCAAAACATCGATTTAGTAACAGACAAAGAGGTTCAAAAAACAATTGCAAAATTCCTAATTGAAACCAAGCTTTGCAATCTGCAAGAGATTGATAAACTAAAGCACATTTATAACTAATCGATTTATTTTGGATAAATACTTTGGACATTACCTCTATTTGTTTTTAAACTTCGCCTCTGTATTATTTCCATTTTTTCTGTCTTTTGATAAAAAAGTAGCCTTTTACAAGAAATGGAGGCCTCTTTTTATTTCAATTTTAATTGTCGCTATTTTCTTTATTATTTGGGATGCTATATTTACATTTAACGGTGTTTGGGGCTTCAATTCAGAGTATATTCTTGGAATCAAATTATTCGGGCTTCCATTAGAGGAACTCTTATTTTTTATCACCGTGCCGTACTCCTGTATGTTTATTTATGAATGCACTAAATCTTATGGAGGCATAAACTTATTAAATTCAAGTCAAAAGACAATTGGAGGCATATTAGGAATCACATTTTTAATCATATCCGTCTTTTATTTTAATCATTATTATACACTCGTAGCTTTTGGATTAAGTGGAATCCTCCTAATATTACACGCCTTTATCTGGAAATCAAGTTACTTAGGCACATTTTTAATTTCCTTTTTAATATGCTTGATTCCATTCTGGATAATCAATGGAATTCTAACTGTCCTTCCTGTGGTTTGGTATAATGATTTAGAAAATCTAGGAATTAGACTAGGTTCTATTCCAGCAGATGATATATCCTATAATCTTGCCATGTTATTAGGAATTGTCACGATTTATGAAAGGATATTAAAGAATCCAATCATGAACAAATAGCCCATTCTTAATGGATACAAAAATTTTCCACTCTTAGTCTTAGTCTTATCTTTGCAAGCAAAAATTCCGAATAAAATATGTACGGTAAATTGCAGGAACTGCTTAAAACTGAATTAGATTCCATTGACCAACAAGGACTATTTAAAAGAGAAAGAGTCATTTTAACAGAACAATCCGCGGAAATCAATACCATCCCTGGAGGAGACGTATTGAACTTTTGTGCCAATAACTACCTAGGATTAAGTTCTCATCCTAAAGTGATTCAAGCAGCTAAAGATGCGATTGATTCCCATGGATATGGAATGAGTTCAGTCCGTTTTATTTGCGGTACTCAGGATATACATAAACAATTAGAAATGGAGCTTGCTAAGTTCCATTCAACTGAGGATACTATATTATATGCTGCCTGCTTTGATGCCAATGGAGGTGTTTTTGAACCTCTATTTAATGAAGAAGACGCAATAATTTCAGATGCATTAAATCACGCATCCATTATTGATGGCGTACGTTTATGTAAAGCCGAACGCTTCCGTTATGCTACAAATGATATGGCAGAACTGGAAAAATGCTTAATTGATAGTCAAAAAAACAGACTAAGAATCATAGTCACAGATGGTGTATTTTCAATGGACGGCACCATTGCACAATTGGATAAAATCTGTGATCTAGCGGATAAATATGACGCCCTTGTTATGGTTGATGAATGTCATGCGGCAGGATTCCTTGGCAAAACCGGACGTGGCGCAGTAGAATATTGTGGAGCTACAGGAAGAGTGGACATCATAACCGGAACACTAGGAAAAGCCTTAGGCGGTGCAATGGGTGGATATACCACTGGTAAAAAGGAAATCATAGAAATGTTACGTCAACGCTCAAGACCTTATTTGTTTTCTAACTCTTTAGCGCCGAGCATAGTAGGAGCATCTTTGGAGGTTTTAAATATATTAACTGAATCCACTGCTTTAAGAGATAAGTTAGAGGATAATGTTAAGTATTTCCGTCAGGAAATGGTGGCCAAAGGATTTGACATCAAACCAGGTACACACGCCATTTGTCCAGTAATGCTTTATGACGCTCCTCTTGCTCAAAAATTTGCAGATGAACTGCTCAAAGAAGGCATTTATGTTATTGGATTCTTTTTCCCTGTTGTTCCCAAAGGACAAGCAAGAATCAGAGTACAGATATCTGCAGGACACGATAGAGTCCATTTAGACAAGTGTATTGAAGCATTCACCAAAGTAGGATTGTCATTGGGTGTCATTAAATAATATTATATAAACTAAGAATAAATATGTTAACTATCCAATATTTAAGGGATAATAAAGCCGAGGCTATTGAAAAGCTAAATAAGCGTTTCTTTAAAGGCATCGAATTAATTGATCAAGCCATTGAACTGGACAATCAAAGAAAAGACATCCAAAAACAATTAGACGATACCTTAGCCGAATCCAATCAACTGGCCAAGCAAATTGGACAATTGATGAAGGAAGGCAAAAAAGAAGAAGCTGAAGCATCCAAAGCACTAACGGCAACCCTTAAAGTTAAATCTAATGAATTTGGAGATCAATTAAAGGAAACTGAAAAATCCTTGCACGATATTCTAGTTCAGATTCCAAATACTCCTAATAGCATCGTAAAAGCTGGAAAAACTCCAGAAGAAAACGAGGTAGTCTATACTAATAACATTAAATCCCATTTAGGGGATGACGCCCTACCCCACTGGGATTTGGCCGCTAAATATAACCTCATCGATTTTGAACTAGGCGTCAAGCTAACTGGAGCAGGGTTTCCAGTTTATAAAGGAAAAGCTGCCAAGCTACAAAGAGCATTAATCAATTACTTTTTAGATTCGGCAGAAGGGCAAGGATATGTTGAACACGAGGTTCCCATTTTAATCAATGCCGATTCTGGTTACGGTACAGGCCAATTACCTGATAAGGAAGGGCAAATGTACCATTCCCCTACCGACGATTTTTATTTGATTCCTACAGCTGAAGTCCCTTTAACAAACATTTATAGAGATGTCATTTTAAAAGAGGAGGAACTCCCAATCAAATTAACTGCCTATACACCTTGTTTTAGGCGAGAAGCAGGCAGTTATGGAAAAGATGTCCGTGGATTAAACCGCTTGCATCAATTTGATAAGGTGGAAATTGTACAAATTGCGCATCCTGACCAAAGCTATAATATCTTAGAAACAATGAAGGACTATGTCGGTACCTTGTTAGAATCCCTAGGATTAGAATACAGAATATTAAGACTTTGTGGTGGCGATATGGGATTTACCTCCGCTATGACCTATGATTTTGAAGTGTACTCTGCAGCTCAAAAAAGATGGTTAGAGGTGAGCTCTACTTCTTGTTTTGAATCCTTCCAAGCCAATAGATTAAAATGCCGTTTTAAAGATTCTACAGGGAAGACTAGATTGGTGCATACCCTAAACGGTTCTGCTTTAGCTCTTCCTAGGATTGTGGCGTCTATTATGGAAAATTTCCAAACCTCAGACGGAATCATTGTGCCCCAAGTATTAAGAAATTACACTAAATTTGATATTATTAATTAACCAAATTAAGTAATACGATGAACACTGAAAATAAAGACAACCTCCATTATTCTGAAGCTTTTGACACAGCTAAACGTGAAGCCTTAGAAATCATCCGTGACCTTGTAAAACTCATCACTGGGGTTGTATCCAACGTGATGTACCTCATACAAGAACTCAAAGAACTTTGGGAGGTTTTAAAGGAATTAGTTAGAGATTACTGGCCTAAAAAGAAAAAAAGTCCAATTGAGGATTTGGAGTTCAGTATGAATTAGTTGGAGAAGATAAATTCAAAGTTATTATTCATTTTTATTACCTTAACCAATTAATTGAATTTCTGTTAAAGAGTTCATAGCCAACAATAATTTGGTTAGCCTTAAAAAGGGAAAATTTGGGCGGACACGTAGGTCTGCCCCTACAAATACATTATCCCAAATCTACTCAAAATAACCTCCAATAGCGTATAACGGAACATTGGTCAGCCAATCTTCCTTTCTAAACGGAGCCATGGATGTCCTTATTGCCTGATCGTTTGAATATTTTGATAGGAATACTTTTAGGCTCTTTGCTTTTAAATTTTCCTCTGCTTTAACTTCTATTGGAATCACTTGATTCTGAAACTAACATAAATAAACCTTGAATTACACTTTTTCCAACGAATAAATGTGATTTTCAACACTTTTTCCAATGAAAAAGTGTGAATCGTTTTAAAATTGGGCGGACTACTCATTCGATGCGGTGAATACTAGAGCAACTTGTGAGAGCATCAATAACCATATTCGCTCTTCTAATAGCTCTTGATTCCGTGTAAATGACTTAAGGCAAAAGCAATTTGTTAGTTTTCGCACTCCTTTAGGTAATGATACCATTTTGGTGACGTCAACAAAATGATCAGAAATAGGATTCTCGGTTATTATTGCGGAATTAACATCCCCCTAACCCTCCCGAAATTCATCGGGACAGGCTCTTCCCAGCCAGAGGCAGGTCAACCTTTGGTTGAAAAGCGGGAATTAGTGCGGCAATTGCATTGAATTAAAATCAACAGATATCTTCTATTTTACTGCCATTAGGTCGCACCTTCGGCGCTACCGTTTTATTGACTATCAACGAGTTATAATGTGCGATGTTTTTTTATTAGGTTACAGGTTACGACGCAATAAACAATTCATTATTAGTGACTTAAGCGTAACCTAACCGTAACCTTTTCGTAACCTAAGGTTACGATTTTTTTAACCAAGTTTAGCATCTTTAAGATATAGGATTTAATGCTCCCAAAGGAATTGATTTGAGAAAGGTTGAAGTAATTAGGTTCTTGGTTTGAATGATTAAAGTTGGACATAAAATTGACTTTTTATATACTATTGTCGTAACTCTACGATTTATCACACTTTGTGCTAAAAAAAGTTGAAAATAATTTGTAAGTGGTTGGTGGTTAGCTATTGCCTGACAACATCTGGTTGGGCTGGGTGGTGAATATTTTTATTTTCGTCACGCTATTGTTCCGCGTGACGTATCGTAACTCTACGATTTATCACACTTTATGCTAAAAAAAGTTGAAAATAATTTGTAAGTGGTTGGTGGTTAGCTATTGCCTGACAACATCTGATTGGGCTGGGTGGTGAATATTTTTATTTTCGTCACGCTATTATTACCTTGGACACTTTGTCCAGCCAAAGGAAATACATAAACAAAATCGTTTTATGAAAATATGGTTGCACTAACACCAATTATAACTCTAAACCTCCAAGGAGCACCTACTATTACAAATTAGCTTATAGGATAGTTGTAGAATTGATAATCTTTATGGAAGAAGCCACTTAACTTTGAAGGGTGAAAAGGTTTGCAGTGTTCTTTATTTTATCTGTTTATCTGGTTTCTGCAACGGAACTGGGTCAATTGATGAAGTTTCCATTGCTTATTGAACACTATTTAGAACATCAGGGCGAGAAGAAGGATTTGTCGGTTTGGACCTTTTTGTATATGCATTATGGTCTTGAAAATGACCATGACGGAGATTATGAAAAGGATATGAAGCTCCCTTTCAAATCACATGAAAGTGGTAATTATAATTATTATTCCGCCACCTACACCCAATTTGCTTTGCAAATTTTTAATGACATTTTTGAAGGAAACTATCCAATTAATTCTTATTACAAGGATAAATTCTTGATTTCATCCTACCTATCCAGTATTTGGCAACCGCCAAAGTTTTGTTAATCAATTTAAAGTTTATATGTTTAAGGATAAAGCTATTGGCTTTGCCTTGTTTTTTTATTTAAAATTTTTAGTTTGATTAACAAAAGAAAGTATGCTCCAAAAAATTATAGGTTTTTCCATACGGAATAAACTCATTATAGCCATTTTTACAATGGTGGTGGCTTGCTATGGAATTTACCAAGCCACTCAACTGCCAATTGATGCAGTACCTGATATTACAAATAATCAGGTTCAGATTATTACTATTGCTCCTTCCTTTGGGGCTACAGATATAGAACGATTGGTTACCTTCCCGATAGAACAAGCAAACACCAATATTAATGGGATGAAGGAAATCAGAAGTTTTTCAAGATTCGGATTATCCTTAGTTACGGTCGTTTTTAATGATGACATTGACATTTACTGGGCCAGACAACAAGTTGCAGAAAGGCTTCAGAAAGTAAAATCAAGTATTCCAAAAGGGATAGGAAATCCTGAATTAGGTCCCATTTCTACTGGACTTGGGGAGATTTATCAATATGTAGTACGTCCTAAATTGGGATACGAGTCCCGTTATGATGAAACTGAACTACGGACGATCCAAGATTGGGTGGTTAGGCGTCAGTTGTTAGGTGTAGAAGGCGTAGCGGAAGTAAGTAGCTTTGGTGGAAAGCTTAAACAATATGAAATATTGGTCAATTCCAATAAGCTTCAAAGCTATAATGTCACCATAAATGATGTATTTAACGCCCTTGAAAAGAACAATCAAAATACAGGAGGTGCGTATATTGAGAAGGGCCCTACAGTACTCTATATCCGTACGGAAGGACTAATTGGTACTAAAGAGGATATTGGCAATATATCTATTAAGACATTGAAAGGTGGAAATCCTCTTTTTATTAGAGATGTGGCAGAGGTCAACATTGGTCATGCTACCAGATATGGCGCAATGTGCTATAATGATCAAGGAGAGGTATCTGGAGCCGTGGTGATGATGATGAAAGGTGCTAATAGTAGTGCTGTAATAAAGAATGTCAAGAAGAGGATTGTAGAAATCCAAAAAATATTGCCTGAAGGGGTTGTGATAGAACCCTTTTTGGACAGAACTAAAATGGTTAATAACGCCATCGGTACCGTAGAGAAGAACTTGATAGAAGGGGCATTGATTGTAATTTTTATACTTGTTCTGTTTTTAGGGAATTTACGTGCCGGTTTATTGGTGGCATCCATGATACCACTATCCATGTTGATTGCGATTATTTTGATGAATCTATTTGGGGTTAGTGGAAACCTAATGAGCTTGGGAGCACTTGATTTTGGGCTAATTGTGGATGGTGCTGTCATTATTGTAGAGGCGGTGATGCATCAACTAAGCATAAGATCTAAAAAACTGTTTCCACTTTCTTCCTTAGAAATGGATGAGGAGGTAAACCAGTCTGCAAATAAGATGATGAATAGTGCTGTCTTTGGGCAAGTCATTATTTTTATCGTATATCTTCCGATTTTTACGCTTCAAGGGATAGAAGGTAAAATGTTTAAACCGATGGCTCAAACGGTTGCTTTTGCTTTAATCGGAGCCTTTATATTGTCGATTACTTATATCCCAATGATGAGCTCCTTGATTTTATCACGCAGATCTCCTAAAGGGCAAACATGGTCTGATAAGATAATGCACTGGATAGAATCTGTTTATGAAAGGACGCTGTTGAGAATTTTAAGGATTCCTAAAACAGTGTTAGGGATTGTTTTTTCCTTGTTTATTCTATCCATTTTTGTACTCACGACATTAGGAGGAGAGTTTATTCCAGCGTTAGAGGAGGGCGACTTTGCAGTGGACACCAGAGTATTGACAGGAAGTAACCTAAATACGACTATAGAAAGTACTCAAAAAGCAGCTCATATCCTTAAAAGCAGATTTCCTGAAGTTGAAAAAGTAGTCACTAAAATAGGGAGTGGTGAGGTTCCGACCGATCCAATGCCAATGGAAGCTAGTGATATGATGGTCATCCTAAAAGATAAAAGTGAGTGGACATCCGCTAAAACTTTTGATGAACTTGCCAGTAAAATGCATAAGGCTCTAGAGGAGGTTCCTGGAATAACTACAGGATTTCAGTATCCCGTTCAAATGCGATTCAATGAGTTGATGACTGGTGCCAGACAGGACGTGGTATGTAAAATATTTGGAGAAAACCTAGACACCTTAGCAAAATATGCTACCCAATTAGGTAAAGTAGCAACGGAAGTAAAAGGGAGTAGTAATATATATATTGAGCCTATTAATGGAATGCCTCAGATCATAATTAATTATAACCGAGCAGCTATTGCTCAATATAATTTGAATATTGACGACATCAACAGAGTGGTTAATACCGCATTTGCAGGACAATCAGCAGGGGAGGTTTTTGAAGGAGAAAAAAGATTTAATTTAGTTGTCAAGTTAAATAATGATCAAAGGAAAAATCTGGAAGATGTTCAGAACGTACTTATATCAACTCCACAAGGGACACAAGTTCCCTTATATCAATTAGCGAATGTAGAAATAAAGCAGGGGATTAATCAAATACAAAGGGAGGACGCTAAAAGAAGGATAGTGGTAGGACTCAATGTCCGTGGAAGTGATGTACAGACCGTAGTTTCTGAATTACAGAAAAAAATAATGAAGGACATAAAACTTCCTCCAGGGTACTACATCACTTACGGAGGGGCTTTTGAAAACCTCAATGCCGCTAAACAAAGGCTGATGGTGGCAGTTCCGGTATCCTTAATATTGATTTTTGTATTATTATTTTTTGCATTTAATTCCGTTAGGCAAGGATTGTTGATTTATACGGCAATTCCGCTTTCTACTATAGGTGGAATATTATTTTTATGGATACGTGGAATGCCATTCAGTATTAGTGCTGGAGTTGGTTTTATTGCGTTATTTGGCGTAGCGGTATTAAATGGGATTGTTTTAATCGCAGAATTTAATAGGCTACGTAAATTAGGATATAATCAATTACAACGTGTGGTAATAATGGGCACTAAGGTGCGTTTACGTCCGGTATTAATGACGGCTTGTGTGGCATCCTTAGGGTTTTTACCTATGGCATTAAGTAATGGAGCGGGCGCAGCGGTTCAAAGACCCTTAGCAACAGTCTTAATCGGGGGATTGTTAGTGGCTACCTTTTTAACCCTATTTGTATTACCCATATTATATATCATTTTTGAAAATAAAAAGATTGTGAAAATAAAAATAATTCCTGTAATAATATTGGCATTTATAGCTTTATCATTACCAATGAATGCGGAACAAAATATTACCTTGCCTTCCGCAATAGATTCCGCCATTAAAAACAATTTAGACTTAAAACAAGAGAAACTAAAAAGTGATTATGACCATAAAATGGTAGGAACCTTTGCCAATATTCCTAAAACAAATATCAATTTAGAGCGGGGTCAAATAAATAGTTTTTATACCGATAATCGCTATTCTATTACGCAATCCTTTAATTTCCCTTTGGTTTATGCTAGACAAAAAAGTCTATTAAATAAAACCTGGCAAAATTCCCTTTTAAATTCAGCCTTGAAGACACAGGAAATCAAGCGGGCAGTGACTGAAATCTTTTACTCTATTCTTGTCTTAAGGGAAAAAGAAAAGTTATTATTACGAGCGGACAGTAATTACGCTCAGTTTTTAGAACGGTCTAATCTCCGCTATTTAAAAGGAGAGAGTAATGTTTTAGAAAAAACAACTGCGGAAATGCAAAGAGGTAATATTTATTTACAATTAACATCCTTGCAGCAAGAGATTGAAAATTTAAAATATCAATTGCAATTTATAATGAATACGAACGTAACATTTGAACCTGTTGCAGGTGAACTTAAGGTAAAATGGATAAATTCAAGTGATACTGGCGCCATCTATAAGCATCCTGCAGTGCAAATCTTAAATGGTGAAATAGGAATAGCTCAACAATCTACTAAAACGGAGACCTCCAGACTATTTCCTGATATCATTTTTGGGTATTATAAAATGAGCATGCAAGGAACAGGTGCTGATAACAAGATGTATAATACCGCGACTCAATTTAATTCCGCTCAAATCGGGATAGGAGTGCCTTTATTTTTTGGTGAACAATCCACTAAAATAAAGGCGTCCAAAATAAAGGAGAAAATAGCTGAAAATGCGTTATTACGCAAGAAATCAGAAATAAAAATTCAGTATGCAGAGGCAGTATCCAAGTATCAAAGTAAAATAAAGGTTCTTGAGTTTTATGAGCAAAATGAACTCAAAAATGCAATAATATTAACCAAAACAGCTTTAAAACAATTTTCCACTGGGGAAATCAATTATTTGGAATGGGTCATTTTAAATAATCAATCTATTATTGCGCAATCAGGGTATTTTGATGCCATTAAAGATTTAAATGATACCATTATCCTTTTAAACTACTTAAATTCAAATCAATAAAAATGAAACAGATATTTAGATTAATAATAATATATTCAATAATATGCTCTTGTAGTCATAAGGCTGCAACAGAGGAAAAAACGACCGAATCATCCAAACAAAATTTAGTTAGCCTAAGTCCAGAACAAGTAAAATCTGTGGACATTAGTGTCCAAAAACTTAGTAATCACAATATTTCCTCTTTAATTAGAGTCAATGGGATTATTGATGTGCCTCCGCAGAATACGGTTTCCGTTTGTATGCCATTGGGTGGATATTTAGAATCCACTACCTTGTTACCAGGGATGCCTGTCACTAAAGGAGAGGTGATCGGTATTATACAAGATCAGCAATATATTCAGCTTCAACAGGATTATTTGACCGTAAAATCCAAATTAGCATTTACTGAATTGGAATATAATAGGCAGAAGGATTTGAATCAAAATAAAGCGAGCAGTGATAAAATTTTCCAACAAATTGAAATGGAATTTAATAATCAAAAGATTGCCTTAAGTGCCCTTGCCGAGAAATTAAAACTTATCCATTTAGACCCGAAAAAATTGACGGATAAAACGCTTACTAAATCGATTAATATTTACTCCCCTATCACTGGGTTTGTATCCAAAGTGAATGTAAATCCTGGACGATTTATAAATCCTGCTGATGTTTTGTTTGAATTAATTAATCCTGACGATATCCATCTTAATTTAAAAGTATTTGAAAAAGATGTTGACAAGCTTTTTATTGGTCAAAAATTAAATGCCTTTAATAATAATACACCTGAGAAGAAATTTCCTTGCGAGATTATTTTAATTAGCAAGGATTTAACTTCCGAGCGATTTGTGGAGGTGCATTGTCATTTTAAAAATTATGATAAATCCTTATTACCGGGTATGTACATGAATGCAGATATAAAGGTTAATAATTCCGATAAGCCTTCTATACCAGATGAGGCCGTAGTCAATTTTGAAGGTGCGACTTATCTTTTTATTGCATCAACCAATAAGTCCACTTTTGAAATGCAAAAGGTTGATTTGGGTAGTCATGAAAATGGTTTTACAGAAGTTTTAAATTCCGATAAGTTTAAGGATAAGGATATTGTTATAAAGGGTTCCTATACGCTTTTAATGAAGTTGAAAAATAAGGAGGAGTAGCGGTTGTTTTTCGCGTTCCAATGGGAAATGATACCATTTTGCTGACGTTAGCAAAATGATCAGAAATTGGATACTGGGTTATTATTATTGTAAAACAACATCCCCCTAGCCCTCCCGAAATTCATCGGGACAGGCTCTTCCCAGCCAGAGGCTGGTCAACCTTTGGTTGAAAAGCGGGAATTAGTGCTGCAAATGCTTTGAATTGAAATCGAGTAGATATCTTCTATTTTGGTACCATTAGGACGCGCCTACAAAAACATTTATGAAATCTTGCAATTCCAAAAACATTTTTGCAACTTAATTGCAAATAGGATTGTAATTTTGAAGTCACGTTCAATTAGTCAAAAGTGGGAAAGGGTCAAGCCATAAAACATCAGCATCATCATAGTGCAAAAACAGGGAGTTTCCTTGCTTTGGCTTGTGCTGTACATTGTATGATGACTCCGGTTTTGTTGACTGCACTTCCCGTATTGGGGAGTAGCTTTATTGTGAATCCGTTTTTAGAGATTGGTTTGATTTTGGCGAGTATATTCCTTTGTGGATTTTCATTGATTAGGTCGTACCAAGTGCATAAAATAAAATCTCCATTGGTTTGGTTGGTGTCGGCCATATTATTGATCATCATCTCTCAAACTATATTTGTTAAGGAAGGTTTAGTATCCATCCATATGATTTTAAATGTTGGTTCTGGGGTTTGCATATTGGTATCCATATTAATT
>Ga0114962_10003276_pt1 | contig 13147 bp, 11 predicted proteins | sample C_130820_MF_Meta_FD_87017 | JGI IMG/M metagenome (GOLD analysis project Ga0114962, IMG submission 87017) | Freshwater microbial communities from Lake Croche, Canada to study carbon cycling - C_130820_MF_MetaG | ecosystem: Environmental > Aquatic > Freshwater > Lake | place: Lake Croche, Canada... | reverse complement strand
AGCAAGTATATGAATGCTGATTCACTTTTGACGGATACGGGTGTAAAAAAATTGGCGGATAAATTGAGTGGATATATTAGTTATTTAAATCGCGAACAAGATCCGACCCAATTCGCGCAACCGATTATGATTGAAGTGCCTGTTATTATGTCTTATATTCTCGACGAGGATGTACGGCGGGAAATGTTTTCTAAGCAAGAGAAAACCGATTTGAAAAAAAACGATTTAAAACAATTGGCGAAAGAACAAGAAAAAAATATAAAAGATTTAAATAAACGATTACGTGGAACGCAAAAACGCTTGAAAGAAATATTAAAAGACAGACAATCGCAATGTAAAACCATAAAAAATCGAGACGCGAAAGCGAAATGTATGATGGAACAAAAAGAAGCGGTAGAAGCGGAAATACATGACACGATCGAAAATATTAAATTGGAATTAGAAAACTTGAAAAAGAGTCAAGAAGATAATAAAGGATTGAAACAAGCGGAGCGTGACCATATTAAAAAAACAAAAGAAAAATTAGAGACCTTGCGTAAAGATCTATTACAGGAGGTCATGTTGTCGGAACGGTGTAAAAATATTAAATTAATTCAAGAATAATAGGTATAACCATCTGATTTATCAATGAGTTCTACGGCTTTGTCAGTACAGCGTTTAAAAAAATTAGTCACAGCCACTTCATCGGCGCCTATAACCGAATCATCCGGAATAAACCATAATTGCCGCTTTACGCCACCAAAAAAAGCTAAAAAAACTGGAATACCTTGAACCATTTTCTGCTTTTTTAATGCCATCCATAAATCTATATTTTCATCAACATCAATATCCGCGAAAATAATATTAGGCGGACTTTTGCTCATAAACGCTTTATAGGTGGGATAGATTTTCTTACAAGGCCCACACCATTCAGCACTAAATTTAATAATCAAGACATTATTCGTCAATTTACTCTGTAAGGCTTGTAATTGCGGAACATTTAATTCAGTAATAACGGGTTTTGTCGAAGTGGACATTATGGTAAAATAATAGTTTTATATTTAAATCTATTATTTTTGTAAATATGTAAAAAAAGTTGGCAAAAGCCTTTATTCTAAAAACGGATGGGTCGCCAATTCGTGTTGAAAACTTCTTCCAAATCATCGTCGTCGCTGGCGTATTGCGTGGCTAAATCGTCAATGGCCGTTCGTTTGGAAATGGCGTTGGTTTCAAGCGCAGGTTCAATCGCGTCGTATTTGCTGGGGTTCTTCTTTATGTCCGGGTTTTTTTGTGTGCGCTCGAAGCGACTTTTAATAGATAAATATTTTAAAGCCAAGATTTTTCGCGCAGGCTCTTGGGATGGAGATCTTTTGTTTTTATATTCTTTATAACACTCATACTCTTCCTCTGTAGTGTTGGGGATTTTATTTTCCACTACTCGCTTTTTACTTGCTTCTTTTTTTTGTGGAGTCTTTTTTGTATCGGAAGCTTTTTTTCCGGCGGTGGATTTGGCAGCAGCGCATTTGGCAGCAGCGCATTTGGCAGCAGCTCTTTTCTTAGCTCTATAACAACGCGTATTTTCATTTCGCTTCAATCGTTGTTGTTCTGCTTTAATGCGCAGCTCTTCCTCGGACAACTGTTTCTTTACAACACGGCTAGGCATTTTCTGATTTGTTTTGTATTTTTTTGGCTTTGTGTTACATTTATATATTTTGTAAAAAGTATTTCAATTTTTTGTAAATATAAAAACAAAATCGCTTTTCATATTTAATGATTCTTGACAATTTCTTCTAACATATCCATATTTATATACGGTAATTCTACATGCGCTTCCCAAAAGAACTTACAAAATGCCCAGACAAAAACATAATTGTCGATGTACCAGTCGGGTTGCTCGGACAACAGTTTCTTGTATAAAGTATAAGGAATTAAACCCATACTTGCTGGTGGTAAGACATAACTCAATTGTGCCAACGGTGATACAGACTTCGGCGGTTGATGTGGCACAAAGGTATGGTCAAAATAAGGAACATATTTGATTAAATCCGTCAATAACGGTGGGTAATAATAATTGTACATCCATCGCCAATCAGGACAACTGGATGAATAATATTTCATAGTCCATTCGAGTCCTTCTAAATAATTGGTACTGATTTCTTTTCTTCGGTCATCGTTAATCGCCGTATGAAAGAGTACTTTATAATAGCGATTTTCCCAACCCTCTTCTTTGGGATTAATGTATTCTTCGCAGGCACGTTCTTTTAAGGGTAAGAGTAAATTTTCGTCTGTTTCTTTCTCGTTGCCGCCATACAAGAGTCGCTTGCTCAATTTCTCGCGTTGGATATACTCTTCTTTTATATAGTCGATTTCGTTTGTCGCTAAATGCGCTATAAGTTTTCGCATATTTTTCCAGACAATCACTCGGTTTTTGGTTAAGGTTTCATTTTTTGACTCAGCAAAAACGAATTTATACGCATTGATTAAATTATTAATGCCGGTTGTACGAATATTTAAAGCAGGAAAATGCGGTAAGAAATCATTGCCGAGAAAAAAACAAAGAAGAATATAATCAAACAGTATATCGTTGTCTAATTTAATCGCGTTGAATGGTATTTTGTCAATGGATAATTCACTAATAATCGATTTGGCAAACTGTGGAATATCCAGGAGATAATTTTCATTCGGATTGAGTGTTTTGTCGATATTTTTAATAAACTCTGGTGTTTCACGGTACAAATACATATGTTCAGAAATGTGTAAATGGTTTAAAGTCAGCATAATGAGGTCGGCATCTAACCCATAAATAATGGTCTGACTTTCTTTGTGATAGTCGGAGTTCGCTCGAATGTACTCGTATATTTTATGCTCGCCTTCACCTGGTTCATTTGAAGAAGAAACAATAATCTGTTCTAAACCGAATTCATTTGGGTTGGCAAAACGTTTGGTAATATCTTCGCCTAATTTTTTCATAAAAGCTGTACCAGGCGTAATAGATGCCGTATTCCATTCCTTATTCAGGGGTTTTCCGCTTAATGAATTCTGATAAGCGGACATATAACGACGATTCCGTTGTTGATTTAATTTCGCCATGGGTGCAACGCCGTCAAACGCAATAAGAATACGTTTATTGGGTTTTAATGTCCGAATCATTTTCACTAAATTTTCGCATACATGTTTAATTATATTTTCTTCATAAAGCCGGAAATTATCCGTGCCGGTATGAACCGCATTTTTACTTAAATGATGATGCGCTTCATAAATGAAAGAGTTACAGTCCAAATATAAATTATTAATTTTTGGACTGTCCGCAGAAGTGGAATTGAACTTTTTTATTATAGAACGGTGATTCTTAACAATATATGAAAAATAACTGGGAATGCCCATGTTTGGTTTTATATGTATATAGTAAAATGTCTTTATATAAATATTGTTTATCTTATTATAATATAAATGATGACAAATATACAATTTACAATTATAACAAATAAATATATAAAATTAAAAGAAATAGTTGAAAAAGTAATACGGTCGAATCAACTCTACAAAACAATGGGCTTTATAGAGGCAAACGATTTACATTCATGTATTATTTATGCTGAATCAATACATGCTAAATTAAAGAAAGAATTATTTTCACTGGAAACACAAGTTATAGAAAATAACGAAGAAAAAATAATAAATACTCTACAGGATATTATAATTGAAATATCGACATTAATTAGTTTGTATGGTTGTGACACCTTAGAAACTCTTATACACGTCTGTATTGGTCATAATTTTAGCATGGAAGAAAAATACAAGTCGAAATACAAAGTATTGAATAATTATGTTAAACCGGTACGTTATCGCATATTAGATTGGCATACAAAGTTAAAACCTTCGGATGAAATTATCTGTAAAACCGCCGATAATTTTGAATGCTTTGATTTTATTAGCGAAAATTTTGATATAAATTTTCAATATAGGATTTATGGTGTAAAATTTGCTATTCATAATATAGAAAAAAAACATACACTTGTTGTGTATGGTGTAGTTGAAGATATAATGACGGATTTTATTGAAAATGACAGCATACAAGAAAAAATAAACAAATTGTATATTACAAGTAATGTCTGTACAACAAATGTATGTAATATACACACTAAATGTAATTCAGCGGCATGTAAATCATATGAGATATTTACAAGTTGTCTTACTCTAAAAGAAATCCTAATTCATTCGAATACGCAATTAGAAAGCAAATATCACTCCATAGTTGAAGAATACACAAGAATAAATAAAAAATCACTCACACAAACTATTAATGAATTTATAGAAAAAGATTTGTATGAAAAAAGAAAAATGTTGATTGTGTTGTTAATTAATTCAGATGAAAATCATTATTTGGCTTATTTACTTTATGATTTATTATCGAATGATATTAACGGGATTGTAGATACGTACGAACAAACGCTTATCTATGACAGCTTACCTTATAATATAAAGAAAAATTTTCGAGATGTTATGAAACAAATTGTGAATTATACAAACAAATTGTCCAACGTAAATGTAAATAAAATTTCATTAGAACAACGCATATGTCTTATGAAAACAAACGATATTGTCAAAGAAAAAGCCATGGTAAAATTAAAAGAAGTTAAAATGAAGACGGAAGATACGGGTTCAAAAGCAATGCAATACTTGGAAGGTCTGCTCAAAATACCCTTTGAAATATATAAAGAAGAGCCGGTTCTGAAATTAATGAGAGAAAGCATTAAATGTTTTTCCGCTTTGGTGAGCACATTATCAAAGAAAGATTCTTTTCAAAATGCCATTGTCTTGCCGTTTCAAATTAAAAGTGAGTATACCAGCTTGGAAATACAAAAATATTTGCCAGTTTTAAAACGTACATACAAAGATCATTGCCTTAAAAAGATAAAGGAAATAACAAAAAGCTATGGGAAAAAAAATATGCTTGAACTGTTTGAAACCTTAAATATATTAAACGAAAAAACACAAATAAAAGGAAAGAATGTAAAGCAATTGCGTGAAACTTTTTTGGATTGTATTGATAAAAATGATATGATCTCTCCTTTTATAGAAACGATTATAGCAAACGAAGCATCCTTTATAAATGAATTTGATCAAAATTTAAAGAAAATAACGGAAAATATGACGACTGTTCATACATTTATGTTTAATGTGAATGAAGTCTTGGATAAATCGGTATATGGTCATCGAAACGCCAAACGGCAAATTGAACGTATTATTGGACAATGGATAAATGGTGATATAACGGGATATTGTTTTGGATTTGAAGGTCCGCCTGGTGTGGGTAAAACTTCTTTGGCTAAAAAAGGCATTGCACAATGTTTGCTTGACGAACAGGGTGTCGCACGTCCCTTTGCCTTTATTGCGATGGGTGGTTCAACTAATTCAAGTACATTAGATGGGCATAATTATACGTATGTTGGTTCAACCTGGGGACGAATTGTGGACATCTTGATGGACGCCAAGATAATGAATCCGATCATTTTTATTGATGAGCTCGATAAGGTAAGTAAAACAGAAAATGGAAAAGAAATCATTGGCATATTAACCCATTTAATTGATCAAACGCAAAACGATACGTTCCAAGATAAATATTTTAACGGAATTCCTTTAAATCTCTCGAAAGCCTTATTTATTTTCTCTTATAACGATGTGGAATTAATTGACAAGATTTTACTGGATCGCATACACCGCATTAAATTTGATACAATATCAGTGGAAGACAAACTGATTATCATGAGAAATTTTATTTTACCCGAAATATACACAAAAATGGGTTTGAATGATATGATTAATATCAGTGATTCGGTTATTGAACATATCATTACCGATTATACGTCAGAACCGGGTGTGCGAAAACTAAAAGAACTTATGTTTGAAATTGTAGGAGAGATCAATCTCGATATATTGAAAAGAAATAATTTGCTGGATATACCAATAACAATCACATTGGAAGAAATAAAAACCAAATATTTGAAAGAACATAATGAAGTTCGACCAATGAAAATACATTCAGAACCGCTGGTGGGAGTTATTAATGGACTCTGGGCAAATTCCGTTGGAAAAGGTGGTATATTACCCATTGAAGCATCTTATTATCCATGTAATGCTTTTTTGGACTTGAAATTGACCGGAATGCAAGGCGATGTAATGAAAGAAAGTATGAATGTTGCGAAAAGTTTAGCCTGGTCGTTATATTTGAAACTAAATACATTAAAGGGAGATACATTAAAGGGAGATTTAGAGAAAAATCAAGGACTACATATACATGTACCGGAGGGCGCCACACCCAAAGATGGTCCTTCCGCTGGCGCTGCCATAACAATGGTCATGTATAGTTTATTTACCGGACGAAAAATAAAAAATGATGTCGCAATAACAGGTGAAATATGTTTACAAGGTAGAATTACCGCAATCGGTGGGTTGGAATTGAAAATATTAGGCGGGATACGTGCCGGCGTTAAAACGTTTCTTTATCCCAAAGAAAACGAAACAGATTTTATTAAATTTATGAAAGTGTATGGTGAAAAACCTTTTATAACGGATATATTATTCGTGGCAGTGGAAAAAATAGAAGAGGTTATATCATTAATATTTCTCTAGTATACAGAAAAGTATGCGATATTATATGTATAATATATAATATGGCGATTGCGTTGACATTGTCGAATATATTACAATTTTTTTCATTTCTAGCGCCAACACTTTTAATCTTTTTTTTATTTTTATCCTCTTTATTCAATCAAAACTTAAAAGGTTTAGTATACATAGCAGGTGTTTTAATTGCTTCAATTATCAATATATTTTTTATGAATATGATTGGGAGTGAAGTAAGTGAAGATGCTTCATATTCTTGTAATGTCTTTGATATTCCACATATATCTAGATATAATAGTCCTTATCCTACGACTTTAATCATTAGTTTCACCATTGCTTATTTAGTTCTGCCAATGAAATATAATAAACAGATAAATTATTTGGTTTTAACATTTTTATTATGTTTATTGGGTATTGATATTTTAACAAAAGTATATAATAAATGTTCGACTTATCCGGGCTCCATATTAGGTGCTTTAGTCGGGTTTTTATTAGGAACCGCATGGTATGCGATTTTTAATTCATCCGGCTACAAATCTTTACTCTATTTCGATGAATTACGTAGCGACAATATACAATGTTCAATGCCAACAAAACAATCTTTTAAATGTTCCGTCTATAAAAATGGCGAGTTAATATCCAGTAATATTACTTAAAACATTTTATTGCCAAGCTGTTATATTTATAAAAGGGATATTCTTAAATTTTGCGGCTATTACGGAAAACCCGGATGAGGAGGCATAATAAATTTTTTCCGAATTAGACATGAGATAAAATTCAGTTATTGTATCCAATGTTTGTTTTTCTGTTGTATCCGAATGATTTGTATGAGCAATGTCACAATTGGTTATAAATACATTATCATATTTGCTTTTAATTTTCAATTTATAACTATTATTATCACAGAAAAAGATTATATTTTTATCCTTATTTTCTTCAATACAGTTGAAAATATGGCTTTCAATAAAATGTCTCGCATCCTCTCTACAAATGATATAGTTTTTATCGGTTTCGAGAAATTTATCACCCATGCGTAAATGAATCGAGCTATAATTGGTTATATTATCGGACAATAAACGGTTTTGTAGAACTTCGTTCGAAAATTCAAAGACATCTTGAATATTTATATCGATGTAATCCTCTTTGAATGTAGAAAAAAATACACAAGGATGAACAAAATTATAACAATCGGCTGTGATATACGGTATATCATTCGCGCCAATATCACGCGCGTTATTTATCTCTTCGCTTTTAATATACATTTGGGGGTATTTTAGTTTTATATATTTTTCAATAGCGAGATTATTGATTTTGTAATACAGTTTATACTTATGTTTAATACATAAAGTGAGCGCATACATAAAATATTTAATACAATCACCTAGTCCTCCTCGACCTAAAATAAAATCATACACAATTTTTTTTTCATAGTGGTCGAAATGTTTGATATAGTCTTCCATTATATGGATAATGTGAATGTATTTAATATAATTTATTTAATATAATTTATTTAAAATAATTTATTATGTATTATATTTATTTATATTTCCGCTCACATAATCGACAAATTGTTTCATATAAAGATTGCGATGAAATCCATGTAACATTGTTTTTTCATTATTTGAAGTTGCGCTCATTATTTTAATAAAATATTTGACCACATTAATTGTATTCGCTGTTTTATATTTTTCCAAGGATTCTTTTGGATAATATACGCTTTTGGTTCGTTTATTCACGTCATTGTGAAATTTCCATAAAAAATCAATCAAAGCTTCTTTGGATGAACTAATGCTTTGTTTATTTACTTGATTCATTGTTCGCATAGCATGTTGTTGGCAATCTGGGCAGGGTAAATTATTACAAATATTTGTAATATGTGACACCAATGTAGCGAGTTCATTGCTGTTTTCATCTTTTAATTTTTCTGCCAAAGTATGAAATAAAATCCAAACGGCATTTCCCCAATCTTTTTTTTTCATTTTTGTAATATATATAAAGACATTATAATTTTTTAAAATTTGATTTATATTGAAAAGGATAAATTTGATTTTTATGCCGAATTAAATAAAGATACTATAGATATATCAGCGAGTGCTATTTGTATGATTTCACATAAACCTTTAACATATAATTCAATAACGTTGGCATGTAAGCATTCTTTCAATTATTTGCCGCTTTTTAATGAATTATGTCTTCATAATAATAAACAATATATCAGCTGTCCTTATTGTAGAATTAAATCAGATAAATTAATACCATTTATTCCGCTGCCGTTAGTTACAAAAGTATATGGTGTTAATTATCCCACCAAAATGTCTATGGCCTTACCTAAATGTTCATTTCATTTAAATTCTGGCATATATAAAGGATTGTTATGCGAACAGAGTGGAATGGAATATGAACACGGTATTTTTTGTAGCAAACATGTCAAATTCAATATTGATAATACTTGGACACCTGAAAAAGAAAAGATGTTTAAATCGAAAAGTGTGGTCGAGCTTAAGAAAATGTTAAGAGAGAAAAAATTACTAGTTGGCGGTGTGAAAAAGGAATTAGTAAATCGATTGTTCACAAAATGAAGAGATAAGAATAGTTCTAAAATAAATATAAATAACTCTTCTTATATGTAGTAATGGCAGCGACAAGTAAAGAAAAACTTGCCCAAAATGTTAAAAATTGGTTACAGATGGATAAAGAAATTCAACTTTTACAAAAAGAATTGAAAGACAGAAAGAAAAAGAAAAATGATTATACAAATACGCTTTTAACCATTATGAAAACGAACGAGATTGATTGTTTTGATATAAGCGAAGGCAAAATTATATACACGCAAAGTAATGTTAAAAAACCAATAAATAAGCGTCATTTGGAAGAATGTTTAAGTAAATATTTTGAAAAAAATCCAAATATTCCCACGGATGAAGTGGTTCAATATATTTTAGAAAATCGCGCATCGAATGTAAAGGAAAGTATTCGGCATAAACCCGTAAAAAATGTATAATACTATTGTAATGTTGAAAAATAGAAAAACATCTATAGCATCAAATGTATTTGATACTATAAACAAATTAGTGCCGGACGAAACGAGGGATAAATTGGAAGAAAAGACAAGCGATGATGAATTTGACGACGAATCGAATGAAATAATACAAGCAGAATATAGTGTAACCATACCCGAAGAACCCTCGTATTTTAACCAAGGCAAACCATGTGCGATATGTATTTACCATGTGCGAACGGATGGTTTATACCCCTTTATTCTTTATTTATTTAGACAAAATAAAAATGAAGTCTCTTTTATCCTTTTTCCAGGTGTTACAACTAAAAAAAAAATAAAATATGCCGCAACTGCTTATATAAAAAATATTTTTCCCCATACTAAAATAACTTATGCTGGCTTTTGTGAAACAAACGATTTAAATATTATTATTTTGAAGTATGAAGAAAATAATATTGACAGCTCAAATGAATATATATGGGCTACATCATTTGAAATTATAAATAAAAGAAAAATATTGAATTATTCTTTTTCAAAGAATGTCTTGGATTTTTTTAGACAAAATTCGTCTTTTTTGCTTTTACAAAATAGTAAAAATATTTTATATGAATCGCCAATGATTGGTTATTATAAAGCGCCTGATTTAATGGACATGGAAGAAATGGAACACATGGATATTTATCGTCAAACAATTATTCCAGCTTTGGGTAAATGTTATTATTTACTGATGGATATACCAGCGAATTCGAATGTAATGCGGATCGTTTTTTTTGCTGGGAAAATGTCCATATATAATAAAAAAATAGATTCTGACTCAATACTTTGTCGCGACTATAAACGCTACATCATACAAAATTATAATCAACACGTAGTACTATCTGTTTTCAAGAGCGAATGAAATCTTGTAAAATCTTGGGACCATGTGAGTCAAACCCACACATATCCATCATGAACGGATCGGCTGGATCAGCGATTGTGTAATCCGAACCTTGTGTAGCTACGACGACGAGTTTGGTCTGAGGCATTTTCATTCCTCTGCGATATTGTTGTAGTGCTGTGGCGGGTTTGATGCCGCTATTCACATCATTGTCGGTAATCACTACAAAGGCATCATACTTACGCTTATATTTCAAGGCTTCCAAAATACCTAACGATATATCTGTCGTACACCAATCCGAGTGTTGAACCGCGTTTAAAACGGTGTCTAGGGAAGCAGTCGAATCAATAACATCAGATACATCGGTTAAACCAGTATTACCTCTTCCATAATGATTGGTGTTTTTACTGGTAAAAAGATAGAAAGAGTGCGCCGGCGAGTCTTTATCTTCTGTTTCACTTCGTGCGAAGATCATCGCCAATAAAGCTGCGGCTTGAGCATTCGTAACCCCTTTACATAAGGATTCGTTTCTCATTGAACCCGATGCGTCAATCAAGAAACAAATACGTTTGCCGGTTGGTTCTACATTTTTAAAACTAAGATAAAACATTTCTTCGAGAGCCGCGAGGATTTTTGGATGAGGTCTCCATATATGATTACCTTTTTCACCTTTGCCTGTCTCGTATGTGAACCAAGCCGTCAAAACCGTGACGGGATGAATATGTGAATGATGGATCGTCATCGGATCTACTATATGTTCACATACAAGTTCCGTGAGATCTTTGTCCAGATAAACCGAATGGCTCGTCATGTTTCCCAAATTTCGCAATAAGGCTGTCAATGGCATGGTGACTCGTGTCTTATTTTTGTTAATTAGTAAAGCCGTTAATACTTCTGTATCAACTAACGCCCACGTCGGTACTTGTTCGCGCGTGAGTTTATGCTTATGTACCAAGTCAATTAATCCGGCTTTGTCTTCTTCGTTTGCTTCGCAATGTTTTGCGTTATTTACTGCTTTCAAATATGCATAAATTGGGGTGATTTCATGTAAACCCCACTTTTTCGCTAAAGCGTCCATTTCGTCAAACCCATTTACCGCATACCGCAACACTAAATCGATTTCGGTAGGCGGTACATTGTGTGGATTTGGAACCTTCCTCTTTACAATATTATTTGGTTTATTTGGAAAAATGCGATCGTCGCCTGTATTTGTAGTAACATGCGTACATTGAAGAAGATTTTTGAACGACCAACCTTCGCGCTCTTGATATTTGGTTATTTGATATGCCAAATCCATTGGTTTGTCACGGTATGCTAGAATCCATTCATTTAGTTGTCGTTTTACTGCTCGTCCAAATCCCTTTGTTTTTTCCCCAGAGATTGGATTGACGATGTCCGCATGAAATTTTTTCCACGTGTATAAATGGGAAATTGTCCGAAATTGTTTTAAGGATTGAAGGCTTTGTGTTTTTAATGTATAATCATCCACCCGGCACAACATGGCGAGAATGAGAAATGTATTATCTAATTTTGGCGCACGGCTTTCTGTATAGACATCCTTTACAATTTCAAGAATTTCTTCGCCATGGCCGGCCTGGATTTGTTCTCGAATATAGTAAATATCTTCGGCTGCTAAATTTTTACTGCGTTGATCGTATATATTCTGCCGAGTACCAAGGATCAATAACCGTAATATATAATCTTTTAATGAGAGTTTATACACGAAACTCTCATTAACATGTTCTGCTGTATTTATAGTCGAAGTTGACATTGTTATTGCTGCCATTATAAATGCTGATATTAAAATAGAGTGATTAATCTTTAATATGTTTTTTATGTTATTTTTCTGCGCTTTGTTTTCGGGCTAGTTCTCTGGCATGATCGCGATTTTATTTCACCCGTACATGTATCATTCTCATAAACATTAAATTCAACTGGATGAGGTAAACTACATTTATATTTAATAAAGGTCTCCATATCTTTTTGTGAGCCATAATTTTTAAATTTGTCGTAAAACATGGTGATCGGTTCTCTGGGTTCGAATATTCGCTCAAAAGCATCTCTCATAATGGCCGTTATAAGGTCTATGTAATTCTTATAGATTGGCCCCTTTACGCCGGGTGTTTTTGATTCTAATATTTTAATAAATTGGTCGAAATCCGCTTTCATAATTTCATCTTTAGTAGGCTTTGTAAAATTATTGGCATTTATTATCTTGTCTTTTAATAAAAATAATTCATCGGGTGTTAAAGTATCTTTTGTCCAACCGTTTTTATCCATTTCTTCATAGACGGTTATTTTCAACATTTGTTGACTAATATTACATTTATTTTCTACAAAATATTGCGAACTAACATCATGAAATGTTATATTGTTTCCATCCTTTCTAATCTCTCCTGAAATAATAAACGTTTCAGGTGTAATCTGTTCAGTTCTTTTCGCAATCATATTATGTTTTGAACCATATTCTACTGCATTAAAATAGGCTGTAACTAAAGTATATTCCGATTCATCGTCCCAATATAATATAAAATTATGTATTCCATCTTCCAGTTGAGAAAAGTCCGCACCTTCATTGAAAATAACTATAGGCGATTCTTCTTGTGTAAGTTCTTCTATATTATACTCAATTTCTACTCGATTGTCATTGTATTTCTCACATTTTT
>Ga0114962_10003273_pt1 | contig 13150 bp, 23 predicted proteins | sample C_130820_MF_Meta_FD_87017 | JGI IMG/M metagenome (GOLD analysis project Ga0114962, IMG submission 87017) | Freshwater microbial communities from Lake Croche, Canada to study carbon cycling - C_130820_MF_MetaG | ecosystem: Environmental > Aquatic > Freshwater > Lake | place: Lake Croche, Canada... | reverse complement strand
TTAAATGTACCAAATTTTTATTCATTTTATTTAAAAACGGCCGAAACTTGTATCTGAATCGTTTCCCATCCCAACCGTTTTACAAATCTACGGACTCTTTTCTAATCTACCAAATATTTATGAAAGAATATTATAAATTTTCATATCTCTCTGTATTTGAGTCATATCTTTCTTTACGTTTTCACACGCTAGCCAGTATTCAAATTCTGTTTCTATTACACTATGTAGTCCACGATATTCACTATTTGACATTTCTCCGGTTGTTGACCTTTCAAAAATTGATACAAGTTCTGATGGAATCCAATCTCCTTGAATATAATCGGCATCGTATTTTCGGAATCCTTTTACGTTTATCGAATTTATTATGCTTAAGTATTTCGACATCACTGTATAAGAACCTTCACCCCATTTGTCGATCCACTTTGAGAAGTAGTTTCTCAAATAAACGTGTGTAGTATCCGATATTGAATTTGGCTTTGTGTCTCCAAAGTATTTGGTCCATTTTTCCAATATGTATCCGGGATCGTACTCGTGTAGTTTATTACCCATCGATTCATGGAAGTGAAATGAAAATCTGATTATATTGTTTAGTTGTGCATTATTCATGCTACAAAGATATTAAAACTTTATTCTAATACCAAGCATATTTTTGTCCCAAACATCATTTTTTGTAAGCATAAAAGTAATCTTATCACTATGTTGATATTCGAATGTAGTTATTGGAATTTGTTTACCTAAATTTACAAAGAATAAATCTATTTTTACAGGGAAACTTGGTTGTTGCATTGTTTTAATAACATCATCTAGTTTCAAATCTATTTTGAAATTGTTGTAGCTGTATTTTTCTATGGCGTCGGTAAGATATACTATTGGAAATTCTCTTCTAAATATAGTATCACCAGGTGATTCTTTTTCCAATGAGTCTATAAGATGAAGTACTTGCTCATCTTTAAAATTGATACTATTCTCAATCTTTTCTTGATTTGCTAATATAGTATCAGGATTTCCTAAACCAAGTCCTAAAAGCATTCCAATAATTGATATACTACTTCTAAGACTTTCATTGGTTTCTTCAAACTCTTCAAATCTTTTAATTTTCATATTTTATTTTGTTTGTGTATTTATAAGATCTTGTAGTTCTGCATAAACTTTTAAGAGTTCATCTTGTTTTTCTTGAATAAGTTCTTCATCGGTCTTAACTAAGACTTCTCTTTCTTCTACAGTTACTTCGCCTGTTTGTGCGTTGTATGTTTCAACTCGGTCTATTTCTATTCTTGGCATGTCTTTTTTTTTATTTTTTATGTTGCGGAATATCCAAACATTATATAATCACCATATGCTGCCACTGCATTTGCTGATGGTGTGGTTGAACTTGTTGCAGGCATTGATGTGGGTGTTGATGCTGTGTATGAACATGAAAAGTACCAACCCATATCTCTTGTATAAGTAGTTGATGATTGTGATATATCTGCATAATGAGTAACTGTTCCTGTATTACTATGTAGTTTTAATGATAATGATCCACTTTGATAGTTTCTTATACCTATAAACCAACAATCTTTATATGTATTTGATGATAAAGTATAGTTTAAACCGGATACAACTTTAAGTCCGGCTGTAAGAGTTGATATATTCACATTTGTATCTAATTCTAAATCACCTGCTACTATATTTCCTGCGGAATTTAATTTAGTTCGATATATTAGAATTCTACATTGTGCAATACCCAGTCCTGATGCACCTGCAGTCATTATTCTAAATGCTATTTCATTTATTATTGATCCTGGTTGACAATAAAATTTATGACCATAAATAGATTCACCGTTTATGGTTCCTGTCACAGAGGTAGATTGAACTTGTCCAACTGTTAGTTTATATGGTCTTTGTGAATTTGAACTTAGTAAGTAACCACCGATAACAGAATCATTTAATGATCCGTTTATTCCGGAAGTTCCATTGATTCCATTTACACCTGAAGTTCCTGAAGTTCCTCTTGTTCCTGAAGTTCCCGAAGTTCCTGATGATAAGTATAATGACCAATGTGTCGGGTCCGTATTTGGAACAATCGCACCAACTACATTTAATATGCATATCCATAGTTTATCTGAAAATGAAACTATATCATTAACTGAATATGAGTCTTCTCCTACAAAATCACCAATATATTTAAATCCTTTACCACTAGTACCCGAAGTCCCGTTTATTCCTGAAGTTCCTGAAGTTCCGTTTATTCCTGAAGTCCCAGATGTTCCATTGATTCCTGAAGTCCCGTTTATTCCTGAAGTTCCAGATGTTCCATTGATTCCTGAAGTCCCGTTTATTCCTGAAGTCCCAGATGTTCCGTTTATTCCTGAAGTCCCAGATGTTCCGTTTATTCCTGAAGTCCCAGATGTTCCATTGATTCCTGAAGTCCCGTTTATTCCTGAAGTCCCAGATGTTCCGTTTATTCCTGAAGTTCCAGATGTTCCATTGATTCCCGAAGTCCCGTTACTACCGTTTGCGCCAGAAGTTCCTGATGTTCCACTATGACTTGATGATAAACCTATTATTTGTGCTTCTAATTGTGATATTTGTGTACTATTGTTTATATTTAAAGTATATAATGCGTCATATACTTCTGCTATAGAATCTATTCCACTTTGAGTATTTGAAATAAGATTACTTATTGATTGTGATATACCCAAAGAGTCACTTAATCTTTGAAATGTGCTCATTATTCGATTTTAAATTTTAATTATATATTAAAATTTAAAATCAAACTATCTTACTTTACTACAAGTATTTTTAAGTATTTCTATATCATCTTCTCTATAGAATTTAAATAGATTTTTGTTTTCTTCTGCGAACTCCATCGCTTCTTCTTTACTTTCTGCGTCTACCTCTATTTCGAAGTATTCTATTTTAGTTGCTACTATTTTATACTTTGCCATTTTCTAATAATTTATTTAAGTTGTAATCTCTTAAAAGTACTTTATATTTATCTAAAGTTATCCAGGATTTATATCCACCGAATATAACACACTTTCCTTCTGCAAAAATAACATCAGCGTATCTTCCACTGTTTTTACTAATAGGTTCGTAAATTCTTCCCATATAAACTTTGTCGACGGATTCTTTTGTGAATCCGTCTTCGTCTGGTAAAAGCATGTATTCCTTTACCACTTCAAAGTTTATGTCTTTGTTTTTCACTATTTTGTTTTGTCTATGACAACATAGATGGTATCAATAACTTTTCCACCGGTATCACATCCACAATCTCCATTTTTTGATTTTGATTTGTCTCCATTGAAAATACTACCTACCGGATTTCTATCTAATATATCAACAGATTTTACAAAATGGTTTGTCTCGCCTCTCGTGTTGAACCAGTTTTTACCGAATGTTTCGTGGTATACAATCTTTACTTTCCATCCGTATGTAGCGGCACTATCTAAAGTAGCAACAATATTTGGATCTTCGTTATCTGCATCTACTGAGAAGTCAAACGGAACTGCGGAAGAAGAGTTCATTCCTGTTTGAGTAAGGTTTAGGTGACCCTCGTGGGTTTTGAACATTAGTCCTGTTTTAGAGAATTGTGTCACCAATCCGATTCGCTCACCATTAGAATAGTTTTCTGTACAAGCTGTCATGAACAAGGTTACTAATAAACCTAAGATAATTTTTACTGATTTCATTTTTGTTTTGTTTTAAAATTTATTAAAAAAGTGTTTGTCTACATCAAAAGAAGATTTTTTACCTACATTATGTAATTCTTCTTTTATCCATTTATCTGCTGCTTCTCTTCCGGCATTTTTTAGTTTTAGAAGAAAGCAAAGTTCTGTGTTCATCTTTGTCGAATAGTCTAACTTTCCTAAAGTATCATATCCTGATATAGAGTGAACAAATATTTCTTTGTTTCCATATTTCCCAAGATCTAAACCACCTCTTATTAGTTCGTTACGTAACTCTATCATCTTCATCTCATTCATTAATGAAGAGTTGAAGCATATTTCGGTAACACGATCATTTATGTCTTTTGCAGAAACGGGTAGGTTATCTATGTTTATAGAATTTAGTTTTATTAAAAGAAGGTCTGTTATTTTTGAATTTGATATTAATGGTGATAAAGGTGGGTTACCCATGTATCCACCATCCCAATAATATTCTCCGTCTATTTTAACTGCTTGAAAGAATGTAGGAAGTGCGGTCGATGCCATTACTGAATCTAATGTTATCCCACTTGTTCTAAATATTTTACCTTGATTTGTCTTAACATTTGTGGCACATATGAATAGTTTTGTCTTTGTCTTTCTTAATTCGTCAAAGTTTACTATATCAGATACTATTTTTCTTAATGGATTATAGTTAAATGGATTGAATTGATAAGGAGATACTATCTGAGTAAAGTATTCTATGAATGGGTAGTTTATTTTAAATACTCCTTGTTGTGCAATACTAAGCCAAAGCTTTTCCAAAAGTTCTTTTGCCTTCATGCGTCCGCCTATATGCATTCCATATGTCATTACTACGGCGTTTACTGCACCTGCTGAAGTACCACATACTGATTCAAATCCAAGATCTTTCTCTTCGAGTTCGAGTAGACGATCCAATACACCCCAGGAAAATGCCCCATGTGATCCACCACCTTGTAATGCCAATCCTATACTATTCATATCTTAAAAATTATCATCATTTGGGTCAATTTCTTTGTATATATGCTTATCGACCCATTCTTTTGGTATATATGAGATTAAAGAAAAGGTGATACCTATAAGTATTATTGATATTATCATACTGTTTCTTTGTTTTTTCTCGTTGGTTTTTTCTTCAAAGATTCTTTTGCTTCTTTGAAATTGTCAATTCTTTTTTGTTCTGTTTCTATTTTTCCTGTTCCTCTTTTGTAATAACCTACTGGAATAGATACAAAGTTGTGACATCTTAAAAGTGTTTGATACCATTCAACACTATCACTTACTTCAAATAGAAGATAGTTTCTACTACCAGATGCCATATTGGAGAATTCTTTTTTATTCAATCCGATTATCTTCAATGTTGATATTATATATCTTTTGCCTTGTGTATCTTCAGCAATCTCTTCGAACTTCGCTCTGAAGTTTGAGATTGCTTCTTCATATTTACCTGCCTCTCCCAATATATTCTTTAGTTGATCATCTCTGTCTCTTTCTGTTATGGTACTTCTTTTTACTTCACCTGCGATACCGGAATCAATTAGTTGATATACGAACACTTCTCGAGTGTCATCTTCTCTTACATTAGATAGGAAAGCTTTTTCTGTTTTGAACCATTTACCACTTCCGTATCTACCTTTTACGTGCCAAATCTTTTTCATTCTACAAATATAATATTTTTATTTGTTTTTATCAAATATTAAAAGTATATCTTCTTCTAGTATTTTATCAATTGGTTTTGCATCGCTGACAACCTGAGAAGTAACATCACTTACTTCATATTCAATTTCATGTTTTTTAAGAACTTCCTTCATCTTTTCCATGTTAATTTCATTGCATATTATATAGGAAGTGATTATGTCTTCTTTTACCACGTCAACACCTAAATCTAAATCCAAATCTAAAATCTGCTGTCTATCTTCATCATTTAGACTTTGTATAAAATCTAAGTTCTTTTGAACCGTCAGATTTGTACATACTTCAAAAATCTTATTCATATTGTTTTATTGTTTTATTGTTATATGATTCTATTGTAAAAAGTTATTTGTTGTTTTTAATATATACCTTATGAAACATCTTAAAAGTTGGAAGTTTTTCGAATCAGTATATTCTTCTTTGGATGAATATCAAAGTGAGATATTGGGGTTTTTAAAACAATATAATCTTTTCCCGGAGCAAACTAGATATTTATTAGATCAATATTCTGATGATATAGAAGAATGGTATAATGCAGGAAAGTATTCAAAAGACTTCGCGGATAAGATAGCAGTAGATTTAAATCTAAGTTCAGGTGGAATAATGCAATACAAAGTATCTGGTGGAAACCAGTGGCAAAACATATATTATAAATGATGAAATATTTAAAGAGATACGACAAGTTTTTTGAAGACGGTGAAGGCGGTGGTGCCGTTGCCGGAGGAGGTGTGGCTACGGCCAATGCTTCTAATACTGCAGGAATGGGTGCAGTGGTTGCTGCTCAGCCAGGTGCTTTTGCGGGTACTACGGGAACAACCGGTTCCGGTGATGTAGGATTTGTACTTGGTGCGAATCCAAAGAAGAAAAGAAAGAAAGGTAACCCAAGTCAGGTAAGTGATCTTAGAGACTTGAAAGAAGTCGATACCGAAAAGGCGGATATAGTCAATATAAAATAATATGAAACACATATTGAATTTTAAATCTTTTTCTATAATGGAGTCGGTCGACGAAGATAGCGAAGAGTATGAAGACATAAAATGGGCTCTGATAGACTTCACGGACCAGGGATTCGACCTAAGAGTGAAAAAATACGACGACCCTGAAGAGATAGAAGAGATGACAATCGCGATGAATACTTATCTACCTGCTGATGAAGATGTGATAACTGGAAACAACGAGATAAAAGGTAGTGTCAAAGACGGAAATATGGGCGACTTGAAAGTGAAGACTATTTTCAACCCGACCGAATTGCTGCGCTCCATGTCGAGCCTGAGAGGAAAAGACAGAGAGTGGACGGAAAGCCTAGAGTCTGCGTGCTTGAGGTTGCTTGACTTGGAAGGATACGACCATGCTTCGTTCAGAATAGACAAGACGAGTATTCCTTCTTCGGAGAATGTCAGCGTCAACATACACATACATCTAATGAAAGAACCGGAATAGATATGAAACATATATTGAATTTTAAACTCTTTGAGAAAAAAGAAGAGAAAGAAAAGGTTGAGAATACCGAGAAAGCAATCAAAATGATTGAAGACTTCAAAAAGGACTTTGGAACTGAGCTTGACGAAAGGTTTAGCGTAGAGCAGATAAACCTTTTAAGAAAGGCTTTTGGTCATTTCAACAAAAAGTTTTTGAAGAACAAGGTTCAGAAGATAATGCTCGATGATCTTGGTGGTGTTCATGGAAGATGGCACGATACTCCTAAAAAGAAACATATGACTTTAAATCCAAGTATATTTGATTTCAAAAAAGAATTCGAAAACGGAACTGATGACATTCCGTATAAGGAGTTCGTTATAGTACACGAGATTGGTCATTGTATTGACCACATTGAAAAGGTTTCATTCTCTAAAAAATGGCAGGCTATTTCGGGTTGGAAGAAATGTGATATAAACGATGTCATTCCTGATGGATACGATAGATATATCGAAAAAAGAAAGGGTAGAGAAGCTGCAGGAAATAAAAAATCTGGATGGGTCTACAAAGAAGGATCTGACTTCTGTAGAAAATATTCAAGTAGAAATCCAAGAGAAGACTTTGCAGACGCGTTTGCATTTGCGGTATTCAAAGTAGATTCCAAGTTTAAGGGGGAAGGTTGTAAGAAAAAATTAGAAATAGTTAAAAAGGTAATATGTGAGATTGATTAACCTCACATATTTTTACTTTTGTTGTCTAAAAAATCTTTTTCTTCTTTTGATAATGACTCAAATCCTTTCTTAGAAATCTTATCTAAGATTGTATCTATGCTGAAATCATTTATTACAGGTCCTGTAGTTAGAAGAGTACTTTCACCATTCTTTACTATTTCGATATCTACGATAGTTTTATCTAATGCTGGTATAGATTCTAAGACATCTTTATCATAAGAGAACTCTGACTCTACTATCATCTTTACTTTAGTTAATTCTGCAACAATTCCTTGTATCTTTGAAGGAACTGATCCTTTTGGAAGTCTATCTGTTATTATAAAGTTATCTAACTTCATACTTATGTTAACTCTTACTTTTGAAAGTTCCAATACAAGCCTTTGTGGGTAAAGCATTTTAAGATTCGAATCTAATGATTTTAGATATTCTTCATCCGTATTTTTGCTTTTAGGGACAAAAAAACCATAAGAATAGTAAAACTCTACTTCATCTTTATCGAATTCTCCTTCATTTAGCTTAATTTTATTCATCTTTTTAAGCCAGTCTTTAATGATAGGAAACTCTTTTGTCACTTCCTTTCTTTCTACATCTATAACGAACATATTACTCATATTAAAATTGTATTTGTTATATGTCCTGTATGGACATATGTTTATTTTTTTAATTTGAACTTTGTCTTTAAATCATCTACCGTGTATCCAAATGATAACATTCCTACGAATACAATAATCAATGTTATAAGTATCGCAACTGCTGCCAATAAAGGAATCCAGATAGGTGAAGTTACCCACCACCAAGACCAATCAATATTTCCTGTTAGTTTCAATACTAAAAATACTACGAACAAAACTCCTGGTAGTCCGATTCCATTTGATGCGCTTTTATTCATTTTATGTTTTTTTTGTTAAAGTTAAGAAAATTTTTTGACTCCAAATATTTTTTAATAAACTAATTCGTTTATTATTCTAATATTTTTACTAAGACTTTTATAGTTCCGATTGAATGATCAGCCAAAGATCCAAAGGCCATGTGACTTAAATCTATATGATATTTACCCATTCCATTTCTATCGGTTACTTCTACAACACAAGTTTTTTGGGTTTTTGTATTTGTTACTAAAAGTTTTGTTCCTTTTGGAACATGATTATATGCAGCAGTTGGATATTCTCTGTGTACTCTTGTTCCATCTGTTTTATACCATGTCGCATTATGATGTATAGAACTATCAGGTAAACTTCTATCAATTTTTGGTGATTTTGGTTCTAAAATAATTATATTTTTAGAAATAATTTCAGGTGTTTTTATTTTAACTTCTCTTTTTAAAGTATCTAATTTAATATTTTTTTTAAATTTATCCACTTTTACTATTATAGGTTTTTCATTATTTATAGTATATACAATATTTATTGCATATAGAGATGTTATAAAAATAAGTACGAGTATTGCTAGTATTCTTTTCATTTATATTATATTATTATTTTTGAAAAAGTTTAAAATAGAAAGACTTTATTAGTATGGTTTGTAACTATTTGGATCTTTATCTAAGAATTTGAAGTCATCTTTTGTCAAGTTATACTTATCTGAAAATCTGTTGAAGAAATCAACCAATGCTTGTAGTGATTCATCATCAAATCCAAATGCAAATTTTGGATCATACAAAGAGTTTGCTCCTGTATAGTGATGTGGTACTACTTTATTTGGTGCTTCTATAGTAAATTCTGATACCATTGCATCTCCATATGTCATGTCTATGTTTAATCTTAGGTTATCTCCGTTTGCCTCACTTCCATCATTCTCTTTTATAGTATGTATATCAAAACATAAGTAATCTGGTTCACCATCTACGGTTACATCACCATCATTATCATTTGGGGTATTTTGGTAATATGTTGTCTGTATAAGATCACCGTTGAGCATTATATCTTTTTTCTTTAATGTATATTTACCATATGTTGTTTCTATGCGTACTTCTTCAGGAAGAAAACTTTTAATATCTTGATCAAAAGTGCTTATTCTTCTGTCAAAGTCTTCGTATAGTTTTAGATACTTCATTTTATATATATTTATTTTTTAAATCCTATTGCTATCATTTTTATCTTTTCTGGAATTCTTCCTTCTAATATGTCTTCTTGTTCTATCTGTAATCTTTGGTATCCGTTAGTATGGTGGGAGTTGTCTCCTATGTAGTATGCTACATGAAAATCATAACCATGCTCTTCCGTCATATATGAAACATATAACTGCACGTCTGCCTCTATGTCTTTCCAGTCGAAGCTGTCCGAGTCGAAGCTGTATGTGTCGGATCCTGGATTTTTTTTATCGGGGCCGAATATCCTCGTCATTCCTGTGATTCCAGGCCCGTCTCCAGATAATATCTGTATATTCAATCCCATGTCTCTTATTGGAAGAAGAAGTTCTATTGTATCTTCTTCGAATGATTCGATAGATTCTTTTACTAATCTATATTTCAAAAGTGGTTTCCCGTTTACAGTGATGTCACCTTTAGCGTTCTTTCCTATCTTTTTGACAATAGTTTTCTTATTCTTGAATCTTCCTCCGAGAATCGTGTCTCCTACATTGATAGGAATCTTTATGTCTTCGAATTTCTTTATATGTATCATGCAACATCTGATTGATTTTCTCCACCATCTTCGAATGCGATGTCGTTTAGTCTGTTTTGCCAACCTTCTCCGTGTTCTTCCCATGTGTCTGCACCTTCATATCTTTCAAGTCTCTCTGTTTTAATTTGGTTAAACAATTCCTTTTTTTCTTTAGTTGACATTTTATTAACCTTTGGTGTTAGTTTTTTGTGAAACTCTTTCCAACTTCCAATTTCGTCGGTTTCGTGACCCATATTCTGCATCGATTTCTTAACGTCTGACAATGCTGCACCTACACCTTGGTTTACACATTCGTCGTATAGAACGTTTGCTATCGACTGACTTTTGAAATTGCCGAGTTTGGCTGCGTTCCAATAGTCTTTTTTGTATATCTCTAATGCAGTCTCGTACTCTAGATCCATCATGTCTTGTTTGGAGATTAGTCTGTTTATTCCTTTGTCTTTGAAGTATTGTGCTAATACTGGTGCTGAGATACCATGGTTTGTTCCAATAAATCTCTGGCCCCCACCTGGAACGTTTATCCAGTTTCCTGTGTCATTTCTATCACTCGAATATCCAGCCTCTGCAGTTTTAACTAAATGTTGTGCTCTTTCAAAGTTTGAAAACTTTGAGTTTTTATCTACTACTTCCTTATCTATTTCATTCGGTATTGATTCTTGATTGGCCTCTGCCACAACCTCTTTCAAAACTGGTTCTTGTTTGATAGAAAGATCCGTTACTAAGTTACTTAGTGGTATAAACAATATGAATACTACTATAAACTTTTTAAGCAATCTCTTTTTTATTTCGTATGGTAATGACTTTAGCTCAAATATGAATTTGTCAAAATATTCTTTGACTTTTTTCATGGCTTCTTCTTTGCTTGGTGCCATAGAGACCAACTTTTTCAAAAGTTCTTTCAAACTTCCAGTTGGTAGGTCAAAAGAAGGAAGATCAACATCTGGTTCTCTTATGTAGTCTACGAATTTATTTGCCTTGTTTTTTACAAAATCAATATAGTCTTTGAGTTTCTTCTTTTGTTCTATGTCAAACTCAACGGTATCACCTATTTCAAACTCATCTTTGTCTTTGAAATTGAAAGTTCTTTGTGGCTCTTTAAAATCCCATTCAAAAGTGTTAGCACTGGTTTGTGCCTCTACTATAAGTAATATGTTTTCTATTATAGATTTGAATTCCTTTTCTAGTAGGTATTCGTCGTATCTGTCTATTCTTTTCATATTCTTATATATTAAAAATAAATTTCTGAAAACTTAACTTCAGATGTTTAATATAATGCTGTATATGGACAAGATATATACAGTTACTATAGGTTTTGAGGATTTCGAAAGTTCGTCTTGGAACACCGTTGGTTATTTCACGGATATAAAACTGGCGGAGGAAACAAAGAAGAAGTGGGAAGATTTTTTTGAATTTCATGAAAAAGAACTATTCAATCTTCCTAGAGACTCGAATGGAAACTTCGAAAGTGATGAGATAGAAGATGAGTGGTACTCTAGAAGTGTTAAATATGAACAGATACGTACATATACAGGTGTGGAGATTGAAGAGTTTTCGTTCAATACAGATGTTTTTGCTGCTCAAAAACATAGTCGTTCTAAAGAAATGCAAGATCTTGTTCGCCAATGGGAAAGAGATTACAAAATAAAAAAAATAATAGATAAAAATGAATAACTTATTCGAATCGTTTACAGAGTTTAAAGATGCTAAGAACATCAACAGACAAGAGATAATGAACATCTTGGAAGAGGTCTTTAGAAGTGCTCTTATCAAGAAGTATGGTGGTGATGAAAATTTTGACATCATCGTAAATACAGACCAGGGAGATTTAGAGATATTCCAAAACAGAGAAGTAGTCGAGGATGACTATAAAGATTTTAATTCAAACTTACATATAAAGTATTCGGAAGTAATAAAGTACGAACCTGACTTTGAAATAGGTGAGGAATATACAAGTGAGGTAAAATTGGCTGAGTTTGGTCATAGAACTATACTCGGTATCAAGCAGAATCTTCTTTCTAAAGTAATGGATCTTCAAAAAAGTAACATCTATAACGAATATCAAAAAAGAATTGGTGAGGTTATTACCGGAGAGGTTGTATTCGCAAACAAAAGAGAGGCCATCATTCAGGACTCTAATAATAACGAACTTGTCTTACCAAGAAACGAACAGATGCAATCCGACTTTTTCAAAAAGGGAGACTATGTGAAGGCTGTTGTTGTTTCTGTTGAGAATGAACATAGACCAATAGTTATACTTTCTAGAAAATCAGAAAGATTGTTAGAGCATCTTTTAGAGTTTGAGATACCTGAAATAATGGATGGACTGATAGTAATTAAAGATATTGTTAGAGTTGCTGGAGAAAAATCAAAAGTAGTTGTAGAGTGTTATGATGATAGAATAGATCCAATCGGAATATGTGTTGGATCTAAAGGATCTAATTTATTTAATATTAAAAAAGAATTGAATGGTGAGAATATCGATATAATAAATTATACTCAGAATACAACTTTGTTTATACAACGTGCTTTAAGTCCTGCTAAATCTTCTTTAATCAAAATTGATGAGGATACAAATAAAGCAATAGTTACTATGAAAGGTGATCAGATTGCTTTAGCTATTGGAAAGGGTGGAGTAAACATAAGATTGGCAAGACTTCTTACAGGATATGAAATTGAAGTATATAATGAGGATGCTGAAATTGAAGATGATGTTATGATTGATGAGTTTTCTGACGAGATTGATGAGTGGATAATAAATATATTCAAAAATATCGGATTGGATAGTGCAAAAGGTATACTTGAATTGTCTATTGAGGATCTTGTTAAAAGAACAGACTTAGAAGAAGAAACTATTGAAGAAGTATTAAGAATATTGGGATCAGAGTTTGAGTAATCTACTCCGGTTTTTTTTTGAAGCTTGAAGGTAGTATTCTATCTTCTTGTTTAAAGACTTTCAATAGGATAAATACAAGTGTTCCGCCAGGTAGTAAAGAAATAGAAGTAAGTCCCAATACTTTGA
>Ga0114962_10003272_pt1 | contig 13152 bp, 11 predicted proteins | sample C_130820_MF_Meta_FD_87017 | JGI IMG/M metagenome (GOLD analysis project Ga0114962, IMG submission 87017) | Freshwater microbial communities from Lake Croche, Canada to study carbon cycling - C_130820_MF_MetaG | ecosystem: Environmental > Aquatic > Freshwater > Lake | place: Lake Croche, Canada... | reverse complement strand
CTTCTTCAACCCACTTAGAACTATAAGCAGGACCACAATAAGAGCATTTAAAGTTACAAGCATTACTAAAAGCAACTTCTACATACTTAGGATTATAATCATCTCTCCAATTTGAGTTAAAAATTTCTTCTTTATACTCCCAAGACCAACTTTCACTAGACTTAAAGATTCTATCACTAAATCTATCAGAGTTATCTTCAACACCCCAACAATAATCACATTCTTCTGGTCTTTTACCTTCTAGCATTTCTTTTCTTCTTAGCTTTTTAAACTTAGTGTTATGAAGTGCTGATGGATTTCTAGCTATTTCTAGCTCAGATATCTTATGAGTAGCAGGATGGTGACATGAGTGATTATGCCCTGTTTGTAACTGCATGGTAACTTGCGTCCATTTTGCTAGACACATTCCTTTACCAACCGAATCTAAACTGTCTTTTACCTCTACAAAGAAAGGATTTTCAAAAGCTTCTGACATATTATAATATTACGTTTAACATAAAACAATTGTTTGCTATTTCTTCTTTACTTACCAGAGTATACTTCAAAGTATTCATACCATCACTTTTGTGGTTTATTTTACCTTGTTGCATACCCATTATATAACGATATTCGTTTTTAGCTGTTGTTTGACCTTTAGCCCATTTACCTTCTACAAATCCTTCATCTACATGCTCTAAACATTCCATTCGACCTGGAGTTCTATGTGGAATGATTGTATGCGGGATCTTTACAGTCTCCTCTAATAGTTCACAATTAAAAATTAATCCGTTATTCTTATTTCCAGTTTGATCTTTTAATAACCTGTCGTTACTAAAGTCATAATCTAATACTAAGTTATCAGATACAGTATTATTAAATGAATTTACGATTTTTTCTTCGTCTAAACAATTATTCCATATCATTAACTTTGCAATATCCCCTTTAAAATGTTTAGCAGGATCATTTTTATCGGCAAAAAAAGAAAGTCCTAAATAATAGTCTGTATCGTACTTTTTTAATCCGCCAACAAAAGAAGCTGGTGAATCTGTTCCTGTTCCGGAAGCTGCTTGAGATTCGATTCCGTTTAAATAAGTACGAATTTCTCTTTTATGAGCATCAACAGTAAAGGTAACCCAAGTCCACTGATTTTCATATCGCTTCATCCACTGATAAAGTGGTTTGTTAAACATATCCCACAGCATTAGAGTATAGGCTCTTGAATTATTATAAGAAATACCGTAATCATATCCAGGTCTTCTAAAAATTGGATATTCTACGAACTTTTTATCCTCAGCTCCTATTAGATAAATTGGCATTTTGTTTTCTTGATGAAAAGCTCTCACTAATATACTAACAGTATGTGAAGTATGAGTTAAGTCCTTTAAAGTTGGACTTGTAGGGATCTTTACATAAGAGTTTTCACCGTTAAACCTTAAAAAGGTTTTTGTTTTTTCATAATCCACGTAGCTAATGTCTGCATAGCTTTCTAATACACATCTCCAAAATAAATCATCATCTTCCATTCCCCAATCCCAGTATTCATTTGAGTATCCATTAGTTTTTTCTACTTGCTCTTTACTAAAAACAACAGCACCGCCAAAGTAATCAGCGTACTTTAAATGGTAATTAGTTTTTGAAATATGAATTGCAATGTGTCTAGGATTATCTTTCGGAAAAGAATAATCGCAGTTATCGTCTTCTGGAATCATGTCAATGTCGTGCCATACGATATAATCACATCCATCTTTAAAAGCTTGTTCAGCTGCTATATTTTTCATAGCACCTCTATTAAAGAGCTTATCATCTACTTGATGTCCAAAATACATAGCGTATTCTATACCTCTCTCTTCTAGGAACTTTCCTACACGAGGTATAAACTCTTTTAAATGAGCTTCTCTATTTCTATATGGTACACATACTCCTAATTTCATTATATTCCAACGTTTAAATGTATTATATTACCTTGATTAGCTTTACCGTGTATTTTATATTTTCCTAAAGTTGTTAGGCCGTCTATTTTTCTATCTCTGGAACCTGTCTGTATTTCATTATTATATCTTAATTGATTCCATCTACTATTATCATCTTGCCACCTACCATTATTAAACCCACAGTCTTTGTGTTCTAATTTTACCAGTTTACTATTTCGTCTAAATGGAATATATGAATAATAATTTATAAATGGTTTAAAGTAGTCAATATAGATATTAAAAAACTCTCCGTGATTTTCATTACTAGAAATATCAGTAAATTTATATTCATTAATATCATAGTTTTTGTAGTGTATTTTTATTTGATCATTTTGCTCTAATAAAAACTCATTTATACTGCCTTTAAAAAAATGTTTCTTTTCATCATCAGAACCTACTATTATACTTTCTTCTTTTGAATAATTGTATATACTATTTGATAGTTCGACACTACCTAAAATACCGTTTACTGAAAAATTAACGATATTTTTTTCCTTGTTATATTCGATTAATATCTTATTATTTGATGCTGTTACAATATCCGAATGAAGATCATAATAATTACCTTTTTTATCAAATAACTGTAAATAAAATCTATTAAAAGAATTGTAAAATAATTTAAAATCGTAGCCTTTTATTGATAAAATAGGAAATATATCATATTGCAGATTTTCATTATAAACAACTCTAGCCAAATTGATATCTAATTCTATTTTAAAACTTTTATTATAATTTACAATATTAGGAATTTTTGCGTAAGCATTGACTCCATTAAAAATAGGTAATTTTTGTTTAGTAAATGTATCACTTATAGTTTTTTTAAATGGTACATTTTTTTTTACACATCTATAACGTAAATCATCATCTTCAAATCCCCATCCCCAATATAAATTAGAAAACCCATTTATTTTTTCAAATATATCAGTAGGGAACATAGTCATTCCGCCAAAATAAGATTCAAATGGAATATTATCAGTTGCTAAATGCACGGGTACATTTGAATACGAATAATCCACATCAACTGGTATCATGTCAATATCGTGGATTACTATATAATCACAATTTTCTTTTTGTGCTTCTATAAACCCAATGTTGCATAACATTCCTCTATTAAAAAGTTTAGCATTGTCTTGTTCGACGATGATAATTTTAAAATCCATATTTTTAGATTCTAAATATTTTACTATACTTTTTTTAAACTCTTGCAAATGCTCATACCTGTTTCTGTATGGAACTATTACACCGAGTTTATGCATTAGTTTTTTCTTTTGGTACTAACTTATGAAATTCAGACAAATAATACTGGATTCTATCACTCCATTCTTGTTTATCTACTTCTTCAAACCAAACTGTAAGAGCATCTACGCTGTTTGCAATTTTTTCTAACGCTTTTACTTTTCTTGTTTCAAGAAGTAATAAGTCGTTATCTGTTTCTTTTTTTGTACTCATATTAATTGTATTATATTGAAATTATTAAGTTAAGTAATCTATCCCAGTTTTTATAGTCCCAAATTCCAACCTCTTCTATCATAAAACGAGGATCTGTTATGTCAATTTTAAACCTAGATTTTGCTAACTCTCTATACATTTTTCTATATTCTTCTGAGTATGCACTTTTTCTATTTGTATTTGCTACTGCTCTAATTCTTTCACCGCAAGTAGCATCCCATTTAAAATGGTTTACTATAACGTTAAATTTTCTATGAGGAGCAATTAATGGATGGTTCCAACCTTGCCATTTCCAAGTTACATGTCCGTCTATTTTTGCATAATGCTGTCCAGGAGTTAATTCTACATAACCTTTCATTATGCAAACTTTATTTGGACATGCTCCTGATAAAGGATATCTAAAGAATCCTGCTAGAGGAAATTGCTCAAAGATATCTTTTTCTAGTTGTAGTTCTGGAAACGTTCCACCTGGTCCTATTCTATCAACGAATCCTCCTCTTACTAAATCCCATCCATTTTCTTCACAGTCGTGTATAATATATTCTAAAGGTTCTGAATATTCGTGAAACTCATCATCATCGGCAACAATCCACCAATCTTCAGGATGCTGATTTTTTATTTCATTGTACATATTAGTAACAGTCTCCCAATTATACTTTTCAGCTGTACGTCTTAGAACTATTTTTGCTTTCGGAAACTCTTCTATTATCTTTTCTACCTCTTTAGAAAGTTCTCTATCTTCCCAATCATAAACACCTACACAAATCTCATCTACTATATTAGAGTAGTAAGTTAAAAAATGCCACAGTATATTTGTTCTAGATCCGACTACGGTTGCTAATCTAATCATTTTTTATTAATTATAGTAATTCCGCTTGAAGACGGTTTATCTTTCAATATACGAAAATTAAATAGATTTACCAAATTCCATTCAGGATTTTCCTGTAATTCTTTAATAAATTTTGCAGGTCCATCAAAAGAATGATGATCTTTCTTAGTGTCTTCAGAAATTATCAGAGAGTTAGAGTAATTTTCATCGGAATCATGTAGTAATACTACGCCTTTTGGAGCTAAAAGTTTTGAATATAGTTCAAAATCAAGTTTTACTCCTTCGTAGGAATGGTCTCCATCAATAAACAACACATCTATCTTAATATCTTGCGGAACAAAAAAGTTATAGTAAGCATTTTCAGAAGTATCCTTAATAAAACGAGGAGTAAACATTCGTCTAAAGTAAGAATCTTCGTTTTCTAGGTCATTATAACCTCCAACTCCGTTACAAGCATCTACAAGATAGGTAGTTCCAATATCTCCCCAACTGTAGGCACTATTTCCTTCAAAAATTCCCTGTTTATGAAGGTCTATACGTGCTGCAGTCATTATTCTAGGTATAAATCCACCGCCTGATCCGATACATACGCAGTTTTTTGCACGCATATGCTGAATAATAGAGTAAACTATCATTCCGTCTCCTAAATGTAAGTCGGTTGCACCATGAGTCCACCTATAAGGTACAGGAGTTCCTTCGTTGCTAGTGATAGCTACCTTAATATAGTCTAAATTAGATATGCCCATCATTCAATAAAGTTAAGACATTTTTACTTAGATTAGGAAATAACTTATAAAAAGTTTCTAATATATTTTGCTTACATTCTACATAATAGCCATGGCTTTCATCAAGAGCTCTACGTTTATCCGGTCCAAAATGAGTTGCATAAGTGTATTCTTCTTTTTTAGAGAAGATTCCAAGCCCGTTTTCATGCCATTGATCTTTATGACACGTTAAAGTTTCGTTAAATAAGTATTTATGACTTAAATCCATATCTTTTATGAGCTGCCAAAGTAGTTTTTGCTCACAAAATACCATATTTAACCCGTTTATCTCCCCGCCTTTTTTCGTCATAACATTCATCCATTTTAGAGCAGTTTGAGCGTAGATTCCCCTCAGTTTCTCATTGTTAATATAGAGAAAAGCTACGTTGATAGCTTTATCATCCCAGTCGTAACTAGGAAGCTCCATATATTTACGTAATTTGTAGGGTTCTGGGTAGTGTTTGGTGGTAACTTCCATGAAGTTTCCTATAACATCTAAGCTCCAATAGTCTTCCGGTATAAATTTCTGTTTAATAAATAAGTCTAGATCAACTACTACAAATGGTGCAGTTAATTCGTTTATGACTTTTAATTTAGCGGAAGCCCAAAAAGCATCCTCATTGAATTCGTATTGTTTTCTATCTAATACTTCAGTATTAACGTTATCCCATTGATCTAGGATTCCCATGTCTGAGATTAGTTGCTTACTGTGTGAATCACAGTATAGGTTGGTAGTATGTTCAGGATAAAAGTGCTTCCATGTGAGAATGGAAGTATATAAAAATGCTTTCTCTAAATTAGAGTGAAAGGACATATGTTCAGCACACCATACAACATTCATAACTAAATTTATAATAAATATTAAGAGAACACAGCATAAATTGTAGTATAACTTGCAGCATCTGTTGTATTGAAGTTGTAAGTATATACAATTGGAGAGGCAGCGGTACCGTAAGGTTGGTTAGCACCTGTAGTTACACCTCCTGTTAGGATTGGAGTTGTTCCCCCTGAAGTAGTAGCCCATCTTCTAAAATAGTAAGGGTAAATTGAAGTAGCTACAATTGTAATGTAAGAATAGACTTTTGAAACTGCAAAGTAAGTTGTACCAGCACCTTGACCGCTATCTGTAAATGGATAAGTAATACTTACTGTTCCTTGTAATGTGTTACTACTTTGAACTATAACTTGAAATAAGCTAGTACTTTGTAGCATAGTACCCATAGTAGCGGCACCAGTATTATATCTAGGATATGTTAAACCTCCTACAGTTCGTAAAGATTTTGGAGAAGCTCCAACATATGTAGCTGCTGTATTAAGTGATACGTTTGTGGCTCCTTGTGTACTTATACCCATTATTCGTCTATTATGTTTTCGTCACCAAATATTTTTCCAAATTCTTCTTTAACTGAAGCATAAGCAAATTCATAGACTTTACCTTCGTTTTTATCTATAGCTATTTTATACTTAGTTATCGTTTGAGTTCCTTTTTGAACAGTTTTTGTTCTTTCACTTTCTCTAATCTGCTCAACAATATTCCCTTCATCATCAAAATCGTAATAAGTACTTGTTACTACTTCTTTCTCTTCTTCAAAAAGAGGTACTTCTATTTCCACAGGTTCTATCATAGGAAATTCGAAATAAGTAGGGTATTCAATTTCTTCCCCTTTATGTACTAAGCTAACTCCTACAACCTGTGACGGCTTTGGATTTACTTCACCGAAGTATTCTGGAACTGTTTCTTTAGCGGCTTGTCTACTTGGATACATTGCTACAGTTACGTGTAATATACCATAAAATACTTCAACTCTATACATCTCAATCCTCACGTAGGCCTCAGTCAACAGCCCTTGATTGGTCTCTAAGGCTTGCTTAATTACAAATCCCATAACTTATTTATTTAATAACGTCTTTACTATTTCTTTTAATTCGTTTATTTCTCCTTGCTGTGCTTTAAATCCTTCGATTAATAAAGCATTTAATTTTTCGTAGTTTACTGCCATATACCCAGTTTCACGAGTAGTAACAGTTCCTGGTAGGTTAATAGCTTCAATTTGCTGTGCTACAACTCCTGTATCAGATCCTACGTGTGAATGTAAAGTTTCAAATCCTTCTTTCCAATTAAATGTTACACCGCTAATTGACATTAATTTCTCAATTGGATTTTCAATCGGAGTAATCTCCTCTTTTAATCTTTCATCTGAAGAATAATAAGCTGTAACGTCAGCTGTTGCTCTAATCTCTCCTGCTACTGCAGATCCTGCTGTACCAACTCCTAATGAGTTAAATTGTACGTTAGATGAAGTAGCTACTGCTTGACCAATTGATATTGTCACTGCACCAGTTGCACCACTTACACTAACACCTGTTCCTGCTACGTTTGAAGTAACACCTGTATTTGTAATTGTTACCGCTCCTGTTGCACCTGATACTGAAATTGCAGTACCAGCTACATTTGAAGTTACACCTGCGTTAGTTAATGTTACTGATGATCCTAATGCAACAGCACCGCCACCTGACATACCTGTACCTGCTGTTACTGTTACTGAACTATTTGCTAATTGAGCGTTTGTAATACTTGTAGCTGGTATTTGAGCTGATCCTGAAAATATACCTGCACCTAAGCCGCTAATATCTGCAGCTGTTAATGTTACAGCGCCTGTTCTTGTATTGAATGCTGTAACACCTGTGTTTGCAATTGTTACTGCTCCTGAACCATTATATGATGTACCACTTAATCCTGTACTTATTGTTAAAGTTGCTAAATTAGAACCTAATGCTATACCGCTAATTGTTGAATTAGTTAATCTATCATTTGCTACAGATCCGGCTATTAAATTAGATCCGTTTAATGATCCAGTAAAGTTAGTTGCGTTTACCGGTCCGCTTACTGCTAGAGATCCAGTTACTAAAACGCTACCTGTAAACTGATGTGTGTTAGTTAGTAAGCTACCGTTAACACTAGAACCAGTAATATACTCAGTTGAAGAAGTTACGTATTGTACGTTTAGCGTTTGAGCTGTAAGAGTGCTGTTAACTAAAATATTTGAAGCAGTAAAGTTAGTTGCAAAAGATGCTGTTACTGCATTAGTTGCATTAACTGCATATGATGAGCTAACCGCATAAGAAGAACTTAAAGCATAAGAAGCAGATGTTGCGTTATTTGAGTAAGAGCTACTAACTGCATAAGATGAACTCAATGCATAAGAGGCAGATACTGCGTATGAACCGCTCAAAGCGTAAGATGCACTTGTTGCGTTATCTGCATTTGCAGCAGAAACTGCTCTTGATGCAGTTGTTGCATTTAAAGCATAAGAAGCACTTGTTGAATTATTTGAATAAGATGAACTTACTGCGTAAGAAGAACTTAGTGCATAGGAAGCACTAGTTGAACTTGGTGCATATGAAGCACTAACAGCATAAGATGCAGATAAAGCATAAGATGCAGATACTGCATTTGTAATAGAACCAGTTATAGCTCCAGTAATAGAGCCATTTACAGCTAAACTACCTGTAATAGTAATAGGTCCATTTAAATTAGTGCTCCCTGTAACTGTAAGAGAGCCACTTACTGATAGCGATCCGGTTGCTATGCCACTGTCTATAATCATTGTTGAATGTTATTTGTTATAAATATCATGAAACTTAATTAAATTTACAATTAAACCACCCTAGCATATCCTGCTACTGCACTGGAGAATGTTACTGTTGTTACGTTAGTACTTGTTCCAGTAATAGATTGAGGTATGAAAACTGAGTTATTAGTATCATATATCTGTACTAGAGGATATCGGTTATTTAAATTATGAGTTATTGTCCAAGTTGCTGAAGGCGTAACTTGTTGAAAATTAAAACCGACAGTGCTTGCATAAGAGGATGTTACTGAATAAGAACTACTTACAGCATAAGAAGCGCTTACTGCTGTTGCAATAGAGCCACTAAAATAAGATGCTGTTTGTGCATAAGATGCTGAAGTAGCTGTAGCTGCATAAGATGCTGATACTGCAATATCGCTATTTATACCGCTACCTTTTGATATAATAGCATATCCAGCTTGCGCTGTAGAAAATGTAATTGTGGTTACGTTTACATTTGTTGATGTTATTGATGCTGGAATTAATTGATTATATCCGGAATCATAAACGTTTACAAGAGGTGTAAGTGTGTTTAGACCGTGAGTAATAGTCCAGGTACTAGCTCCAGGAGTTTGTGTAAAGGTAAATCCTTGATTAGGGAAAGCAAAAGCAAATGATGCAGTTGCTGCATAGGATGCGCTTAATACAGATGAAGCAGATACTGCATTTAATACATAACTTGCAGTTTGTGCGAGAGAAGAGCTTACTGAGTAAGATGAACTTAATGCATAAGAAGCTGATGTAGTTGAAGTAGCATATGAACTACTTACAGCATAAGAAGAGCTTAATGCATATGATGCACTTACAGCATATGAAGAACTTAGAGCGTAAGAAGCAGATACTGCATTTAAAACGTATGATGCTGACACTGCATTTAATACATAAGACGCTGTATTAGCATTGATTGCTGCACTTGAACTTACTGCATAACTACTACTTAAGGCATAAGAAGAAGATAATGCATATGAAGAGCTAATAGCATATGATGCACTTGTCGAATTATTTGAATACGAAGAGCTTACTGTATAAGAACTACTTAGTGCATAAGATGCAGATACTGCATTAAGAATATAAGAAGCTGTTTGTGCTTGTATTGCAGCAGATGCTGTTACTGCGTATGAACTACTTAATGCATAAGATGCAGATGTAGCAGAGTTTGCATATGAAGCAGTTACGCTATAGGAAGAACTTAATGCATAAGAGCTGCTTAAAGCATAAGATGCTGATAAAGCGTAAGAAGCACTTACAGCATTTGAAATAAGTCCTGATCCAGAATGATATGAAGCACTTACTGCGTAAGATGAACTTAATGCATAAGAAGCTGATGTTGCTACGAATGAACCGGTACCTTGATAATAAAATTGACCTGTAGTAGTATTATAAGATACAATATTAGCTTGAGATTGATTTGTTAAGCTAGCTGCTAAAGATCCGGTAATAGTAACACTACCTGTAAGCTGTTGTGTATTAGTTAATTGACTACCAAATACATTTGATCCTGAACTATATTCAGTTGAGGAAGTTATGTACTGAACGTTTAATGTTTGAGCAGTAATTGTACCGTTTACTAGTAAGTTTGAAGCAGTAAAGTTAGTTGCAAATGAAGCAGTTGTTGCTGATGTTGCATAAGATGAACTAACCGCATAAGAGGAACTTAATGCATAAGAAGCACTCGTTGCACTTGCTGCGTAAGAAGCAGATACTGCATATGATGAACTAACCGCATAAGAAGAGCTTAAAGCATAAGATGCTGAGGTTGAACTTGTAGCATATGATGAACTAACCGCATAAGATGAACTTAGAGCGTAAGAAGCACTTGTTGAACTTATAGCATAAGATGCACTTACAGAATAAGAAGAACTTAGAGCATATGAACCGCTCAATGCATAAGAAGAACTTAAAGCATAAGATGCAGATGTAGCATTATCCGCATTTGCAGCAGAAACAGCTCTTGAAGCTGTTGTTGCATTTAATGCGTAAGAAGCAGATACTGCGTATGAACTACTCACTGCGTATGAACTACTTAATGCATAAGAAGAACTTAATGCATATGATGCACTAGTTGAGTTTACGGCATATGAAGCAGATACTGCGTACGAAGAACTTAGGGCATATGAAGAGCTTAAAGCTTGAGTAGCATATGAAGAAGTACCTAAATGTGATCCTGTAATACCTTGAGTAACGTTTATTGGTCCATTTACTGATAAAGATCCAGTTACTGTTACTGAACCGGTAAATTGCTGTGTATTTGTACTTAAATTACCAAATATATTAGAACCACTACTATATACTATAGAAGAAGTTACAGTCTGTACGTTTAATGTTTGAGCAGTTATTGTACTGTTTACAAGTATATTAGATGCTGTAAAGTTAGTTGCAAAAGAAGCAGTAACTGCATTTGTTGAATTAACTGCATATGAAGCAGATACAGCATATGAACTACTTAAAGCATATGATGCAGATGTCGTACTTGCTGCGTACGAAGAACTTAATGCGTAAGAAGCAGATGTAGCATTAACTGTGTAAGATGCACTAACTGCATATGAAGAGCTTAAAGCGTAAGATGCACTTACAGCATTTGCTACATAAGAGGCAGTCTGTGCAGTCGTAACAAAAGATGCTGTGTCGGCATTAGCAGCTGAAGTAGCTCTAGAAGATGATACAGCATTTAATACATAAGAGGCAGTAAATGCATTTAAAACGTAAGAAGCTGTTAATGCATAAGAGGCTGTTACTGACTGTGTAGGTACATTTAAAGCATAAGAAGCAGTTAAGGCATATGAAGCGCTTGTTGCAAAAGAAGAAGTTGCTACTGTTTGAGATCCTGTATATCCGCCAATACTAGCTACAGCAGTACCAGCAGTCGGAATACTAAAAGTAATTGTAGCAGTAGTAGTATTATTTGCTGTAATAGAAGCTGGTATGATTACATCATTACTTGCATTAAATACTGTAAATACTGGATATTGATTGTTTAAGTAGTGGTTAAATACCCACGTAGTTGCAGGAGTAGGCTGTGAAAATACAGCATTTGAACCTGTTACATTGATAGCGTTTAAAGCATAAGAAGCAGTTCCGAATAAAGATCCGGTAATTCCTGCCGATACATTTAGAGAACCGGTAATTTGTACGTCACTTAAAGAATTTATACCGTATCTAGCGACTAATTGATTAACTGCCATTTATCTTTTGCTTCAGTTCACTTTCCCTAAAGCGCGGGTTTACCTTTTAAAAATTATAACTCAGCTACTCTATAGGTTCTACCAGTAGGATCTGCTTGTTGTAGTTCAAAAGCTTTTGCTTCTGCTTGTGTTTTAATATGATATTCGTAGATTGGATCGTCAGGGTTTAACTGAGCTACCCAAATCATATCGTTTCCTGGTAAAAATTGCATTTGTACTTGATACATATATTATAAATAAGTTGCTTGTGATTTAATATTCCAACCAGAAGTATTTGTTTGAGCAAGTAATTGAACGTTAGAACCTACTATTGCTGCTGACATTGTTACTGCAGTAGTTGAACCGTTATCTATTGTTGAAAAGTCTGTAAATGTTATAGCTCCAGCGTCAAATGATGCAATAACTTCTCCTACTCTTGAATTCGCTCCGTTTAAGACAGAGTATTTGTAGAATGCTGCTGTGAAAGAGCCAGTAGCTTGGTTAAAGATTATATTAGATCCTACAGCGCTAGATGCAGTGCCGGCAGTTGTTATTACTGAACTACTAATTGTAAATGTAGTAGCATAAGATGATGTCTGGGCATAAGACGCACTTGTTGCAGATACTGCGTAAGAAGAACTTACTGCATATGAACCGCTTAATGCATAAGACGCACTAACTGCGTAAGAAGAACTAACAGCGTATGAACTGCTCAATGCATAAGATGCACTCGTTGCACTTGGTGCATAAGATGCACTTACTGCGTATGAAGAGCTTAAAGCGTATGAAGCACTAGTTGCATTGTCTGCATTAGCAGCTGATACAGCTCTTGAAGCTGTTGTTGCATTTAATGCATATGATGCTGATACTGCGTAAGATGAACTTACAGAATAAGATGCACTTACTGCATATGAAGAACTTAAAGCATATGATGCAGAAGCTACAGACATTGAACTTGTCTGACTAGTTACTATTACTGGACTACCGTTAACAGCTAGTGATCCTGTTACTGTAACAGATCCTGTAAGCTGTTGTGTATTAGTTAATTGACTACCAAATACGTTTGAACCTGAACTATATTCAGTAGAAGAGCTAATGTACTGTACGTTTAAGCTTGTTGCGGTAATGGTACCATTAGTTAAAATATTTGAAGCAGTAAAGTTAGTTGCAAAAGATGCTGTTACTGCATTGGTCGCATTTACGGCATATGAAGCAGATACAGCATATGAAGAACTTAAAGCATATGATGCACTAGTTGAACTTGGTGCATAAGATGAGCTTACAGAGTAAGATGAACTTACTGCATAAGATGAACTTAAAGCATAAGAAGAAGATGTTGCGTTATCTGCGTTAGCTGCAGAAACGGCT
>Ga0114962_10003269_pt1 | contig 13166 bp, 7 predicted proteins | sample C_130820_MF_Meta_FD_87017 | JGI IMG/M metagenome (GOLD analysis project Ga0114962, IMG submission 87017) | Freshwater microbial communities from Lake Croche, Canada to study carbon cycling - C_130820_MF_MetaG | ecosystem: Environmental > Aquatic > Freshwater > Lake | place: Lake Croche, Canada... | reverse complement strand
TCAAAGGACTTTTTACACTTCTTTGATTTTTATTAGAATTCTAATAAAATTACTAGAATTCTAATAATTACTATTTTTAAAGAAAAGTCATATAGAATATTTGAAAATCGGTAATTATACAATATTTTTATTTGTTCAAGGGACTTTTTACACTTCTTTGATTTTTATTAGAATTCTAATAAAATTACTAGAATTCTAATAATTACTATTTTTAAAGAAAAGTCATATAGAATATTTGAGAATGGGTATGTATTATTAAATTATTTTTTCATAAAATTGATTATAAAACAATTGAAATGTAATACCTAAACAAATAAGCATTACATTGTTATATAAAGATGAGTGAATTAAACGCAACAGAAAAAAATACACAATTAATAAATATTAATAAGGGAACTGGTGCTGGTGGTGCGAATACAAACTATTATGGGAAAAAGTTTGAAGAAAAAACTAATAATCAGCAAAGATTATTAGAAATGGGATACACCAAAAATAGTTTTACAAAAAAACCCAAAAAAACATATGACTATTATTTATCAAAGACATTTGAAGATAAAACAATTGTGTTTGTATTACAAAATGGACTAAAAATGTATATGAAAAATAAATATAATATTGGTTTGTTTAGATGTCCCGATGAAGCGTATATTATTGAGTATACAAGCGGTAGAAAAGTAATAAAAATATTAGAAAAAAAGGAACAAAATACAGAGGGTTCAGTAGAAACTAAATTATGGTCTGGACCTTCGCTTAAAAGAGAATATGAATTAGTTTTGGGTGCTGAGTTTGAAGTTTTGTATGGATTTTGCGTAAGCGAGTTTTTGAAAAATAAACTTATTTCAAACGAAAAAAAATATACAATATTAAATACAATATTTAATGAAAATAATATTGCGGTTTTATTTGGCGACGATGAAAACTATTTTGAAACATTTGATACATGGTTTAATAATTATTTATAATAACTTCTTTTGCCTTTGCGTCTGGATTTTTGGAATTAATTGACCTTTTACATAAAATTGATAATGTGCTATATTTTTCATTTGTAAAGTTTTCACGCACTAAACTAACATCAGCATTACTTAACATTATTTTTTTATTTGTATCGGTTAAAATATGTATTAATTTAAATAAATTGTTATGGTTTTCTATGTTAAACCCATTTTCAGTATATCCTACAAATGAAGTATCTGTTTCGGGAGCATATGGAGGGTCAAGATATACAAAATCATTCGGTTCTACAATTGTTAGTGATGTATTAAAATCACAGCATTCAAATACTACATTTTGAATTAAATTATGTATTTCTTCTAAATGTTCTTTATTTATAATTTCTGGATTAATATAGTGTCCGTATGGAACATTAAATCCTTTTGGTCCAACCCTAAATACACCTCTAAAACAAGTTTTATTTAAGAATATAAACATAGCAGTTACTAATATACTTTTTTTATCAGTTAAGCATAATTTATTATATTCGCTTCTTATCCAATAATAGTAATTTTCTTTTGCGATTTTTGCTTCTGCTATATTTGTGGGTGTTCTATTTATTTCTCCATTTCCACATTCGTTAAAATCAGTAATAATAGTTTGCAGTATATCATATAATTCATTATGGCGTGTTTGAATGTTTTTGTAGATATAAATTAATGGTTCATTCAAATCATACGCATATATATTACCTTGTATCTTTATAATCCCACTTTTTACATAAGATAATAACGTTAATAAAACACTACCTCCTCCTAAAAATGGTTCACGATAATTATTTATTTCAACTGGAAAATTCGTAATAAGTTTATCTATTATTTGGGTTTTTCCACCAACCCACTTTAAAATCGGTTTGGGAATATATATTTTTTTTGTAGGGACATCTTTAACGAGTTTATTATCATAAACAATTTTAATATTGTTAATTATTTCGCTTGGTAAAGTTTTTTTAATTTCAATTAATTTTTCTTTAACAGCATTATCTATCATTTCTTTTATTTTACTTTCAACCACACACGGATTTTTTTTATTAGTATGTGTTGTATAGTGAGATTTTTGGTTAAACTCTTTTCCGCACTTTTCGCAATAGTATTTACCCATTTTTAGTTATATATGACATAATATAATATTTTTAAATCAATTTTTAATATACCCAAAAATACCTAAATATAGGTATTCCTATATTTTTTCAATAAAATTACAATTTATATTTTAGACAAAATCGGCATTTGAAATGTAAAAAGGTGTAAAAAACTATATGAAACATAAGGGTTTTGATTATAAATTTAGTGCCGTTAAATATTTGAGAATCGGTAATTATACAATCTTTTTATTTGTCCAAAGGATTTTTTACACTTCTTTTATTTTTATTAGAATTCTAGTAATTTTATTAGAATTCTAATAATTACTATTTTCAAAGAAAAGTCATATAAGATATTTGAGAATGGATAATTATACAATCCTTTTATTTGTCCAAGGGATTTTTTACACTTCTTTTATTTTTATTAGAATTCTAGTAATTTTATTAGAATTCTAATAATTACTATTTTCAAAGAAAAGTCATATAAGATATTTGAGAACCGGTAATTATACAATCTTTTTATTTGTCCAAGGGATTTTTTACACTTCTTTTATTTTTATTAGAATTCTAGTAATTTTATTAGAATTCTAATAATTACTATTTTCAAAGAAAAGTTATGTTTCATATAATATTTTTAGATAAAATCACTCATTTTTTGTGCCATTTTAAATGTTCAAAGGTGTAAATATAAAATATTTTATATGATATAAAATGACTACAGAAATAGGTATATTTATAAATGACGAAGAAATTGTAAACTTTTTTCAAAATAATAAAGATATCAATATTATAACTGAATTAAAGAAAATTATCAAAAATCAAAACCCAAATAAAGTAAATAAACAAATAACCAATGATGAAATCGTTTCTTTCAATGAACATTTTGATATATTTATGGAAGAAGTGTCAAAGATAAAAAAATCATATAATAACCATTTTTCAAAATATATCGTCGAAAAAAATCCGGATTTCAAATGTGATATTTGTAATAGATTCTATTCAATAAATTTAAAAGGTTTACTAATACACAAACGAACTTGTTTTGAAAAAAAAATAGATAGGAAATTACCAGTATATCAAAGAAAACATCGGATAAATGAAGAAAATAAAATTGTTGAACTTATAAATAATATCATATCATCTCCAACTACAACCTCATCATCATCATCAACAATGAACATTGTAAATGATGTTACAAATAATGAAACTTAATATATGATTATTTTCAAAATAAAAGAGATTCATAAATAAAGAAAGACTAATTTATCCATTTATAATTTAATAAATATTTCTTTGAATTCTTTGTTTTATTTTTCGATAAATCTTCTTTTTTGACAATTGTTTTCAAAAATAATATAAAATTATCCATATCTATTTTGAACGATACATCATTCTCATTTATTGAACTAATAAATCTATTAAATATAGATTCTAAATCTAATTTATTTTTATTTCCTTCTTCTCGAACGAGCATACTAATCCACCATTTTTTCAAATAAACAATGTTATCTTGATATGTAACTAATATATCTTTTTGTTCAAAATCATCACCATTTTCATTATTTGACATAATCTCTATAAAATCTTTTTCAAGTTCATAAATCATTGATTTTATTTGTTCCAATACAGAACGCAACTCTTTAATTTTTTTTCTTCCACGTTCTGCTACAAGTTTTTTATTATTATCACGTCTTAACAGTGTTATTATTTTTTCTGTATTTTCATTTTCTTTGTCAAAGAAATTCAAATATAATTCTTTACAGAAAAGCCAACACGCGATCAATATATTTTTTTGTTGTTCTTTCCAATGAAATAATGAATTTATATAACAAAACAACACACCATTTTCATACTCAAAATCAATAGCATACTTATCATGAGTAGAAATAGAACGATTCAATGAAACCATCCATACAAATCTTATATGTTGATTACTTTTTGCGTCAGATTTTAATTTGCGGATATCAGTAACTCCCACTTTTGAATTGTTAAAATTTTTCACATCTACAATAACTGAGAATTCTTTAAATTTCAATATAAAATCACCGGCATGTCCTTTTTTTGTAGTATCTTCAATTTCAAAATCGTCTATTTCATCAAACACGTCTTTTGCTAACTGAAAAAAATACAATTCACCTTCTTGACCAATATTTTGTGAAACACTTTTTTTTGAATTTTGTTGTTTAATTTCTTCTATTTTATTTTGTAACTCAACTATTGCTATTTCATTTTTTTTATGTGATTCTTTTAATAACTCGAACTTTTCAATTTCTTTTTCATTCATTATTTTTTGTATTTCTGTTTTCAAAGAAATAATTTCTTCTTTTAAAACTTCTTTTTCTTTTTGAAAGTTAATATATGTTTCATTATATGTATTTTTTGTCTGGTATTCAATAATAGAATCATAATTTTTTATTTTTTCATCCATTACAGCATTTTCTTTTTCACAATTATTAAATTGTTCTAATTGATACTGTATATTTTCTTTTTCTTTTTTCAAAGAAAAAATGACTTGTTCATAATTATCTTTGAACAACTTAAGCGTTTCATCGAAATGTTTTTTTTCTTTGGAAATTTCTCTTTGTATTTCTATATCTATTTTTGTTTTTTCTGTCTCTATTAAATCTTTATATATTTCAGTTGTCAATTTCTTACTCTGTTCTAATTCATTAATTTGGTTTTCTTTTTCTCTAATAATATATGAATATTTATCGACTAACTGTTTAATAACTGGATTTATTGTTTCATTACAACCGTCATTCAAACTAGATGTCTTTTTTATAGTTTGAATAACTACATTTCCAAAAAGTAATAACAAATATCTTTCATTATCTGTATATTCATATATTTCAGTTGGAACAATATTATCAGTTATAGTATAATTCAATAATATCATAGCATTTATGGTATTATTGTATGTTATTTAATATTTATATTATTTTATTTTATTATAATGATGTCAAAGAAAATTGATTTTGTCCGAATACATAATATCAAATAAACTCGGATTTATTCAAATATATAACTATGTCAAAGAAAATTGAACTTATTTATTTTATTTGTAATTTGTTATATAAGCCTTTAGTTACAACAAAATTGAAAATGACGCACGTTCATCAGCATTGTTCTTTTAACGATATACAATTCTTTTCTATGTCTAAAAGAATAGACAACTATAAAAATAATAAAATACGTGAAAAAGTAATATGCGATATCATAAATAATAATATACCACCGGAATATTATGAAAATCCCCAATGGTTTTCTTTGAAAAAAACTATAAATGATTATTTAAATGAGTTAAATACAGAGTCATCTATACCTTATTCATATGTTGAATGTTTTCAAAAAGGTGGTCGTAAATTTAATTATGATTTTGATATACTATTCCATCCAGTATCAGAAGATGAAGAACCAACTAAATTCAGTATCGAATACAAATACAATGTATGTAGTATAAACCAAACACCACAATTTGTTTCTCCAATAAAACCAAGTCAGTATTTGACAATTTCTTATGAAGATTTCTTCTTTGAAAATTATCTACCAATATTAGCGGATTTTGCTGGATTGTCTCTCCCATCAAAAATATCATATATGAAAGAAATACATTCAGTAGCACCACCTTGTATGAAAGAATATCAAAAATTATATTATAATGGTTGTAAAAATAGTTGTAAATTTACAGGCGAAAAACGTGCTATTGCTTTTCATGAAAAAAGCAAAGAAATAACGGATGAAAGTATTCGCCGTTTTATCGAAATAGCAGATATAAAAACAGAGCTTCTTTCAAATTATTTATTTAATTCACAACAAAACAAAATATATATGTTATATTTCAAAGAAAAAATGATACTAGAAAAAACAAATATTGAAGATTATACGTTACAAATATCGAGTTACACAAAATTTCCATCAAAACATCGTTATGAATATAGGAGTAAAAGCGGAAAACAAATAAATATTCTTTTACGCTGGAAAAACGGAAACGGAATCGCTTTTCCATCTTTTCAAATATCTTGATAAATCGGTAATATGTATAATAACTCTGTAGTGTTTATAGCATTATTTCCAAAATAAATATTTATAAAATCAATCGTTCTTTTGTCGTTAAAAGAATCTAGTATTTTTTTATATTTATTATTGAGTAGAACATTATTATTTTCATCAGTAGTCTCAATATATTCAATACAAATCAAATGATTTTCAACTAAATATTTTTCTTCTGTCTTCATTTCAACAAGACACGCATAAAATTTATAATTACCTACTCCATAACCTCTATTGACAACAATGAGCGGTTTATTTATACCTTCCCTTCGAATATAATTTAACTTTTCTTTATTTTTATATTTTTTTGGAATAAATATTCCAGTTTCAACATCGCTACTATAAATAAGACGTGTTTGTGTTTCGTCGTCGGTCAAAATATCTTTACATTGATTCCATACCACTGTACCAACACTTACTCGAAAACCTAGAGCAGAAAGAGTAGTAGAGTTTTCACAAAGATGACGGTATTTTTCTAAATTTGACTTCGTAGCAAATATAGTATATTCATTAATATTTAATACATATGGAGAAATAACAGATTTATAATCAATGATTGATTTACTTTTTTGAATAATGAAAATTACTGTTTCTTGTTGTGTATCAATGAATTTACCAGTCATACCATCAACTATATGAAGTATTTCACAATTTGTAATTAAATATTTACGTGTTTTATCATAATACAAACAATTCAAAAAATTTTTAGGTAAAATAAAACTTAATATACCATTATCTTTCAATAATTCAAAAGATTTTATTAAGAAAAGAACAAATATATTTGGTCTTCCGTCGAAAAAATCCCAATATTTTTTATTTACTAATTCTTTTTTCATGACATAAAATGGTGGATTTCCAATTATTAAATCGTATTTTGTTTTTGTATCGAAATTTAAATAATCGGTATTAATTAATTTTACATTTTCTTTACAAAATATAGGTTTAATAGACTGGTATATAGTAACATTTTTTTCTATTCCTGTTATTTCTGTATTTAATGAAAATTTTTTTTTTAAAACTTCAATATATTCTCCTGAACCACACGATGGTTCTAATATTGACAAAGAAGATATTGTACAATTATCAAATAGCTTTGTAATCAATTCTATATTATGATTAACTACTGACGGTGGCGTAAAATAAATTCCTTCATCTTTTTTTATATTTTTTGGTATTTGATTTGTTAATTCTTTAGATAAAATAGAATATTCTGTCATAATTATTAGTATATTTAATTTAAATAATGTATTTTATTTTTATTCAATTTTTTGATGTTAATATAATAATTCTAATATAGTTACAATTTTTATTTTTGAACTCCTCTAACTAAACATTGATAATAGTTAAAGAAAATATTTTTCATTTGATATAATTTCAAAATTTATATTACTTTCAGTGGTTTCCTCCTTGGTTTCCGCCTTGATTTCCTCCTTGATTCCCTCCTTGATTCCCTCCTTGGTTCCCACCTTGGTTATTGCCTTGGTTTCCGCCTTGGTTTCCGCCTTGGTTTCCTCCTTGATTCCCACCTTGGTTTCCGCCTTGATTCCCGCCTTGGTTTCCTCCTTGGTTTCCTCCTTGGTTTCCGCCTTGATTCCCTCCTTGATTCCCTCCTTGGTTTCCTCCTTGATTCCCTCCTTGATTCCCTCCTTGGTTTCCTCCTTGATTCCCTCCTTGATTCCCTCCTTGATTCCCTCCTTGGTTTCCGCCTTGGTTTCCGCCTTGGTTTCCTCCTTGATTCCCACCTTGGTTTCCGCCTTGGTTATTGCCTTGATTCCCACCTTGATTCCCGCCTTGGTTATTGCCTTGATTCCCACCTTGATTCCCACCTTGGTTTCCGCCTTGGTTATTGCCTTGATTCCCACCTTGATTCCCGCCTTGGTTATTGCCTTGGTTTCCGCCTTGGTTATTGCCTTGATTTCCTCCTTGGTTTCCGCCTTGGTTTCCACCTTGATTCCCGCCTTGGTTATTGCCTTGATTCCCACCTTGATTCCCACCTTGATTCCCGCCTTGGTTATTGCCTTGATTCCCACCTTGATTCCCACCTTGGTTTCCGCCTTGATTCCCGCCTTGATTCCCGCCTTGATTCCTGCCTTGATTTTGGTCTACATTTTCACCATTTATATAAATATTAAAAGGGGAACCTCCATGATTGACTGTATAAGGTGGTTCAATTACTGAAGATTCCCCACCCCTTCAACTCCGTCTTTCTGGAGACCTTGAACGGTCGTATCTGTGATAGTGATAATTTTCACGCGGATCATATACTGACCTTCCACGTGGTGGACTTCTGTTACGCAATATAACATTTTCAATACGTTGTTCAGTTAAATAGTCACGTACACGTTCTTTATCTGTGTTACTTATTTTTTCTTTAAGTTCACAACAACATTCCATCATTTGTTTTGATAAAGAATCTTTATTTTTCAATGCCTCGGTTTGAATTGCCATTGTATTTTCGACATTTTGACGCACAATATCGGTTTTAGAAGTTAATATATCACGAGTTGTCATATTATAATGTTCGTTCGCTTGTTTTTCAATATCACTTTTCATTTTCAATATTTCAAGTTGTGTTCTCGACGCATTTTCTGAATTCCATCGGAGAGAATCTGCTACTCGTAATTCAGTATCTTTAAAACCATTCAAAACTTGCGTATGATGTTGAAAGTTATAGCCTCTTTCTTCATGCGCCAAAGACTGAAGTAAATTTTGTTGTTGGGTTGAAGAACTTTGGAGTAAATTCGAGAGATTAGAATTGATTCTTTCAATAGCAACACCATTCGCATTAGCAGTTCTTTCAACAGCTTGTCCTATCATTGCAGTATTTCTTTCAGTAGTAGCAATAGAACTTGAACCCATATTTTGGGTTGCTAAAAGATTTTCAGAGGCGTTTTTTTCTATAGATGTCAAAATATCAGTTTTTTGTTGATGGGTTGTATTTAATCCAACTGTGTTATTGGATTGAACAGTTGAAAGTAAGTTATCAAAATTACGACGAGTATCAGTAAGAGTGTATTCTTGATTTCGTCGTGAATCATTTAATGCGAAATCACTAGTTTGATTTACTACTCCTATCAAATTATCAGTATTACGATTGGTATTTGTTAATACAAACTCTGTATTACGTCTATCATCATTTAAAGCAAAATCCGCATTTCGGTTAGTATTTGCTATAACATTATCAATATTACGACGTCCATCATTAAGTAATAAATTACTATTTCTATTTATTTCACTATTAACTGTATCAAAATTTCGTCGTGTATCACTTCCGAGACCATCGAAATTACGATCAATATTCAACCCGTTCATATCAAAATTTCGTCGTGTATCACTTCCAAGAGCATCAAAGTTACGATTAATATTCAACCCGTTCATATCAAAATTTCGTCGTGTATCACTTCCAAGACCATCGAAATTACGATTAATATTCAACCCGTTCATATCAAAATTTCGTCGTGTATCACTCTCAAGAGCATCGAAATTTCTACGACTATCATTCCCATAAACATCAAAATTGCGGTTAATATTTGATGTGTTCATATCGAAATTACGTCTTTCATCATTTTCTAAAGCATTAAAATTACGACGCACATCATTACCAAGTGCGTCGTAATTACGTCTTTCATCATTAACCACATATTCAGTTGAATGTCGAATTTCTTTTCCAGTGTCATGTACAGAATCTTTAACTGCGCCAATAATTAAAGGAGTGTCAGGATTAATATTCATATTATTATGAATATATATCATATATATTTTATTTTCTGAAACTTTTTTTATATTTTTAAAACGTAAGAGCCAAATACTTTGTTCATTAATATTTTCATATGTTAAATATCGTTCTTGTAAAATATTATTAAATATTTTTTTTAAAGAAAACATATATAATTATTCCTAAATTTCTATATACTTATTTTTTATATTATCAAATTTTTATTAAAGATAAAAAAATTAATAAATTATTCATTAAATATTACGTTATTCAATGTGAATTCAATAATTTATGTCGTTTACTCATATTCATAAGTATTACTCTACTTCATTTAGGTGGAATAAAATTACAGCAAGTAAAAGTAATATAGATTTATTGATATTCAATTTGTAAAGATAAATATGGTTTATAAATAATTATCACATTTATCAAGTTAATAAAATTAGTATTATATTTATCAAAAATTTGTGATATTTATTATAGAAGGATAACCATTATTATTTTTTGTAAATTTATTTTACTTTTGGTTTGACTATGTCATTTGTTTTATATTTAGTTATTTCATATAAATGAATAATGCGTTTTTTGGTTTTCGAGCGTATATACATATTATTATATAGTTAATTATGTCTACCGTATCAAGTTTGGTTAAAATAATAGCTATTACGGGTAACACTGGTCCTACTGGAATTCCAGGTTCTGCTGTAAATACTGGCGCAACTGGAAATACTGGTCCTACCGGAAATACTGGTCCTACTGGAATTCCAGGTTCTGCTGTAAATACTGGCGCAACTGGAAATACTGGTCCTACTGGTCCTACTGGAAATACTGGTCCTACTGGAGTCCCTGGTTCTGCTGTAAATACTGGTGCTACTGGAAATACTGGTCCTACTGGTCCTACTGGAAATACTGGTCCTACTGGAAATACTGGTCCTACCGGATATACTGGTCCTACTGGAGTTCCAGGTTCTGCTGTAAATACTGGTGCTACTGGAAATACTGGTCCTACCGGAAATACTGGTCCTACTGGAGTCCCAGGTTCTGCTGTAAATACTGGTGCGACTGGAAATACGGGTCCTACCGGAAATACTGGTCCTACTGGAGTACCGGGTTCTGCTGTAAATACTGGTGCGACTGGAAATACTGGTCCTACCGGAAAAACTGGTGCGACTGGAAATATTGGTGCGACTGGAAATACTGGTGCAACAGGAAATACTGGTGCGACAGGAAATATTGGTGCTACTGGTTGTACTGGTCCTACTGGAGTTCCAGGTTTTGCTGTAAATACTGGTGCTACTGGTTCAACTGGAAATACTGGTTCAACTGGAAATACTGGTTTAACTGGTTGTACTGGTCCTACTGGAATTCCAGGTTCTGCTGTAAATACTGGTGCTACTGGTTCTACTGGAAATACAGGTGCTACTGGTTCTATTGGAAAAACTGGTGCTACTGGAAACACTGGTCCAACTGGAAATACAGGAAACACTGGTACTACTGGAAACACTGGTGCTACTGGAAATACTGGTGCTACAGGAAATACTGGTCCGACAGGAAATACAGGTGCTACTGGAAACACTGGTTCTACTGGAAACACTGGTTCTACTGGAAATACAGGAAACACTGGTTCTACTGGAAATACTGGTTCTACTGGTTCTACTGGAAATACTGGTGCTACAGGAAATACTGGTCCGACAGGAAATACTGGTTTTACTGGAAATACTGGTCCGACAGGAAATACTGGTTTTACTGGAAACACTGGTGCTACAGGAAACACTGGTGCTACAGGAAATACTGGTCCGACAGGAAATACTGGTGCTACAGGAAACACTGGTGCTACAGGAAATACTGGTGCTACAGGAAATACTGGTGCTACAGGAAATACTGGCGTTACTGGAAATACTGGCCCGACAGGAAATACTGGTGCTACTGGAAATACTGGTGCTACTGGAAATACCGGTTCTACTGGAAATACTGGTTTTACTGGAAATACAGGAAATACTGGACCTACTGGAAACACTGGTGCGACTGGAAATACTGGTGCTACTGGAAATACTGGTTCTATTGGAAATACTGGTGCTACTGGAAATACTGGTGCTACTGGAAAAACTGGTGCTACAGGAAACACTGGTGCTACAGGAAATACCGGACCTACTGGAAATATTGGTCCTACTGGAAATATTGGTCCTACTGGAAATATTGGTCCTACTGGATATGTAGGACCGATTGGAGATGTAGGACCAATTGGAAACACAGGAGCAACTGGTAATACTGGTGCGACAGGAAAAACTGGTGCTACAGGAAACACTGGTCCTATTGGAAACACAGGTCCAACAGGAAACACAGGTCCTACTGGAAACACTGGTCCTACAGGAAATACAGGACCAACAGGAAACACAGGACCAACTGGAAATACAGGACCAACAGGAAATACAGGTCCAACAGGAAATACGGGACCAACTGGAAATACAGGACCAACAGGAAATACAGGTCCAACAGGAAATACGGGACCAACTGGAAATACAGGACCAACAGGAAACACTGGTCCTACGGGAAACACTGGACCAACAGGAAACACAGGACCAACAGGAAACACTGGTTCTACTGGAAACACAGGTTCTACTGGAAACACAGGACCAACAGGAAACACAGGTCCAACTGGAAATACAGGAAACACTGGTCCTACAGGAAATACAGGTTCTACTGGAAATACTGGTCCTACTGGAACATCATATTTTTTACAATATAATAATGCCAACTCATCTGGAATTTATTATAACCAAGGTTATCTTGGTATTGGAAATACAACTCCAGAATATCTATTAGATGTTTATGGAAATACTCGTATTTCAGGTATTTTGAATGCTACAAATACTACTTATTCAACTAATTCTACAACTGGAGCTTTGGTTGTTTCTGGAGGAGTTGGAATTGCCGGAAACCTTAACATCGGTTCTAATATTTCTGTAAATTCTACTACTGCTTCAATAAGTTCTGGAACTGGTGCTTTGGTTGTTTCTGGAGGCGTTGGAGTTGCTGGTAATATTATTATTGGTTCTAGTGGATATCTTGGAATTGGAATCAATACTTCAACCTATCCTTTGGATGTTAGTGGAGGAACTCGAATTTCTGGTAACTTGTATGCTAAAAATACTACTCCTTCAACTAATTCTGTAACTGGAGCTTTGGTTGTTTCTGGAGGTATTGGAGTTGCCGGAAATGTTAACATCGGTTCTACAACTACTTCTACCAATTCTACATCTGGCGCTTTGGTTGTTTCTGGAGGCGTTGGAGTTGCTGGTAATATTATTCTTGGTTCTAATGGATTTCTTG